>ENA-OPRT01000856-OPRT01000856.1-human-gut-metagenome-genome-assembly--contig:-NODE-856-length-13469-cov-3.794468_pt1 | contig 13469 bp, 10 predicted proteins | sample MGYA00241895_ERZ501884 | MGnify/ENA primary metagenome ERZ501884 (study PRJEB25962, sample SAMEA2042225) | human gut metagenome | biome: human gut; feature: human-associated habitat; material: faeces...
AAAGGTGTACAAAAAATATAAAATGAAGTATAATTATAAAAGAAATGTATATTTAAAAATAGTCAGATATTATTTCAGTGTCTTAAAAGAAAGTTTGAAAAAGTATTTTAATAAATAATCTAATAGCTAAAAATTTGCCATTATTTTAAATGGTATTGTAAACATTTCATATAATTTGAACTTTTACTATAAAATAAAGGTTTAGAGAAAGGCAATAATAAGTTTATACAGTGAAGGGTTATAACAGAGGAGATGATTTGAGTGTATTTACCGTTAGCATATGTAAATCGATATAGTGATTTGACAGAGTTATATTGCAGTAAAGAATATTCTAACTGTGAACCAGAAGTATTGCTTGATATGATTTCTGATACTAATTGGGGAACAGATCTTTATTCAGGACCAAACAAGGATAGATATATTTATACATATAATATGATGAGTAATAATTTTCGTATTATGCATAAACTAAGTGCTTGTTTTGCTGTTGCCGGATTTGCTGGAATATGGAAATATAATAAAGTGGTTTATGAACCAGATTATGATTTCTCGCAAGCACTTTTAGGTACAAATAAGTTAAGAGTATATCCAGAAATGATTAAGCATATACCGTTTGATACATTTTATTTAGATTTTTCTAAGAATAAGCTATTTGAGTATGAAGGTTTTTTTGTTCAAGTAAAAGTGTATGATACTGGTGCTATAAGAATCGTTTCACTTCCGACGGAGAAAAATTATTCACATATACCTGTAGATGAATATGAACAGGAGCCTACGGCATATGCAGATGCTTTTTGGATAAATCTAGATATGCTTAGCTTTGAAAATGGGATATGTTACTTTGATTTTGATTTTATTAAGGATTTAATATGGACTGGAGATAGTTATAGAACCCAGTGGTTTATTGGTGGTTTGAGTAATTATAGGTTATTTTTGTTGCAATTTCTTATGTATTTGTCATCAAAGGAACCAGATATTATTGAGAGTACAGATACAATTAATACCTACAAGCCATCAGTAATTATAAAAAATAAGTATTCTGAAGTTCGAAAATGGAATGTGGGATGTCGCTATGGAGAAAAAATAAGACTTTTCAAAAAAAATAAAGTACAGCAATATGGAGTTAGCGGATACAATAGTCAGAATTCTAAGCGTCCGCATATAAGAAAAGCACATTGGGAAAGATACCATATAGGTAAAGGTAGAAAAGATATTATTACAAAATGGAAAGAACCTGTCTTTATAAATGGAGATTATAATGATATTATTGCTAACATTCATGTTGTAACTAATAAAGAAGATAAATGTTCTTCAGGAGAAGAATTTATTAAACAATATTTGAAATCAAAAAATATTTCATATTGTAAGGAACATTATATTAGAGAAATTCGAAGAAGATATGACTTTTCTTTTGAATGGAACAAAAGTTTAGTTTTTATAGAGTTTGATGGAGAACAGCATTTTAAGTCTATTAATCGTTGGAAAGGAAAAAAAGGATATTTAGAAAGAAGACAAGCTGATATAGAGAAAAATAAATATTGTTGTAAAAATAAAATTCCATTATTGAGAATTCGGTTTGATCAGGCATATTTGATTCCAGATATGATAGATGATTTTTTAGAAAATAATGAAAAGTACTATCAGCAATATAATACATATCTAACCAATGATATGTATTACAGTATTTGTGAATAGAAAAAATAAATAATCTTATAAAAAAGTAAGAAATATAGACAAAATTTTGTCTACACATTCAAGAGCTTTAAACGAAGTAAGAATAATTTAATGAACGAAGATAAAAACTTTACAATAAGTTAAAAAGGTAGTATAAATATTTACTAAAAAAACATTCTAGTTTAGATTGCGTGTACTTTCGTAAATATGTATGTTTTAACAAAATGATGAGTCAATTAGATGTGGTAGATTATTTATTGGAACAAGACGAAATATTAAAGAATACGAAAATATCTCTGAATATATGGAAACATCATTAAATACTACAAGAAACTATGAAGATTATATTCTTAATGCAATTAAATTTGGGTATACCAATGAGTAATTGAAGGTATTAACAATAAAATCAAAGCCATAAAGAGAATAGCATTTGGTTATCGTAGCTTTTTTAACTTTAGAAATAGAATATTATTAATGAATGACTTAGTTAATATAAAAAATGGGAATGTATAATTTCTCATACATTCCCAAAAAACTTATGATTAAAACCACACTATTTGGTAAAGAACCAAATTTTCAGAGTTCGGTATTTTTTTAGTAGTTATTTGGATTTGTTTTTCAAATATTTTATCATACATTTAATTGCAATGACCAAAAATGCAATTATAAGAATAATAAAAGCAATATTTATAATTTGAAATAATGCTTGCATAAACATATAACCATCTCCCTATTCTTCAAGGTTTTCAATATATGTTTTCATAACCTTTTTAGCATCAGGTATTGCGTGACTACCATGACCGGCATTTTCCAATATTACTGCAACGGCAATCTGTGGGTCTTCAGCTGGGGCAAAGGCTACAAACCAAGCATGGTCATCGCCACTTGCATTTTCAGCAGTACCGGTTTTAGCAGCTACTGTAATTTTACCGGAGTATTTACCCTGTTTAATATCAATAGCACCAGATGTAATAGCACTATCAGAAACAACTCTGTCCTTATCTACAACCTGTGCTTTGCCACTTACGGAGAAAGTAGCATTTGTAGCTGTACCGGAACGAACAACTTCACACATCATATCAGCAATCTGATGAGCTGTTGAAGAATCACAAGCCTGTAAAAGTTTTGTAGGAAGTGTTCTGTTTTTTACGCTACCACCAGGTGTTTCAATATGGTCTACAATATATGGTTGCATCATAGAACCGTTGTTGGCTATAGCAGAAGTAACCATTGCCATAAAAAGAGGAGAGGTAAGGGTTTTACCTTGTCCAATAGCAGTAGCAGCCAATTCCTTCACATCAGAATCTGATTTAAGAGCAAAACTTGCTTTTTTATATTCCAATGGGAAGTTTAAATCAGTGTTAAAACCAAAATCTGTGGCTGTTTTTATAAGCTGGTCATTTCCTATTTCCTCAGCAACAGTAGCAAAGTAACCGTTACAACTCTTTGCGAAGGCTGAAGTCATATCTACTTTGCCATGGGCTTTGCCGTCATAACAATGGAGTATACTGTCACCAAACTTAGCATCACCAGTACACTTAAAGTTAAAGTCCATATATTTCTGGCTTACTTCAAGGGCTGATGCAGCAGTTATAATTTTAAATGTAGAACCTGGAGGATAAAGACCCTGTGTAGCTCTATTTAAAAGAGGAGAATTTTCATCATCTGAATTAAGTTCCGCCCAGTTTTCGCTTACTGTATTGCTATCAAAAGTAGGGTAAGAAACCATAGCAAGTATTTTACCGGTTGAAGGTTCTATGGCAACTATTGAGCCTTTTTCGTGACCTAAAGCTTCAGCTGCTACCTGCTGTAATCTGTCGTCTATTGTTAATACTACGTTGTTACCCTGAATTTCCTTTCCAAGAAAAACGTGACCAATACGCTGTAAAAGTTCATTACTTACAGTCTGAAGTCTGAAATTGTATTTAGACTCTATACCGGCCTTACCTTTTACAGTATAGCCTACAACGTGGGCATAATTACCTGTTTCGTCATATTTTCTAGTGTATGAACCGTCTGAATTAGCCTCATCTTGAGCAATAGCCTTTCCGTTAATATCCAATATAGCTCCTCTTTTAACGTCTGGCAAACCTTGTGTCAGTCTAGGGTTAAAAGAATTTGCTACAAAACCATTTGAGTCGAAAAGGCATAACTTAACCAAATATCCAATTAAAATTAAAAATAAGATTGTGTAAAACCAGAATACTTTTTTTATTGCTGATTTCATCTTCTCGCCACCTTTCTGCGAGGTTTACGAACTTGTTGCTGTCGTTCTCTAGTGTCAACTTCCCTTATTTCCTTGTCGTGAGAATATTCTCCGTTTCTGGAAATAATCCATTGTATAACACCTATTATAATATAACTTATAACTATTGATGTACCACCGTAGCTAATGAATGGCAATGTAACACCGGTAAGAGGTATAAACTTAGTAACACCACCGATAATAAGGAAAGTCTGGAAAGCTAAAAGGGCAGTGAAACCTGCACACAATAGAGTAAGAAATCTACTACGATTTTCTAAAGCTCCTCTTGCTCCCTCAAGAAGTATAAGTATAAATATTGCTAAAAGTCCTATAGCGAATATTGAACCAAATTCCTCACATATGGCAGCAAATATAAAATCTCGCTCTACTACCGGAATACTTGTGGCATATCCTCTTGTAAGACCTATACCGGTAATTCCCCAAGTACAAATTGCAAAAAGGGATTGGGCAATCTGATAACCGTTGCCGGCTACGTCTGACCAAGGATTTTGCCAAGCCTCAACTCTTACCTGAATATGGGAGAAAAGTTTGTAGGCTATAACTGATGCCAAAGAAACAGCACCGACACCTGAAAGCAAGTATAAGTAGTTGCTTGTAGCAATGAACAGGACTATTAAGTAAGTCATTACGAAAATAAGGGCAGAACCTAAATCCTTTTGAACTACAAGGAAAATTACAACCAAACCACTTATAATAGTTGGAGCTATTATATCGTGAAAATCAGGTCGTTTTGAAAGAGAAGATGCTAAGTAAAATACAAAAAGCAACTTTACAATTTCAGATGGCTGGAAACCAAAACTTCCTATACTTATCCAGTTTTTTGAACCACCACTTACAGAACCGAAGACAAGTGTAAATACAAGCATTACAAAAGAAATTATAATATAAAGGTTTTTATATTTATCAAGTCTAGGCATTCTCTGTAATATAAAAGGAATAATAGTCAAAAATACAAAACCGGCTATGTTCCAAATAAGCTGTTTTATAGCTAATGAACTATCAAGTCTGTAAAGTATTATAAGTCCTATATCCACCAAAAAGAATATGCAGTTATAAAGCAAGTGACTGCTTTCGGGATACAGCCTTTTAACAAGATTGTTGCCAAACATAAGTAGCCCAAGACTTATAGCACAGTAGCCCACTACCTGACCCAAATTTTCTTCAGCATTGGCTGAAATAAGTATTATACTTGCCGTAACGTGGAAAAGTATAATACATAGCCTTTGTTTCATAAGTCCTACGGCTATTTTATAGTCAATAATATCTTCTCTTGCCAGATTGATTATAAGCCCGAATATAAGGAATACACCGATATAGGCTATAAATAAATACTTTGCAAGAAGTATGAATATTTCAATCATTTATAACACCCCTCTGTAGAAATGTCCACCAGTAGCTTTTTCGCTTTTCATATACTTTTCAAACTCTGCTGACATTTTGTTGCCCTTTTGTAATACATTCATATGTTCTTGTATTACATTTTTTACAGTTTTAGCATTTTCAGTTGTAAAATCCAATCTAAGCATATTGCTGTCAAGGGAAAGTATATCGTCCTTTTTGTTGAGAATACAAATAGGTGCTGAATTGAGAATAAAGGCAACACAATTATCGCAATCTCTAACAATAGGGAACTTTACATTCTTTCTGTCCTTTAACTGGTAATTACCCTCAATTCCTTTTAGCTTACAATACTTTCCGGATTTTTTATTTGCACAATGAATACCAACAGGACATTGATGAGTAGTCATTAATGGAAGTCTGCCATATATAACAACTTCGCTTTTATCTGATGTTAATTCTTGTAATTCCTGTAAATTCAATTCAGGAGAAAGTGTATAGTTTTCTATGTTATAAGTATCTTCAAGGACAGATATTGTCTGTTTATTGAAAATATTAAATGTGTAGTCAGTAACTACAGGTTTATCTGTACTTATTTTTCCAAGACTTCTCAAAAGATAGCCGTCAGGATTGTATTTATCAAGCTTATCAAAATATTTTCCATAGCCATCACGAGAAATATATGGAAGGGCAAAATATAACTCAACACCCTTTTCGTGAGCCATTTCCACAGCCTTACTGTCAAGGACTTCACAGTATATTCTCTTAGGCTTTGTTTCTAAAGCAGATATAAACTGTTCCCAAGTTCTGACCTTTACAGAAATGTTGTTTAGTTTTTCGGCTTTTGTCAATGCCTTTGGTTCATAAGTAGCAGAAATATCCTCTCTTTGAGTGTTTTCTATTATCTTATTTTCAAGTTCTGAACAGGCATCTCGTCTAAGGCTGTTTAATGCAGAAACCGGAATGTAAACGTTTTCTCCAATGTTACAATCTATGAAGTTAAATGTAAAAGGAGTATCTCCGGTTTTGGAAAGTCTTGATACAATATCTTCTTCCGTCATTGGTCTGTTAAGAGGTGTTTCAGCTGTTTCGCCGTATACTCTTATGCCATAGTCAGGAAATTCTATATAACTTTTTTCTCCTACATTTACGGAGGCTGTTGCACTAACAGTCATTTTTCTAGTGTTTTTAGAATAGGTCTTTTTAAGGACATCATTAAGAGCTTTATCAAAGGATTTGAAAACTCTGTCGCCTTTTTGTATATAGCCGTCTACAACAACGGAAATTGTACTGCCAACACCTGCTGTTTGATTTACACCTGTACCTGTGTGCTGTTTTGACCATATTTCTATGCCGTCACCGGCAGTAACAGGGCGAGACAGTTTAATAGAACATCTTTTATTTTTAGGATTATATCCAGTAACAACGCCTATTTCTACACCACTGCTCTTAGGAGATTTACTAAGCATATTCAGTGAGGAATATGTGTCATAATATCCATGAGAAGATGAACCACCTCTGTTGAAAATCTGCGTAAGGTTTGAAATATCCTCTTTGTCAATAGTCAAAGTGCCATTTTCCATAACCTCATCAACATATTTTCTGTAGGTTGAAACAACTTGATAAACATATTCAGGGCTTTTCATTCTGCCTTCGATTTTAAGGCTGTCAACACCTGTTGCAAGAACTTTGTCAAGTATTTCAGCTGTTGAAATATCCTTAGGAGAAAGGAGATAACCACTTTTTAAAGTTTTATCGTCTTTCAAGAGTGAATATTCCATACGACAAGGCTGGGCACAACGACCTCTGTTACCACTTCTCTGTCCTATAATACTACTCATAAGACAACGTCCGGAATAGCATACACACAATGCTCCGTGTATAAATCCCTCAATTTCTGTATTGCCTTTTTTTGAACAAATGTCGGTTATTTCTTTTTGACCTAATTCTCTGGCAAGTACAATACGGCTACAACCCATTTCAGTAAGCATATCTATGGCTTCACTGTTGTGTACTGTCATTTGTGTAGATGCACTTATTCTTATGTTTGGGTAGTATTTTTTTATAAGATTTACCATACCCAAATCCTGTACAATAAGACCGTATGCACCATAGGAATAGACCTTTTCCACGAAGTCCAAAACCTTTTGTATTTCGTTTTCTTTGTAAAGTGTGTTAAGTGTAATAAACACTTTTACCCCTCTAAGGACACAGGTTTTAATAATTTCGTGAAGTGTGTCATCAGAGGGGTTTTCAGCATAGGCACGAGCACCAAAGGCACTGCCACCAATATATATTGCGTCACAGCCGGCATTAAGGGCAGCTGTAACGCTTTCAGGGGTGCTACAAGGAGCTAAAATTTCAGGCTTTTTCATATTGTCACCTTAATTATTTTTTGCAAGTTTCTTTGAAAGGTCTTCTATTTTTCTCTTTAAATCAATGTTTTCAGCTTTTGTTTTAGCAAATGCACTTTGAAGTTGATTTTCGCTCATAGTCTGATTTTCTATCTGGTAATTTTCAAAATCAGATAAGAGAGTTTGGTAATCTTCCTGAACTCTTGTAAGCTGGTCTTTAGCTGTCTTTACAGACTTATCGCTTTCAGACTTTAAGTTCTTTATTTCTTCTTCAAGCTTTCTGATGTTGCCGTTAGCAGCTTTAAGTTTAACAGCTAAATCATCACGTTCTTTGTTTACGTTAGTGAGCTTAACATTTCTTTCAGCTGACTTTTGGTTTAATTCATTGATTGATGTGTTCTTTTCAGCAAGTTTTGTACTAAGGTTGTTAAGTTCTTGATTTTTGTCATTGATTTTGCCAGTTAATTTAGCAATATAGTTAGTCTTTTCTTCAACACGCTTTTCAGCCGTTGTAAGACGAGTCTGACAAGAAGAATACTCTCTCTGAACATTGTCAAATTCGCTCTTTGTTTTGATATGTTCTGTCTCTAAGTCGTTGTATTTATTAGTCTTTTCTTCAAGCTGATTTTCAACACTGGCATAAAGACCCTGTAAAGATGCTAATTTCTTTTCACATTCGTCAAGTTTGCTCTTTACATCTTCTCTCTTTACAGTAAGTACCTGTATTTCATCTTTTTTATTAGCAAGGTCTTTAGCAAGAGTGCTTTTTTCGTTATTCAAATTAGTGATAGTTTCGTTTAAAACGGATATTTCCTTTTCCTGTGATTCCAACTTAGCAAGGGTATCTGTATCAAAGGCAACAGAACCACTAGAAGTACGTTCTTTAAATAAATCATCAGCAATATTAAGTGAGAATAAAATAGCGTTATCATCACGATATAAAGGGTGAGATAAATCTCCACCTGTAATATCTGCCATTTTCTGATTAAGATATTTTGCAATGGCTCTTAAATATTCATCGCTTTCTTCACTAGCAAGTTTAATGTTTCTACTGCCTATCTCTATGTTAATGTATTTCTTTTCCTCTGACATAATACAAATCCTCCTGTAATTCAATGCAATTATTATAACAATTATATCATAATAAAGTAAATTTGGGTATAAAAATGCTAGGAATTTTAGTATTAAAATATTAAAAATATATTAATTTTGCATTATAAAATAAAAAATTTTTGGAATAAGTCTTTTAATTTAACGATTTTTGTTATAAAATAAGGATACTAACACTTATGTGATTGTAAAAAAGAAGGAGGAGTAGTGAGGTATGATATCTAATCAGATTTTGCAAAGTACAATAGATGGACTTAAAAATATAATAAGACGTGAGCTAAGTGTTGCTGAACGTGAGGGCAAGATTGTTGCAACTACTGAAGAATCAATGGTTAATACAGTCATTGAGAGTGCAGATATATTTATACAGAGTCCAGCTGAAAACCAGTTGGTACAGGGTTACCAGTATTTTAAGGTTTTTGATAATGGTTCTCCTGAATACATTGTTATGATTAAGGGCGAGGACGAGGAAGCTTACCGTATTGGTAAGATTACAGCTTTCCAAATCCAGAATTTACTTGTTGCTTACAAGGAAAGATTTGACGGTGACAATTTCATAAAGAACTTGTTGCTTGACAACTTACTTCTTGTAGATATATATTCAAGAGCAAAGAAATTGCGTATTGAAAATAATGTTCCTAGAGTTGTGTTCCTTATTGAAACAGAAATTGATAAGGAATTTAATGTTGTTGAGATTGTTAGAAGTATTTTCCCAACAAAGCAGAAGGATTTCGTTACTGCTGTTGACGAAAAGAGTATTATTCTCGTAAAGGAACTTAAAGAAAAGGATAGCAAGGAAGAAATTGACCAGATTTCTAAGCATATTTACGATACACTTTCAGCAGAAGCTATGACAAGTGTATATGTTGCAATCGGTACTGTAGTAAATGACCTTAAAAATGTTTCTGCATCATACAAGGAAGCTAAGATGGCTCTTGAAGTAGGTAAGATTTTTGAGGAAAACAAGAAGATTGTAAACTACGAACAGCTTGGTATTGGTCGTCTTATTTATCAACTTCCTGCACCATTATGCAAAATGTTCATAAATGAAGTTCTCCACGGACTTTCTATGGACCAGTTTGATGAAGAAACACTTACTACTGTAAACAAGTTCTTCGAAAATAACCTTAATGTGTCAGAAACTTCAAGACAGCTCTATATCCACAGAAATACATTGGTTTATAGACTTGACAAGCTTCAGAAAATGACAGGCTTAGACCTTAGAAACTTCGATGATGCTATTATTTTCAAGATTATGCTTATGGTAAGTAAATATATGCACTATAGAGAAACATTTATGTATTAATTTTCTCTTTTCAGAAAGGAAGTTTTCACCTTGATTAAGATGGAAAAAGTAACAAAAATATACGAAAACGGTGCTGTTGGTTTAAGAGATGTATCTCTTGAAATTAACAAAGGCGAATTTGTTTTCGTAGTTGGTTCTTCCGGCTCAGGTAAATCAACGTTTATGCGTCTTTTACTAAAGGAAATTGAACCAACAAGTGGTGACATAATTGTAAACAATACGGATATTACTAAATTAAAACGCAGACAAATTCCATATTACAGAAGAAAAGTCGGCGTAGTGTTTCAGGATTTCCGTCTGTTGCCATCTAAGACAGTTTATGAAAATGTGGCTTTTGCTATGCAGGTAGTGGAAACAAATCCTAAATATATAAGACGTAATGTGCCACAGATTTTGTCAATGGTTGGTTTAGGTAAAAAGGCTAAGGCTTATCCAAACCAGCTTTCCGGTGGTGAACAGCAGAGAGTAGCCCTTGCCAGAGCTATTATCAACAGACCTCCAATTCTTTTGGCAGATGAACCTACTGGTAACCTTGACCCAGACACTGCTTGGGATATTATGGAACTTATTCAGGAAATAAATAGAAATGGTACTACAGTTGTTATATCAACACACGCAAAGGAAATTGTAGATAAAATGCAAAAGCGTGTTATAAAGATTAACAAGGGTGTAGTATTAAATGACGTTGAGGGTGGTGGATATAACAATGAAGCTTCGAACATGGAAATATTATATTAGTCAGGGCTTTAGAGGTGTATTCAAAAACGGACTTATGTCTGCAGCCTCAATTATTATAGTTAGTGCCTGTGTATTTACGGTTATTCTTTCTCTTAGTATTATGGTTAATGTTGACTACGTATTAAGCCAGATTGAGTCTAACGTAGGTGTTACTGTTTTCTTAGGTAATAAGCCTACAGATGCTCAGGTAAAAGTCTTGCAAAAGAAAATAGAAGAAATGCCTAATGTAACGAAGGTTACATATATTTCACAACAAGGTGCTTTGGAAAAGGCAAAGAAAATGTGGGATACTGATACACTAGACGGCTTAAAAGAGGATAATCCTTTTCCAAGGTCTTTAGATGTACAGGTATCCGGCATAAGTCATCAGAAAGATGTTATTGCAAGAATAACTAAGTTACAACAGGAATTTGAAAATCAGATAGTAAATGGTGAAGTTGAAACAGTAGCAGAAACTACTACTATTGACCCGGCTCAGGCAGCTAAGGCAGCAGTAAATAATGCTGTTAAGGAGGCAGGCTCTCAGCCAACAACTACTAAAACAGCTCTTTTGGACAAGTTGACAGGAACTGTTGAGGTACAGGCAGAGGGAACTTCTGCAACACCGGTGACAGAAGGTTTACCTACACCGGCTACTATTCAGCAGGAAAATAATGAACCTGTTACAGTAAATAATGCACCTAAAATTGGTGATGCCGACTACGAGTATCAGGGCATTGAGTCAATTCGCCACGCACAGCAGTTGACAGATACTCTTATGGCTATTGATGCGATATTTAAAATAGTATCAGTTGTTATTATTGCAATCCTTGCAATTATCTCTATTGGTATTATTATGAATACAATTAAACTTACTGTTTTCATTAGAAAAAATGAAATTGGTATTATGAAATACGTTGGTGCTACTGACTGGTTTATACGCTGGCCTTTCATCGTAGAAGGTGTCATAATTGGTCTTATTGGTGCTGCTATTCCTTCAGTTATTTCATGGCTTAGCTATGATAGAATTGTAGACTATTTCAATACTCACATAAGCGTATTAAATACCCTTGTGTCATTAAAGAGTGGTAGCGAAATATTTATAGTAACAATACCAGTTGCACTTTTAGTTGGTGCATTATTGGGTGCTGTGGGAAGTATAACTTCTGTAAGAAAGCACCTTAGAGTATAAAAAGTTTGCCGTTATAACGGTGTGTTTTTGGGGGAATAGTCATATTTTTATGTATGATGTTTTCCCCTTTAGTTATGGAGTGAAAATTTATGTTAAAAAAATTCGTATCGGGATTATTGACAGTATCTCTTACATTGGCTTTTGTTGGTGTGGCAGATGCAGCATCAGTATCTCAGTTACAGAAACAGAGTTCGGCTTTTAAAAACCAAATAAGTTCTGTTCAAAGTCAGATTAATTCTACAAAACAGCAGAAAGCCTCTACTCAATCAGAAATTCAGGAGCTTGACAGACAGCTTGCTTCTGTTCAGGCTGAAATTACACAGCTTAATACAAAAATTCAGGAAACAACTGCTAACCTCAATAAATCTCAGCAGGAGCTTAAAGAGGCTATTGCTACAAGAGAAGCTCACTATAATACTCTTAAAAAACGTATTAGAGTAATGTATGAATATGGTAACAGTGGTTACCTTGAGGCACTTTTGTCTTCAGATAATTTCTCTGATTTTATAACACGTCTTGAGTATACTAACAAGCTTGTAGAATATGATAACAAGGTTCTTAAGGACTATACTCATTCAGAAGAAGTAATAGCTACAAATGTTAAAACTATTGCAAAAGACAAGAAACAGATAGAGGATATGAAGGCTGAACAGGCTAAGAAACAGCAGATTTTGGACAACAATATTGCTAGAAAAAATCAGATTGTAAAACAGCTTGATTCTAACCAAAGCACTTATGAAGCACAGATTGCCGATTTACAGCAACAGGATGCTAACGTTCAGGCTCTTATTCAGAAGGCTGAAGCCGAGGCTAAGGCTAGAGAGGCAGCAGCAGCCAAAGCAAAGGCTGATGCAGCAGCAAAGGCAAAAGCTGCACAGGCAGCAAAGGCAAAGAGTAGTTCAAGCTCAAGTACAAAATCAAGTACAAAGTCTAGGTCATCAAGTTATAACACAGGTTCAAGTAATACATCTGGTGGCTCAAGTTCTGCTACTGTATATAGTAGTAATGGTAAGCATTATCAGTATCCTATTCCAGCCTACAATGGCTATAAGCCAAATTCTGGTTATGGTTACAGGTCTTCACCTATTGCAGGTGGTACAGAATTCCATACAGGTGTTGACTTAAAGGCTACACTTAACACAGACGTAATTGCTGCCGAAAGTGGTACAGTTATTTACGCCGGTTGGAGAGGTGGCTACGGTAAGTGTGTTATTATTGACCATGGTGGTGGATATAGTACACTTTATGCACACAACAATGTATTAAAGGTTTCTGTTGGTCAGTCTGTTCAGAGAGGACAGGTTATTGCCGGTGCTGGTACAACAGGTTATTCTACAGGTGTTCACTCTCACTTTGAAGTAAGAATAAATGGTCAGCATACAAATCCAACAGGTTATATTTATTAATATTTGGGGACACAGGGCAAATACCTTGTGTCCTCAGGCTGTCGATAAAGTCGACAGCCTTGCAAGAAATGCTTGCATTTCTTGCAGTTAGTCTAAGGTAGGGACC
>ENA-OPRT01000857-OPRT01000857.1-human-gut-metagenome-genome-assembly--contig:-NODE-857-length-13455-cov-4.046418_pt1 | contig 13455 bp, 12 predicted proteins | sample MGYA00241895_ERZ501884 | MGnify/ENA primary metagenome ERZ501884 (study PRJEB25962, sample SAMEA2042225) | human gut metagenome | biome: human gut; feature: human-associated habitat; material: faeces...
TCATTTATAAGTTTACAACAGCCCCTTTTAACCTACTTATTTAGTTGTTAATAGCTTATTCAATTTTTCTTCAAGTTTTTGTACTCTTTCTTTTAAATCTTTATTTTCAGCACCTTGTGCATTAACTTTTTCTTTTAGTTCTTGGTTTTCAACAGTCAATCTCTTAACTTCATTTTGAACAACATATTGAGGTGTTTCATTATAAGCAACTCCACTACCTTTACCAAGTTTAACAGTAAATCCTACATTAGCCATAGTTTCAGTTCTCTTTTCTCCTGTAAGAGCAATACCAGTACTCATCATAAATCTATCGTTGAAGTAATAACTTGCACCAACAGCAACAGCTTGTCTATTTCTATAATGTCCTAATGCTACCATAACTTGTGTAGGAGCTTTAGGGTCATATTGCATAGGATGTAATCCAGCAAGAGCAGCACTCAAAGAACCTACATTTCTTACTTCATTTTTAACATTATCTATTTTTTCGTTGACTTCGTTTTTGAAAGTATTGTTTGAATTTTGCATAGCATTATATAGTTGTCTACCATTAACAGCATCAGTAGAAGTAGCAGAAACTTCTCCATCAGCTATATTAGTAATTTTTCTTTTTTGAGTAGCAGAACCAACAGAAACTTCATTAGAAGAAGAAACAGTTAAGTTATTTCCTAATGCAACAGAATTTTGAATACCAGCATCAATAGTAACATTATTACCAAGAACAAAGTTATTATCCCCTTTTATAGTGTTATCATTACCAAAGGCATAAGAACCATTTCCAGTAACAACATTAGGGTCTCCAAAAGCACCAGATTTATTACCAGTAACTTTATTTTTATAACCAACAGCAGTAGAATTATTACCAGTAACAGTATTATCAATACCAAGTCCTGTACTTCCAATACCAGTTGCAGTATTAACTACTACTCCACCACCACCTCCACCAGCACCAAGTTTAGTTCTCCAAGCAGAAATATCAGTAGCAGTTAGATTAGAAGCATCTCTTTTACTATAAGCAGTTAAATCAACACCACCAGAGCCTACACCCAATTTAGCTTTCCAAGCATTAACATCAATATCAGTTGAAGTAGCCTTAGCAACTTCATATAATTGTTTACCAGTAACAGCATCACCAGATGTAGCATTAATTCTTCCATTTCTTATATTAACTATTCTTCTTCTGTAATCAGAGCTACCAACAGAAACTACTTCAGATTCAGTAGCACTAGAGCCATGACCTAAAACAACAGAACTTTCAATAGGACGACCATTGCTATCAACACCAATATTAACATTATTACCTAAAATAAAGTTATCATTAGATCCTCTAGCAATTCTATTACCATTACCTATCATATATGAATTACCACCCTCATTTAGAAAAAGATGTTCATCATATGTACCTCTACCAAAAGCACCAGAATGACTTCCAGTAACTTTATAATCACCTCCTAAAACTGAACTCTCAAACCCACTAGCTTCATTATTATATCCAAAAGCTAAACTTTTTTCTCCACTAGCTTTATTCTGGTTTCCAAAAGCAGAACTCTTTTTTCCACTGGCTTTATTCTGAAAGCCAAAAGCAGAACTTTCCTCTCCATTGGCTTCATTATCAATTCCTGCCTTTGTACTATTAGCCCCAGTTCCTGCCTCAATAGTTGGTGCTGAATAAGAAATACTAGTAGTAACTAAAAGAAAACTAAAAACAATCTATTTTAAACTAACAGATTTTTTCATAAAAACTCCTCCCTAAATAAAATTTTATTTTTAAATACATAATTTGTTCAAATATATTGTATCAAAAAAAAACGTAACAAATATAAACATTAAATTTAAAATTCTTTAAAAATAAATTTTATAAATGCTAAAGAAATAAAAAATTTTTATATGGGTGATTGGCACAAGAGCAGATTTGACATCTCGTTATTATGAAAAAATTACCAATAGGATTAAGTGATTTTAAAGAATTAATAGAAGAAAATTATTATTACTTTGATAAAACAAATTTTATAGATGAAGTAATTAAAGATGGCTCGAAAGTAAAATTGTTTGCACGTCCAAGAAGATTTGGAAAAACATTAAATATGTCTATGCTAAAATATTTTTTTGATATTAAAGAAGCTGATAAAAATAGAAAACTATTTAAAAATTTATATATAGAAAAGACAGAAAATTTTAGAGAACAAGGACAATATCCAGTAATATTTTTATCATTAAAGGATTTAAAAGCAAGAACTTGGGAAGAAATGGAAGAAAAAATAATTCTTATGCTTTCTGATTTATTTTCTGAATATGAACATTTATTAAATGAATTAATAGGTAGAGATTGTGATAAATTTAAAAAAATAATTTATGAAAATACTAATTTATCCAATTTAGGAAAAGCATTAAAGTTTCTTACAAAAATTCTACATGAAAAATATAATAAAAAGGTAGTAGTATTGATAGATGAGTATGATGCACCATTGGTATCAGCATATCATAATAAATATTATGATAATGCAAAAGATTTTTTTAAAACTTTTTATAGCTCAGTATTAAAAGATAATACATATTTACAAATGGGAGTAATGACAGGAATAATAAGAGTGATAAAAGCTGGAGTATTCTCTGATTTGAATAATTTAAGTACCTATACAATATTAAGTGATTTTTATCCAAATTGTTATGGATTAACGGAAGAAGAAGTAAAGAAATCGCTTATTGATTATAATTTAGAATATGAAATGGGAGATGTAAAAGATTGGTATGATGGATATAGATTTGGGAAAAGTGAAGTATACAATCCTTGGAGTATATTAAATTTTTTACATGCAAAAGAACTAAGAGCCTATTGGGTAGATACCTCAGGAAATGATTTAATAAATGATGTATTGAAAATAGTAAGAAAAGATATAGTAAGAGATTTAAAAAAATTATTTGATGGAGAAGGATTAAGACAAAATTTATCAGGAACATCAGATTTATCAAGGCTGTTAAGTGAAGAAGAAATATGGGAACTAATGCTATTTAGTGGTTATTTAACAGTAGAAGAAAAAATAGATGAAGATTATTATATATTAAGATTGCCAAATAAAGAGGTAAGAAGATTATTTAAAAGAACTTTTATAGAAAGATACTTTGGAAGAGGAAATAAATTAATAGACTTAATGGAAACCTTAACAGAAAATAGGATAGAAGACTATGAAGAAACTCTGCAAGATATATTATTAAAATCAGTTAGTTATAATGACACAAAAAAAGGAAATGAAGCTTTCTATCACGGTTTTATATTAGGAATGAGTCTATATTTAGAAGGAGAATACATAGTAAAGTCAAATATAGAAAGTGGTTTAGGTAGATATGATGTATCAATAGAGCCAAAGAATAAAGATAAAAGAGGCTATATATTAGAATTTAAAGCAACAGATAATATGGATAAATTAGAAGAAATATCAAAAGAAGCATTAAAACAAATAGAAGAGGGTAAATATTCTAGTACTTTAAAACAAACAGATACAAAAGAAATACTATATTTAGGAATAGCTTTTTGTGGAAAACAAATAAAAGTTAGTTATAAATAAAAAGAGAAAGCTGTTGCGAATTTGTAACAGCTTTCATTATGTTTATATCAAAACTTTTACTAAATAAATAAGTGGTATAGAAACTAGAATTGAAAGTACAACTCTTTCAAACCAAATAATTAAGTAATCTTTGAAACTTATTGGAATATCTGTTGCCATCATACAAGGTATAGAAGCAGAGAAGAATAAAACTTCTGATACACAAGTTATTGCAACTAGCATTTTAATTTCAAAACTTAATTTTGTAACTAAAACAGCTGGTAGGAACATTTCAGCAATTCCTAACGCTAATGCTTTTGCTGTTAAAAGTGGTTCTTCAAATCCAGATATTAAAGTGAATGGATATATTAAATAGCCTATCCAATCAAATATAGGAGTATGATTAGCTAAAACTATTCCTAATGTTCCTATTGCCAAAAGAGATGGTCCTATATTAAAAGCTAACATTATTCCATCTTTTAAATTAATAATAACATTTTCTAAGATAGAACCACTATTTGTACAAACTTCCATTCCTTCATTAAAAGCAACTTTAAATTTTTCTTTTGGAATATCTTTTTCAACATCTCCCTTTTGATTTTCAAAATAAGCATCAGATTTATTTTTAATTGGGTAAATTCTTGCAGTTATTGCAGTAACCAAAAATGTTACTATTACAGTAAGCCAAAAATATAAATTCCAATTATCCATTAAATCCAATGTTTTGGCAACAATTACCATAAATGTAGCTGATACTGTTGAGAAACCTGTTGCAATAATTACAGCTTCTTTATTTGTATATTTTCCTTCCTTGTAAACTCTGTTTGTTATAAGAAGTGCTAATGAATAACTTCCAACAAATGAAGCAACAGCATCTATTGCAGATCTTCCAGGAGTTTTCCAAATAGGTTTCATAATAGGTCTCATAAATACCCCAACAAATTCCATAAGTCCATAACTGATAATTAAACTTAAAAATATTGAACCAACAGGAACTATTGTTGTTACAGGGATAACAATTTTATTCCATATAAAAGGGATAACATCTTTTTTCATTAAAAATTCTGGTCCTTTATTTAATAAAACCATAAATAAAAATGGAAGTGCCAGTATTTTTAATATTGAAAATACCATTGAAGTTGTATTTTTATTCCAAGTTTTTTTATAAAAAGGTAAAAACACTCCAATGATAATAACCAATGTTCCATAAACTTCTCTAAAATAAGGAATTTTTAAAACAAAATTTACTATATGATCTAAGGGTATTGTTGATTTACCATTTAAACTTATAGGAACAAAGAATAAAAATATTCCTATAAGACTACAAGCTAAAAATTTAATTACAACAGAACTTGGATATTTTTTATTTTCCATAGCTTCCACCTCCATAATTAGAAATAGGACTGCTACATAGTAAATTGTAACAGTCCTAGATATTATAATTTTATAATTTTAGAAGAACATTCCACCTATAAATCCACCAATTATTAGTAGAATATTATAATGTATAAATGTAGGTACACAAGTATCCATTATATGATCATGTTGTCCATCAGCATTAAGTCCAGAAGTAGGTCCTAATGTTGAATCTGATGCAGGTGAACCAGCATCTCCTAATGCAGCAGCAGCAGCAAGAACTATTACAGCACCTGGAACTGACACTCCTAATTTTATACATAAAGGAATATAAATAGCTGCAACAACTGGTATAGTACCAAATGATGTTCCTATTCCCATAGTTATTAGAAGTCCTACTAATAACATTACAGAAATTCCAATAGCTTTGCTTCCACCTATTAGTCCATGGATACTGTCAACTAATTCTCCAACTGCACCAGTTTCTCTTATGATATTTCCATATCCAGCAGCAACTAACATTATGAAAGCAATAAGCCCCATAAGTCCTACACCACCATTTATAAATTCATCTAAATCTTTCCATTTAATAACTCTAAATATCAACATTGCAGCCAATGCAGCAACTGCTCCCAAAGGAAGTGAGCCATATATTATTTGTATTACAAATGCAAGAGCAGCAGCAAGTAAAGTTAGCCAATGTTTAGGTTCCATTTCTGTTGCTTCAACTTCTTCCATTCCTTTTAAAGGTAAATCTTTATATTCTCTATCTTTTCTATAAGTTACAAATATTGCTAGTAATAAACCTATTAGCATAAATAAGCCTAAGAACCAAGTAGATTTCCATACTTGCATTTTTTCTATAGGCATACCATTTTTAGTCATTTCTGCAGAAATAATACCTTGGAATATTAATCCAAATCCAACTGGTAAAGCAATATAAGGTGCTTTTAAACCGAAAGTTAATGAACAAGCCATAGCTCTTCTATCTAATTTTAAAGAGTTCATTAATTTTAATAAAGGTGGGATTAATATAGGTATAAAAGCTATGTGTACAGGTATTAAATTTTGTGAAAAACAAGCAAAGAATGCAATTATTAATAATAAAACTTTTTTCTTGCCATTAACAACAGATGCAATTTTTTTGGAAACTATTGCAGCAACTCCTGTACTACTTATTGCAACAGCTAATGCACCAAGTAGAATATAACTTAATGCTGTTTCAGAATTTCCACCCATACCATCAATAAGTTTTGACATTATATCACCTATTGGCATGTGAGCAGAAAGTCCAGCAACTAATGCTGATACAAAAAGTGCTAATAATACATTTAACTTCAATAAACATAAGACAATCATAACAATAACTGAAAGAACAACTGGATTTAATAAAATCATAAATTTACCTCCACATATTTTTTAATACATCTTAGATAATTAGATTTTTAAAAAATTCTTTAATTGGGTATAGAATTCTTTATTTTCTTCTATTAATTTATCTACATCTCCTACTATAACAACTTCATTCATTGTATCGCCTTGCTTAATGCTATCTACAACATCTTGATCTTTTTGAGACACTACTTCTCCAAAAATAGTATGTTTGTAGTTTAACCACTCTGTTGGAACATGAGTGATAAAAAATTGTGAACCATTTGTGTTAGGACCTGCATTTGCCATAGCAAATAATCCTTTTTTATTGAATACTACTCCTTCTTTAAATTCATCTCCAAATTGATAACCTGGTCCACCTGCACCAGTTCCTGTTGGATCTCCACCTTGTATCATAAAATTTTCTATAACTCTATGAAATTTTAAACCATTATAATAACCAGTTTTAGCAAGAGTTACAAAATTAAGTACAGTTATAGGAGCTACATCTGGAAATAAATTTAGCTTTATCTCCCCCTTATTTGTTTTGATAATAGCTTGTAAACTCATCTCTCCCTCCTTTCTCTTCAAATTTTTTATATAAATTAATTTATAATAATTAATTTCTACTGTGAATTATATGCTTTTAAAAGTATCTCCTTATCTGTTGTACCATAGATTTCATAGTACCATTTTTTTGAAAGTTTATTTTCTGTTTCTTCTAGTTCTTTTTGGTATTTATCTAACTGTATGGATAATTTTCTAAATTCTGCTCTTACAGGTTGTAATTTTTCTGTTATTTCTAACTGTTCTACTTCTTGTATAGCATTTGATAAATCTAAATTTAATTTTTCTTCTTTATCCAATAATTTATTTAATTTCTGTAATAAATCACCTTTAATTTTTTTTAATTCTTTTATCTTATATCTAAAAAATTTTTCTACAACTTCTGCACCAGAATTTCCTTTTAATTCTTCTCTTTTTTCAATTTGGACTTTAATATACTCTTCCTTTAAGTTACTATCTTTTGCCATCTTTTCTATTGTTTCTTTTATTTTCTCAAAAATTTTTTTATCTTTTTTATAAATATTTAGTAAAGTTTCTTCTTCTAACAATAGATAAATGTTTTCGTATTTTGAGATAACTTCTTTTTCTATTCTTTCTGCTTCAAATAAATTATCTTGATTTTTTAAGTCCACTTTAATATTATCTGCCAAAAAAAGATTTTGAAGACATACTTCCTTAGCATATTTTATAAAATCTTTTATTTTAGTTTCTATATCCATTTTTTCTATCTCCAAAATATTGATAGTAATAACATTTTATACCACCATTGTATAGTTTACGATTTTTAGTTGCTTTTTTATTAAAGGCATTTTCAAAGTTTTCATAAGAAGTAATTATATAATAAGACCATTTAGATAATTTCTTTTTACAGAAATCTCCAAAATTTCTATATAATTCCTCAATATTTTCATCTCCCATAAGTCTTTCACCATAAGGAGGATTCACTATCATAGCTCCATATTTAGCAGGGCTTTCAATATCTTTAAAATCTTTAACTTCAAAAATTATATCTTCTTCAACTCCTGCCTTTTCAGCATTTTCTTTTGCAATTTTTATACTTTTTTCATCTATATCTGAGCCATAAATTTTTAAATTCTTTGTTAAATCTTCATTAGAAAAAGCTTCATCTCTTATATCTGTCCAAAAATTTTTATCAATAACTGACCATTTTTCTGCTGCAAAATTTCTATTGGCACCAGGTGCTATATTTCTAGCTATCATAGCAGCTTCTATTACAATAGTTCCCGTTCCACACATTGGATCAAATAAAACTTCACCAGCTTTCCATTTAGATAAATAAACAAGTGCTGCAGCCAGAGTCTCTTTTATAGGAGCTATTCTTTTCTGAGCTCTGTATCCTCTTTTAGTTAAAGACTCTCCTGAGCTATCAAGCATAATAATAAATATATCTTTATGACATTGAATTTTTATAGAATATAGAGCACCATTTTCTAAAAAAATTTCTCTTTTATATTTTTCTTTCAATTTTTCAACAATAGCTTTTTTACTAATTCTTTGTATATCAGATTTTGAATATAGCTTAGATTTTACAGAACTTACCCAAGAGATAGGAAACTCTCCATCTTCATCTATAAAATCTTGCCAATCAATAGCTTTTATATTTTGAAATAATTCTTCATAAGTTAAAGCCTTAAATTCTGCCATTTTAATAAACACTCTATCAGAACATCTTAAATGTATATTAGCCTTAACCAAGTCTTTAAAACTTCCTTCAAATTCTACTCTACCATCAAAAACTTTTATATTTTTAAAGCCCAAAGCAAGACATTCATCTTTAACAACACTTTCTAAACCCATAGTTGTAGATGCAACAAATATCATTGTTCTCCCCCTTGCTCAGCTTTTTTTAATAAATCAATATAAAATAATTTTAATATAGACATTATAGGAGCTCCTAAAAACATTCCAACTATTCCAAATAAATTTCCAAAAATTATCATAGAGACTATTACCCAAAATGTGTTAAGTCCAACTTTATTTCCTATTATCTTAGGACCAACTATAAAGCCATCAACTAATTGAGAGATTGCTATTGCCACCAATAATATAATAGTTTTTATTGGAGCTACTAATAAAATTAAGAAAAATGCTATTATTCCCCCAATAATTGAACCAACATAAGGAATCATATTTCCTATGCCTAATAGAATAGCACTTAAAGCAGCATAGGGCGTTCCTGTTACAAGTAAGATTACATAAACACATAATCCAACTATTGCAGATACTATTATTTTTCCTGAAACATAGCCTAAAAAAATATTTTTAGATAGACTTAGTTTATTCATAATATAAGGAGTATTTTTTACTCCAAATATTATTTTTATAATACTTTCTAGTGTTTTTATAAGATGTTTTTTATCCAGTAAAATCAAAAATGCTAATACAAAGGCTAAAAATAAATTTGTAAAACCTATTGTCCAATCAACTAAACTACCTAAAAGAGAAGATGCCAATTTTGTTATATTTGTGGTATTACTACTTATAAAATTGGTAAAATAATTATTTACTTCATCCATATTTATGGTATAAATATTTTTTTCTGCTAAATAGTTTGCTATGTTTTTCCCTATTGTTATTGCCTTTTCTGAAATATAAGGATAAATATCATTTAATACTTTTAATGATGAAATAATTTCTGGAATTACTATTAATGACAAAATAATGAATACCAATATTACAAAAATTATTGATAAACTTATTGCTAATATGTCATTTATTTTACTTTTTTTCTTTAAATATTTAACTATTGGTTCTAAAAGAATAGCTATAAATATTGACATTATTATTGTCATAAAATAATCTTTCCAATTTTCTATTATAGCCACAAATCTTTCTGGGTTTGTAAAATATGATTGTAGTACAACAAAAACTAATATTATCCCTAAAATTTTTAGTGTATTTTTTAAATTCATTTAATTTATTAACCTCTTTATTACTACTATTTACTACCTTGCTATGAAATCTACATCTGAATCATTTTCAGAATCTCCAACAACTTTTATTACAAGTCTGTCTGGAATACCAATTATAACCTCACCAGGAGATTTTATAAAACCTTGTTTTACAGCTATTTTAAGTGGAGAATTAGAAGTTGTTACTCTTACCATATTATCTTTAAATTGTACATTACAACCACCTAAATTAGTATCAACAAAGATATTTTTTTCTTCTTCTTGTAAAGGATAGACATATTTTAGTTCTCCATCAACCCATATTTCTGCCTTAGCTCCTTTAACATCTTTAAAACTACCTATTTTAAAAATAAGTATAGAGAAAAAAATTAATAAGAAGATATAAATAACCAAATCCCCTATTTTAAAGTATTTAGTTTTTTTCATTTCCAAATTTTTCTCCCATATAGATTCTAGTTTCTATTTTATTTTGAGTATTTTCTATTATATCCTTATCTATAATAACTTTGCCTTTTTCAAAAATTAAGATACAAGTTGAACCTCCAAATAGAAAATAACCTTTTTCTTCACCCTTTTTTACAAAAGAATTAGCTTTATATGTTTGGACTATTGCACCAACCATAGTGGCTCCAATATCAAACATTGCAATGTCTCCAAATTTTTTTGTTTTCAATATAGCATATTCTCTTTTGTTTTCACAAAAAATTCTAAAATTTGTTTTTATAGCGTGGGTTGATACAGAATAATAGTCTCCAGAAATTTTTTTAACTTCTGAAATTTCTCCATCAACTGGGAAATGAAATCTATGGTAATCAGCTGGTGCAAGTCTAATTATTACAAAAGTACCATCTTCATATTTTTTTGCCAATTCTTTGTCATTAAAAAACTCTTCTAAGGTAAATTCAGAGCCTTTTACAAAAAAGGTATCAACTTCTTTTATATTTTCAAAGGCTAAAATTTTTCCATCAGCTGGTGAAACAACTACATTTTCATTGTAATCTATTTTTCTAGCTCCATCTTTTAACTCACGATAAAAAAAGTCATTAAAACTTGTATAATCCTCTATGGGTCTTTTATATTCATTCATATCTATCCCCATTTCTTCAACAAAAGATTTTATTTTCTCTTTTGATTCAGGTTTAGACATCTTTCTTCCATACCAATCAGATAAAAATTTCCTTTTTACTATGGTATGCAAAGCTAATTTTCCAAAAGGATTATAATATAAAAATTTTAATGCTCCTTCTCCCATAACTTTCTCAGTTTTTATCTCACCAGTTTTTCTTTCTATATATTTTATTTTTTCAAACTTCATTTTACTTTCCCTATTATATATTATGAAACATATTATAACTAAGAAAATAAGTATCTTTTTCTTAGACATTTTTAATTTTATTAATTAAACCATATTTTAATTTTATTAAATCAGAAGATAAATCTACTTTGTAACTATGAGGATTTTCAAGTCTTTTTCTTTCTGGTGAAACCTTAGCCAAAGAATCAAAATAATGTTTTTGAGATCTCATAATATCAAATAGTTCATCATGTAATTCTTTATCTATAACTCCATCTTTAATATAAATTTTTGTAAGTTTTTTATAAGTATATTCACCTTTTTTTAATATACTATTTTTAAATTCATATTTTTCATCTCTTATCATAAGTTCATCATTATTTAATAATTTTTCCTTATCACTGTCATTTTTAACAAGAGTTATTAAATCTGCATAAGCTAAACCATCTTTATCAAAAATTCTATACAATTCTTTAAATCCAGGGTTAGAAATCTTTATGACATCACCTGAAATTTTTATTAAAGGTACTTCATCTAGTTCAACTATTTTATATACCCCACCAAAACAAGGGTAAGACTTGCTTACTGCTATAGCATCTCCAACACCATACATATCTACACAAGCACCTTGTTCACGAAGTGATCTTATCAATTGTTCATCCAAAGCATTAGTCAAAGTAATTTTTGCTTTTTTAAATCCTTCTTCATCAAATCTTTTACGACATTTTTTAGATTGATAAGCTAAGTCCCCTGAATCAAGTCTTATACCATAAAGTCCTTTATAATTATCATCTATGCCACATTCTTTAAATGCTTTTATTGCATTTTCTACACCTATGTGAATTGCATCATAAGTATCAACCAAAAGTATCAATGAATTACTCTTTCTTTGTCTTCTATTTTTTATAAAAGTAACAAAGGCTTCTTTTTCTGCTTCTGCTCCAACTCCAAATGCTTGAATATATGAATGGGACATAGTTCCATTAGAAGGTATTCCATACTTATACTCAGTAACTAAATTTGAATGTCCATAGCAACCTCCAATTATAGCTGCTTTATTTCCCTCTACTGCACTGTCAAAACCATGAGCTCTCCTACTTCCAAAAGCTAAAACCTTAATTGGATCTGCTGCTCTTGTAACCATAGATGCCTTAGTTGCAATTCCCATATTCATATTCATAATATTTAATATAGGAGTTTCTAAAATTTTTGCTTGTATCAAAGGAGCTTTTATAGTTATTATTGGTTCATTAGGATAAACTATTTCTCCATCTTGTATTGCATATAAATCCCCTGTAAATTTCATTTTAGATAAAAAATCTATCAGATGTTTTTCTTCTAATACTTTTGAAAAATATTTTCTTTTTTCTTCTTCTGGTGTATTATTTAAAACTTCTATAAGATGGATAACTTCTTGTATTCCTGACACAACAGCAAAACCACCATCTTCTGTTTTTCTAAAAAACATATCAAAGACTGCAATCTTATTTTGCATATTTTCTACAAGGAAAATATCACTTTCTGTATATTGATATCTATCTGAGTTGATAACTCTTGCAAATTCTGTTAAAATTATATCGTTATTCATAATTTATAAATACCTGCCTTTAAATTATTTTGTTTAATTATATCATATTTTTATTTTTTTCCAAAATATTAATTTAACATTATATATGAACTTTATATATCTAAAAAAATACGAGGTGATTTTAATGAGAACAGTTATACAAAGAGTTAAGTATGCAAAAGTGAGTGTTGATGGAAAAATTTTAGGAGAAATTGACAAGGGGCTTTTAGTTCTTTTAGGAGTTACACACGAAGATACTATTAAAGAAGTTAAGTGGCTTGCTAATAAAACTAAAAATTTAAGAATTTTTGAAGATGAAGAAGAAAAAATGAACTTGTCCTTGGAAGATGTAAAGGGAAAAGTTTTAATCATTTCACAATTTACTCTTTATGGAAATTCTATAAAAGGAAATAGACCATCTTTTATTCAGGCTGCCAAACCAGATTTTGCAAAAGAATTATATTTAAAATTTATTGAAGAATTTAAAAATTTTGGGATAGAAACACAGGAGGGAGAATTTGGTGCTGATATGAAAGTAGAACTTTTAAATGATGGACCAGTAACAATAATTATTGATACTAAGGATGCAAATATAAAATGAAATTTTTCTTAAAAAAGTTTAAATAAATTAAAAAAACAATTACTGTGATGTCCATTATTCTTGAGTGAGCATTTTGGAGTCCACGAAACACTAATGGCTATCAAGCAGTTGCCATATAAAATTTAAAATATTATTTTACTTATAATTATAATTAATGCGAAATTTTGATTTTATGTCAAGCGGTTTTAAAAATGTCTTAAAATTTTTTAATTATTAGCCCCATTTTT
>ENA-OPRT01000859-OPRT01000859.1-human-gut-metagenome-genome-assembly--contig:-NODE-859-length-13427-cov-7.877356_pt1 | contig 13427 bp, 13 predicted proteins | sample MGYA00241895_ERZ501884 | MGnify/ENA primary metagenome ERZ501884 (study PRJEB25962, sample SAMEA2042225) | human gut metagenome | biome: human gut; feature: human-associated habitat; material: faeces...
GAACTCGCGATAGGAATGCAATTGAGTTTCAAGCAAAGAGGGCACTTCAAGCACGCTCGGACGCTTTGCAAAGCTTTTCCGGATGCGCTTCTTTTCAGTGAACGAGTACGACATGAACACTCCGTTCGGAAGAGACAGTAAAATTCCTAAATCCGTAAACACAAGACACGAATAGCCACGCCGAGTCCCATTATTGGGACTCTCTGCGCGGCAATATTCAATTTGTCTTGTAACTACAGTCTTTAGAAGACTTCGTATATATCTTTAAAATCAGACACATACGAAGGATTCTAAACTCCGACCCCGTAAAATCAACGGAGTCGGATATTATATATGAAGAATTACTTCAATTCAACCTTAGCACCAGCTGCTTCGAGTTTCTTCTTAGCTTCTTCAGCTTCAGCCTTTGGCAAGCCTTCCTTAACAGCCTTAGGAGCGGATTCTACGAGTTCTTTAGCTTCTTTCAAGCCAAGACCTGTCAATTCACGAACGGCCTTAATTGTAGCGACCTTGTTGGAACCGATTTCAGAAAGAACTACGTCGAATTCAGTCTTTTCTTCTGCAGGAGCAGCAGCGCCAGCAGCAGGAGCAGCAACTGCAACAGCGGCAGCAGCAGCGGAAACACCGAACTTGTCTTCCATCATTTTGATGAGTTCGGAAACTTCGAGAACGGACATGGACGCAATTGCGTCAAGGATTTCTTCTTTGGACAAAGCCATTTTTAACTCCAAATACGTTGTGTATAAATAAAAAATTTAATTCAAAATCAGGCAGCGGCCTGTTTGGCATCGCGCACTGCAGCAACTGTTCTTGTCAAACGTGCAGGTACTTCATTGAGTGTACGTACGAACTTAGCAACAGGTTCGTTCATAGTGGCCATCAACTTAGCCAAGAGTTCTTCTCTGCTCGGCATAGAGGCCAACTGCTTAACACCTTCAACATCAAGGACGCTGTTAGGCATTGCACCGGCTTTGATGACAAGCTTTTGATTTGTCTTAGCAAAGTCAGACATCACTTTGGCAGCTGAAACTGGATCAGCAGAGAAACCATAAACGAGAGGACCGACGAATTGATCGGCAAGTCCTTCGAAAGGAGTTCCCTGAACAGCTCTTCTAGCCAGAGTGTTCTTAAGTACACGCAACTTCACACCTTTTTTACGTGCTTCAGCACGTAATTGAGTAGCTGCATCTACGGTCAGCCCACGGAATTCAGCAATAACAAGACCCTCAGTATCAGCTACGATTTCGCTGATTTCTTTGATCATGTCAGCCTTTTCTTGTCTATTAAGACCCATGGTCTGCTCCACTCAGAGGTGCTGAATAAATCAGCACCGGTTCAACATAACCGGCTCGCTCCGAGAGCCTAACAATTCTGCCTCCTACGGAGGACACAACGCAGAATCTCTCTTCGGTTGCCATCTGCGCCGGACAACTAATGTTATTTAAGGGTTGACACCTTCCGGCGGTCTTTGATAGCTACAGTCTCCTGAGAGACTGTAACCCAAAGTTCTTTACTTAAAAAGTGAATACCTATTAAGCAAGTGTCTGAACATCAACCTTGACGCCAGGGCCCATGGTTGAAGAGACAGCAAGCTTACGGAGGTAAACACCCTTAGATGAAGCTGGTTTAGCTTTGTTCAAAGCTTCGATAAGAGCCTTGACGTTAACCAACAATTTGTCGGCTTCAAAAGAAGCACGGCCGATTGGGGCATGGATAATACCAGCTTTATCAGCTCTAAACTGTACCTGACCTGCTTTAGCATTCTTAACAGCTTGAGCAACATTCGGTGTTACGGTTCCGACTTTCGGGTTAGGCATCAATCCGCGTGGACCGAGGATCTGACCTAACTGACCGACAAAGCGCATAGCACTTGGTTCAGCAATAACAACGTCGAAGTCGAGATTACCACCTTTAACGGAAGCAACAAGGTCTTCCAAACCGACAACATCGGCCCCGGCTTCTTTTGCAGCTTCAGCAGCAGCACCAGCAGCAAAAACAGCAACTCTTACTGTCTTGCCTGTACCGGCAGGCATAACAACTGCACCGCGAACAGCCTGGTCGCTCTTACGAGGATCGATACCGAGCTGAACGGCAACATCAACGGATTCATCGAACTTAGCGTTAGCAAGAGCCTTAACTAATTCGAGAGCTTCGTTGATGGAATAGAATTTCTGAGCTTCAACTTTGGAGTTGTTCTCTTTTTCACGCTTTCCAAGTTTTGCCATTATTTCACTCCTTCAACCGTAATACCCATTGAACGTGCGCTTCCAGCGATTGTACGCACAGCGGCGTCCATATCAGCAGCGGTCAAGTCAGGCATCTTTGTCTTAGCGATTTCTTCTGCCTGTGCACGAGTGATTTTGCCAACTTTGTCAGTATGAGGGCGTGCGGAACCCTTTTGAATCTTAGCAGCTTTCTTGATCAAGATAGTGGCCGGAGGAGTCTTCATAATGAATGTGAAGCTCTTATCGGCATAAGCTGTGATCACAACTGGAATTGGGAGACCAGGTTCAACACCTTGGGTCTTGGCATTAAATGCCTTGCAGAATTCCATAATGTTGAGGCCACGCTGACCTAAAGCCGGACCAATCGGAGGAGAAGGATTAGCCTTTCCTGCCGGCACTTGAAGCTTAATAAAGCCTACAATTTTCTTTGCCATTTATTTTCCTTACGGGTAAGACGCTCTGATAAGCTCCCCGAGGTAAAGTCCACAAAAACGTATTTATTCCCGGACTAAGAAATAAATACTAGGAGATCTTTTCAACTTCGTTAAAAGCCAATTCAACAGGCGTATCACGGCTGAAGATTGAAACAATAACAACAAGTTTGTTTTTCTCGTAGCTGACTTCGTCGATATAGCCTTCGAAATCAGCAAACGGACCGCTAGTGATTCGAACTTCTTCACCAACCTCAAACTGAAAGCGAGGTCTTGGCGTATCGGTTCTATCTTCCATTCTCTTCTTGATTTCTTCAATCTCTTTAGTAGGAAGCGGAGTAGGTCTGTTTGCAGAACCACCGAGAAAGCCTGTTATTCTAGGCGTATTTTTGACTAAATGCCAAGTCTCGTCGTTCATTAACATGTTAACAAATATGTATCCGGAGTACATACGACGTGTAGACACACGTTTTTTTCCGTCTTTTACTTCGGAAACATCTTCGGTCGGGACTAGGATTTCATCAAAAGCGTCTTCTAAACCAGCCCTTTTGATTCTGTCTCTAAGTGCGGTTTCAGCACTTTTTTCCATTCCAGAGTACGTATGAATAACGTACCACTTTTTATCGCCTGTCATCTTTGTCTCCTAGATAAGCAAACGGAGAGCCAAATCGATAAGAGAATCAACCAAGAAAAGGAAGAAAGCAACAACGACAACGAAAGCACATACGATACCTGTTGTGTTCACTGTTTCTTTCCTGGTTGGCCAGACTACTCTGCGCAGTTCTTCGTAAGAGGCTTTGCAGTAAGCTGCGAACTCTTTACCAGGTGCGCTAAACCAACCAATAACTGCACCGACGAGAATGCAGCCAAGAAGAACACCAACTCTGACTAAAGTCGGTTGATCAGCAAGAAGAGCAAAAGCGAAAACACCGCTTAATGCAATGACAATTGCCACTGCCATTAAAGCAACTCCACTCTTAGACTCTACCGGCTTTGCGTTTTGCATACTCATTCTTTATCTCTCACCGGTTTCCCGGTAAACAAACCGCGATCCACTAAGGGATCGCGGTGTTTTTTAGTGGCAGGGGCAGAAGGAATCGAACCCTCAACCTACGGTTTTGGAGACCGTCGCTCTGCCAATTGAGCTATACCCCTAATATTTTGTTATTAACCTTCGATCTTGGAGACAACACCAGCACCAACTGTGTGGCCGCCTTCACGAATAGCGAAACGAAGACCTTCTTCCATAGCGATCGGAGCGATCAACTGAACGTCCATGCGGATGTTGTCGCCTGGCATAACCATTTCAACGCCTTCCGGCAATTGGATTGTGCCTGTTACGTCTGTTGTACGGAAGTAGAACTGTGGACGATAGCCTTTGAAGAACGGTGTGTGACGGCCGCCTTCTTCCTTGCTCAATACGTACACTTCTGCCTGGAATTCAGTATGAGGTGTGATTGTGCCTGGTTTGGCCAATACCTGTCCGCGTTCAACTTCTTCACGCTTTGTACCGCGGAGAAGAATACCGACGTTGTCGCCTGCCTGACCCTGGTCAAGAAGCTTACGGAACATTTCAACGCCTGTGCATGTTGTCTTAGCTGTCGGACGAAGACCAACGATTTCGATTTCGTCGCCAACTTTGATTACACCGCGTTCTACACGGCCGGTAACAACTGTACCGCGGCCGGAGATGGAGAATACGTCTTCAACCGGCATAAGGAACGGCTGATCGATAGCACGTTCCGGTGTCGGAATGTAGCTGTCAAGTGTGTCAGCCAACTTAAGAATGGACTGTTCGCCCATCGGACCTTTGTCGCCGTCGAGAGCCATACGAGCAGAACCCTTGATGATTGGAATGTCATCGCCTGGGAAGTCGTAGTTGCTCAACAATTCGCGAACTTCCATTTCAACCAATTCGAGAAGTTCTTCATCGTCAACCAAGTCGCACTTGTTCATGTAAACGATGATGTAAGGTACACCTACCTGACGGGCAAGAAGGATGTGTTCACGTGTCTGAGGCATAGGACCGTCAGCTGCGGAAACAACCAAAATAGCGCCGTCCATCTGAGCAGCACCGGTAATCATGTTCTTAACATAGTCAGCGTGGCCCGGGCAGTCTACGTGAGCGTAGTGACGATGTTCTGTTTCGTATTCAACGTGAGCTGTGTTAATAGTAATACCACGAGCTTTTTCTTCAGGAGCAGCATCGATCTGGTCGTATGCTTTTGCTTCACCGCCGAACTTCTGAGAAAGAACGGAAGTAATAGCAGCTGTAAGAGTTGTCTTACCATGGTCAACGTGACCAATAGTACCAACGTTTATGTGGGGCTTGGTACGTTCATACTTTTCTTTTGCCATTTCTGGATCCTTTTAAATCAAATCTAGATTAAAACTTAATTACTTAGCTTTTGCTTCAATAACTGCTTCGGCAACTGTCTTAGGAGCTTCAGCGTAGTGCTTGAATTCCATAGTGTAGGAAGCACGGCCTTGTGTCAAGGAACGCAACTGAGTTGCATAACCGAACATTTCGGACAGTGGAACTTCTGCCTTAACAGCTTTTCCGCCGCCAGGAAGATCTTCCATACCCTGAATCATGCCGCGGCGGGAGGACAAGTCGCCCATAACGTCGCCCATCTTTTCTTCAGGAGTTTCAACTTCAACAGCCATAATTGGTTCAAGAAGAACTGGCTGAGCTTGTCTCATACCTTCCTTGAATGCCATGGAGCCAGCCATCTTAAATGCATTTTCGTTGGAGTCCACTTCGTGGTAAGAACCGAAATGCAATGTGGCTTTAACGTCAACAACCGGGTAACCAGCGAGAACACCAGACTTCATTGTGTCTTCGATACCCTTTTCAACAGCTGGGATGTATTCGCGTGGAACAACACCGCCCTTGATGGCGTCAACGAATTCGTAGCCCTTGCCAGGATTTGGTTCGAGCTTAAGAACAACGTGACCACACTGACCACGGCCGCCGGACTGTTTAACGAACTTAGCTTCAGCGTTTTCTGCGACACCGCGGATTGTTTCACGGTAGGCAACCTGTGGTTTGCCGACTGTAGCTTCAACGTTGAATTCTCTGCGCATACGGTCTACGAGAATATCCAAGTGAAGTTCGCCCATACCAGAAATAATGGTCTGGCCGCTTTCTTCGTCTGTCTTAACTCTGAAGGAAGGATCTTCCTGAGCCAAACGATTCAAAGCAAGACCCATTTTTTCCTGGTCAGCTTTAGTCTTGGGTTCAACAGCCTGAGAAATAACCGGTTCCGGGAACTCCATTCTTTCGAGAATAATTGGATGTTCGATAGAGCACAGTGTATCGCCTGTTGTAACTTCTTTAAGACCAACAGCAGCAGCGATGTCGCCAGAAAGAACTTCTTTGATTTCTTTACGTTCGTTAGCGTGCATCTGAAGCAAACGGCCGATTCTTTCTTTCTTGTTCTTGACGGAGTTAAGAACTGTATCGCCGGAGTTAACAACGCCGGAGTAAACACGCAAGAAGGTGAGCTGGCCGACATACGGGTCAGTCATGATTTTGAATGCTAAACAAGAGAACGGAGCTTTGTCGTCAGCTTTTCTGGTAGCAGGCTCGTCTGTATCCGGATCAATACCTTCAACATCGGGAATATCAACCGGGCTTGGAAGCAGTTCAATAACAGCGTCTAGCATTCTCTGAACGCCTTTGTTCTTGAAAGCTGTACCGCAAAGCATCGGCTGAATTTCACCGGCGATTGTACGAGTTCTCAAGCCTTTAATGATGTCAGCTTCAGAGAGGTCACCGTCATTGAGGTACTTATCCATCAATTCTTCGCTAGATTCAGCAGCTGCTTCAACCATGTAGCTGCGCCACTTTTCGGCTTCTTCCTTCAATTCTTCAGGAATTTCTTCGAAAGCGAACTTCATACCTTGGGAAGATTCGTCCCAAATGATGGCTTTCATCTTGGCCAAATCGATAACGCCTTTGAAAGTGTCTTCAGCACCGATTGGAATAACGATAGGTACAGGATTGCCTTTAAGGCGCGACTTCATCTGGTCAAATACTTTGTAGAAATTCGCACCGGTGCGGTCCATCTTGTTTACGAAAGCAAGACGTGGAACTTTGTACTTGTTGGCCTGACGCCAAACGGTTTCAGACTGAGGCTGTACACCGCCTACAGCGCAGTAAACCATGCAGGCACCGTCAAGAACACGCATGGAACGTTCAACTTCAACTGTGAAGTCAACGTGTCCCGGGGTATCAATGATGTTGATACGGTGTTCTGGATGGTTCATGTCCATACCACGCCAGAAGGCTGTTGTAGCAGCAGATGTAATGGTGATACCACGTTCCTGTTCCTGCTCCATCCAGTCCATGGTAGCGGCTCCATCATGAACTTCGCCGATCTTATGGTTTACACCGGTGTAGAACAAAATACGTTCAGTAGTGGTTGTTTTTCCTGCGTCAATGTGGGCGGAAATACCGATGTTGCGATAGCGCTCAATCGGAGTTTTACGAGCCATGTTATCTACCTCTAATTAGGGGAAGGGTACCCTCCCCCAGTTACTAAAATTAGTTAAAACGGAAATGAGAGAAGGCCTTGTTGGCTTCAGCCATACGATGGACTTCTTCACGTTTCTTCATAGCGCCGCCACGGCCTTCGGAAGCGTCGATGTCGTCGGGCGTCTCGTACATGCCCACGCCGTTCTCGACGATGAACAGCGGCTTGTTCCAGCGCTCGTACATCTCGCACAGCGAGTAGCGCAGGCCGACCGGATCGATCTGCCAGCCCCAGTCGGTGGCCTTGATGTACGGGTTGGGCACCAGCCCGTCGAGGCCGTGCTCCATCGCGTCGAGCGTGGAGCCCTGCGAGCTGACGGCTACGGACATGTAGTAGCTCAGGGAGATGTAGTCGACGATGCCGTCCTTGATGGCGTCGAGGTCGCCCGGCTCCATTGCGATGTCGATGCCGTCACGCTCCCACCACTTGAGCAGGTAGCGCGGATACTCGCCGTGCACGTACACGTCGCCGAACAGGTAACGCTTGCGCATCTGCTCCTGGGCGAGCATGACGTCGTCCGGGCGCCGATTCAATATAACCTTTGGTAAATGCTTTGAAGATTTCCATGTTGAACTTCACCTTATTTAAATCAGCCTCATCCTCCTTGCCGGTATTGGCTGCCGAACGGAGGAAATCACCGAAATCGGAGAAAATGAAACTGGGCATTACCGTGTCCAGGTCAATGACACACAACACTTTTCCGTTTTCATCAAATAACATGTTGCTTACTTTTGTGTCACAGTGGCAGATGCGTTTGGGCAATTTGCCTTCACGGTAAAAACGTTCAGCGCTGCACATCGTATCAGCATCTTTTTCTATTGCGTCCACTATGTCCTGTACTTCTGCCAAACGGCCGGATATGTTGGCGGATACGGCTTCACGTAATTGTTTTAAGCGGAATTCCATATTGTGGAAATCGGGGATGATTTCTCCGAGTTGTTCGGGTACATCAGCCAGCATGGCCTGGAATTCACCAAACTTCAGTCCTGCCAGATAGGAAGATTCCGGTGTAACTGTTTCCAATGTTTGTGAACGCGGAATAAATATTGAAATTCGCCAATAACCTTCTCCATCATAGAAATAGGTCTTGCCATTGGTGGAAGGTAGAAAATGGAGTACCTTACGTTCAATGTCCTCTTCGTGTCTGGCTTCCAGCTTTTGGCGGATGTGTCTGGTCACTACTTCTATATTGTGTTGCAGCATTTCAATATTGGTAAATATTAAATGGTTGATTCGTTGCAATACATAGTCAGGCTCTTCAGGAGATACCGATTTTACCAGATAAGTCTGATTGATGAGGCCGGATGTCAAAGCTTTGATTTCTTTCACTTCACCCACTTTGGGGAACTGTTTGATAATTTTTTTGAGGTTTTCCATAGGTTTGTTTGAATAATGTCTATATATACGAAACAAAGATAACTTCTTTCCTCCAATTGGAGGAAAGAAGTTATCTTAAAAAACATATAATAGGAATATAAATCTTTTTATTTTTTCAAATCAGTCTGGAACATACGGTCGGCGCGTAACAGATGACGCCAGTAGGAAACCAATTCTTGTGATTCCTGCAATACATTGAGGTACACCATGGAAGCTTTTACATTGACATCCCGTTCTTGTATGCGGTCCATCTGTTCTTTGCGCAAGGTAGAGATCTTGCCTTTCAGAATGGCGCCTTCACGTAGCAAGGCATCAGTCTGATCGTAGGCCTTGTTGGCAAGTACTTCAGTAGCCTTGGTCATTAATGCGGTCATCTCATCGCGGATAGGGATGAACTCGTTAGTGGCACGTTCCGATAATGGGGTGAACTTATTGTCCACATGTTCTTTACAAGGATCGCAGATACGTTTCAGACAGTAAAGCATTTGTTCACAACTGTTGCTTCCCAAGTGGAACCAAGTGTTTTTCTCGATAGCAGTAAAGTTGTCTATACGGCGCAGACCTAGTATTTCTTTACGGCGTATCTTTTTTAACATTTCTTTCTGATTGTCGGTATTGTTCACGGCCTTGCGCAGAGCTTTCAGATTTTCGTTGATGAAACCGTCGGTTATCTGCCGGTAGGTTTCATTGGTGAATGCCATTTCGGCTACCAATGTGTTATTTACATGCTGGCGGAGTAATCTCCAACGCTCTTCTTTGTCTTTACTGGCAATGAGGCGGGAGAATATGTCGTCTTTGCCTTTATCCTTCTGTTTCTTGCTGTAGTGTATGTTGCTGCGCACCAATAAGAAGATGGCAAGTGCAATAAGGGCCAACATGGCGAATGTGCCTCCATAATACATGATGAGCGTAACCACAAAACAGATCGTGAAAGCGGCTCCGGCAGTGATGAACCATCCACCGATAACAGAAAGCACACCGGTGATACGGTATACGGCACTGTCACGGCTCCAGGCACGGTCGGCTAATGAACTACCCATAGCTACCATGAAAGTTACGTAAGTGGTAGAAAGAGGGAGTTTCAAAGAGGTTCCCAAAGCTATGAGCAGACCGGCCAGTACCAAATTGACAGAAGCGCGTATCAAATCAAATGCTGCCCCGTTCTCCATAATCATCACATCTTTGTTAAAACGGCTGTCGGCCCATCGTTTCAGATTGTCGGGCAATATTTTAGCTATACTTTCCGAAGCGCTCATGGTAGAACGGACAATACTGCGTGCTACAGCGGAAGAACCAAACATTTCGTCACCTTCATCCTGACGCGAGAGATCTACCGAAGTCTTCACTACATTTTGCGCTTTTTTTGAAGTAATCAGCGCATATACCATAATGACGCCTGCTAAAAATAAAAAAAGAAATGGGGTTTTAGCCGGACCATTCAGTGAGTTCATCAAGTATCCCATTGGTTCACCGTTTCCATTAGCCATGAAGTCTGTATAAGCTGAGAAGCCTGCCAAGGGCACACCGATGAAGTTTACTAAGTCATTGCCTGCAAAAGCCATAGCTAAGGCAAAAGTACCTAACATTACCACCACCTTGAATACATTTATCTTGCACCAATGCAATATTTGCATCAGAATGGTGAAGAACACAAAACTGCAACTTACTAACATCAAGGTGTTTTCCTGAATCCAATGTTTGTTTTCGGTGGTCATGAAGGCGGAATCTTTCAGACCTTTTATCAACATGAAGTAGATAATGGCCGTAACAGCAATACCGCCGAACAGTCCGATAGTGTATTTCAGTTTCTTTGTATAATTAAATGTGAAGAGGAGACGGGAGAGATATTGTACTAATGTGCCGAAGAAGAAAGCTACTGCTACTGAGAGGAAGATACCTAAAATGACGGACAATGCCTTTTCCGTATTCAGCAGATCAGCAAATCCTAGCATTCCAGTTTCGTCTCCTGCTATTTTGATAAGAGCTAGAACGAAAGTACCTCCCAATAGTTCGAATACCATGGATACGGTAGTGGAGGTAGGCATTCCTAAGGAATTGAAAATATCCAATAGGACTACGTCTGTTACCATAACTGCTAGAAAGATACACATTAACTCCTGAAAATAAAATTGTTCAGGCCTGAAAATACCGTGCCGTGCGATTTCCATCATACCGTTGCTCAGTGTGGCGCCGATGAAGATACCGAAAGCGGCAATGGCGATGATGGTCTTGAATGACGCGGCTTTAGCACCGATGGCGGAATTCATAAAGTTCACTGCGTCGTTGCTGACGCCTACTACCAAATCGAATATGGCTAGCAGAAAAAGGAATACGACGATTCCCAAAAACATTGTTTCCATATAATTTTGTCTCTCTATTTTATTGGGCGCAAAGGTACGGGAGGTATATTATGATAAAATGTCATATATGTTACATTTGTGTTACAGGCGTTTTTTTGTTCGCCACGGATTGCACGGATTCACACAACTTGATTTTTAATTTATTATTATCCATATTTAGTGGCGGATCTCTTCTTTTTTGAAACAAATATGAGTGGATAAATAATATTTCACGTTTATGTGTGGAATTTATAGAGTGAAAATTTATACCTTTGTAGCCCAAATACTTAATCTATAAAAAATGTCAGAGGCTAAGAGAATTAAAACCGCATTGGTGTCGGTTTATCACAAAGAAGGTTTGGACGAGATTATAACCAAACTACACGAAGAAGGAGTAGAGTTCCTGTCAACAGGAGGTACAAGACAGTTTATCGAATCTTTAGGTTTCCCTTGCAAAGCGGTGGAGGATCTTACTACTTATCCCTCTATTTTGGGCGGACGTGTGAAGACACTGCATCCTAAAGTCTTTGGAGGTATTTTATGCCGTCGTGGTTTGGAACAAGATATGCAACAGATAGAAAAATATGAAATACCCGAAATAGATTTGGTCATCGTTGACCTGTATCCGTTTGAGGCAACTGTGGCTTCGGGGGCCGAAGAACAAGCTATCATCGAAAAAATTGATATAGGTGGTATTTCTTTGATTCGTGCTGCTGCTAAGAACTTTAATGATGTGGTGATTATCGCTAGTCAGGCACAATATAAGCCGTTCCGTGATATGTTGCTGGAACATGGCGCTACTACTTCACGCGAGGAACGCCGTTGGTTCGCAAAAGAAGCGTTTGCTGTTTCTTCTCATTATGATTCTGCTATCTTTAACTATTTTGATGGTGGTGAAGGTTCGGCTTTCCGTTGCGCGGTGGAAGAACAAAAACAACTTCGTTATGGTGAAAATCCTCATCAGAAAGGTTATTTCTATGGAAATCTGGATGCGATGTTCGACCAGATTCATGGAAAAGAAATTTCCTATAACAATTTGTTGGATATCAATGCGGCCGTTGATTTGATTGATGAATTTGATGAGGTGACATTTGCCATTCTGAAGCATAATAATGCCTGTGGATTAGCTTCGCGCCCTACTGTGCTGGAAGCATGGAAAGATGCGTTGGCAGGCGATCCGGTGTCGGCTTTCGGAGGTGTGTTGGTTACTAATGCCGTGATTGATAAAGAAACAGCGGAAGAAATCAATAAACTGTTCTTTGAGGTAATTATTGCTCCGGATTATGATGTAGATGCATTAGAGATTCTGGGACAGAAGAAGAACCGTATTATTTTGGTTCGTAAGGAAGCTAAATTGCCGAAGAAACAATTCCGTTCTTTATTGAATGGGGTTTTGGTTCAGGAAAGAGACCTGGACGTGGAAACTCCTGCCGACTTGAAGCAGGTTACTGAAAAAGCTCCTACGGCGACTGAAATAGAAGATATGTTATTTGCAAATAAGATTGTGAAGAATAGTAAAAGTAATGCTATTGTACTGGCCAAGAACAAACAACTGCTGGCTAGCGGTGTAGGTCAGACTTCACGTGTGGATGCATTGAAACAAGCCATTGAAAAAGCAAAATCATTTGAGTTTGATTTGAATGGCGCAGTGATGGCCAGTGATGCTTTCTTCCCTTTCCCCGATTGTGTAGTACGGAACAGATCAGAAGAAGTGCTGCGATGATGCCCGGCCAGAGTCCCGGACCCGGAACGCCTGTACCGTAAGCTTCTGCTCTCGGATAGCCAAGACAGGTAACGATCACATAAACAGCTAAAGCTGCGCAGATCAGACCTGCGATAATATTTCCTTTTCTCATATTGAAACTCCATTCTAAAACAACTGTCTCACAGAGGTCTCCCTGGGGAAAGCCCTCGCAGACAAAACCGGGGAGTGGGTTTCCCACTCCCCGTTAAGTCAGTTTACATTACTGTACTTTCAGACCAAGATCTGTAACCAGAGCTGTGTATGTCTCAAGGTCAGATTTGATACGCTCCTCAAATGTAGCGCCGTCAAGAACGTCGATCACGTTGTTGGACTTGTTCATGAAGTCAACGAATGCGTCAGACTGTGCTGCCTGAGAGAAGATCTCATAGAGCTGGTCAACAACCTCGTCCGGAGTATCCTTCGGAACACCAAGACCTCTCCATGTACCAAGAACTACATCGTAACCAGCTTCCTGGCATGTCGGAACGTCCGGAATGGAATCAAGACGTTTGTCGTTCATAACTGCAAGAACCTTTAAATCGCCGGACTCAACGTAGTTAGCAACCTCAGCGTAGGAAACTGCTACTGCGTCAATATGCTCACCAAGAAGGTCTGTGATCGCACCTGCTGCTCCATCGTAAGCAACGTGTTTGAACTGAGCGCCTGTCTCTTTTGCAAGACCTGCTGCTGCAAGGTGCCAGATCGCGCCGTTACCGGAATTGCCCATGCATCTGTTCATCGGTCAAAGTCACCGCCTTTGCAGCCTTCACGGC
>ENA-OPRT01000863-OPRT01000863.1-human-gut-metagenome-genome-assembly--contig:-NODE-863-length-13381-cov-14.512907_pt1 | contig 13381 bp, 9 predicted proteins | sample MGYA00241895_ERZ501884 | MGnify/ENA primary metagenome ERZ501884 (study PRJEB25962, sample SAMEA2042225) | human gut metagenome | biome: human gut; feature: human-associated habitat; material: faeces...
GTTTTATTTTTCTTCTGTTGTATGGGTAGATTGAACTTTTCCGTCTTTGTTACAACAGAACTATCTTTACCATATTTACCATCCGTACGATAAACATAGCAATGCTGACACCCTGTACTAAACTTATGACAACCGTGCCAAGGATTCCACATCGACGTCTTTACACCTATTCGCAACATCTGCTTTTACCACTTTTCATCTACTTGAAAGAAACCGGAACCTCGCAATATGATATAAAAAACCTTACCCTCTACAATTCGTCCGCTCACTGAATGCACTAAAGTATGCTTCATCAGTTCATTCATACTGCCTATATTGACTGCGGTATAATTTTCATTTTCTGATAAAATGTTTATTGTCTCCATAGCTCTATGCTTTTATTGTTACTTTCACAAAAGTATGCAAAGAAATCGTATCTTTGAGACGGAATAAGATGAAAAAAGAGTAAAATCATGAATATTGAAGAATATCGGGAATATTGTTTAAGTATCAAAGGGGTAACAGAGAGTTTTCCCTTTGACGAGCATACACTTGTCTATAAAATCATGGATAAGATGTTTACTTTTGCCCCATTGAATCCTAAAGGGGGACGTTTCTGGGCGGATACGAAATGCGATACCGCCAGATCGGCAGAACTGATGGAGCACGCCGAGCGTGGCCAGGTAAAACGCTTCATATGCCGAGAGGCGATAGCCTTGTAATTGCAATACCTTGTAGGCTTCGTTCAGCGTTTGCAGCATGTTAAAAGTTGTTCCGGCACCGATATCCGTTCCCATGCCCACTTTAACTTTCTTCTGCCATGCTTTTTTCAAGTTGAATAAGCCGCTGCCGAGGTAAAGGTTGGAGGTCGGACAGAAAGCAATGCTGGATTTGGTTTCGCTGAGACGATCCCACTCTTTTTCTTCGAGATGGACGCAGTGAGCAAAGACGCAGTTTTTACCGGTCAGGCCGTACTGATGGTAAACATCAAGATAACCATCATGGTCAGGATAAAGCGATTTCACCCAGGCAATTTCATCTTTGTTTTCACAGAGATGGGTATGTACCCATGTATCCGGATATTCTTCTTTCAGGCGTTGCGCCATCGCCATCTGTTCAGGAGATGAGGTAGGGGCGAAGCGTGGCGTAATCGCATACAACAGACGACCATTTTTGTGCCAGCGTTCAATCAGTTCTTTGCTTTGGTGATAGCTGCTTTCGGCAGTGTCGAGCAGATAATCCGGTGCGTTTCGGTCCATCATCACTTTACCGGCAATCATACGCATATTGATATGACTGGCGGCTTCAAACAGCGCATCAACGGATTGTGGATGAACAGTGCCAAACACCAGCGCCGTGGTGGTTCCGTTACGTAAAAGCTGCTTGATGAAGAACGCCGACATCTCGCGGGCGTACTCTAAATCCTCATAACGACGTTCAGTAGGGAAGGTGTGTTTATTCAACCACTCCAGCAATTGTTCACCATAGGCCCCCACCATTTCACTTTGCGGATAATGGATATGTGTATCGATAAAGCCCGGTACTATCAGTTTGCCGCGATAGTCGCGCACGCGAATAGTGTCAGGAATTTGATGCTTTCCGTCTTCCCATTCGCCAAACCATTCCACTTTTCCCTGTTTAATGAGTAATAAACCATCCTCAATAAACCGCAGCGCAGAGGCAATTTCTTCCGGGTTATCGACCGTACGGGTGACATCAATAAAACTGCCTCGTACCGCTTTTAACGTGTGTTCTCCTGACATCATTGACTCCTTTACTGTTAATCCATCTCTTCCGCTGAGGTAATACCAGGCAGAACGTTTTCCTGTCGGTAGCCACCAGGGAGGATAATATTTAATAAAATCGCAGTTAACCCGCCAGCACAAATAGGGTTTTCAACTAGTACATAAATAGAGGCTGGCAATATTTTAAAAGCTTCCACTGCCTGCAACCAGTCGCCTTCGGCCGACTTCTCCACCGCATATTCTATGTTGGAAGTGACTGTAACAATTACCTCGCCGCCCTCGGCCTCGAGCGTAGAAACCGAACTCTTGACGAGCAGAGCCGGACCGTAACCCAATTGTTTGACATGAATTTCATAATTCTTCACCAGTGACTTTACCGTCACCACGGCTTCACGTATCTCAGGCTCCTCACTCGCCTTCACCAAAATCTTAATGCTCGGCTTCGAAGTAGACAAATCTTTAGCCGCAATACACCAATCTTGGTTAGAAGCCACATCCCACCGACTTGCATCGAGGGTAGTGCTGACCGGTATAGATAGCTCTCCCTTTTCCTTGGTAAAATTCTGTTGTAAATCTACTTCTGCAAGAGTGAATTTTTGGATCTGTTCATCCCCGGAATTATCATCGCTGCATCCATAGACGCCAAATACATAGAAGGGCAAAAGCATCAATAAAAGGGTTGGTAATATTTTCATAAATTAGTGTTATAGAAGTAAGTTAAAAGAAGAGATAATATGTAGGGTATTTTCTTAGATATTATCTCTTCCTAATATAAGATATATTAAGCTGACTGATTAATTTACATGCAACTTCAATTCGGCCAGCGCGAAACTGTTACCTGCTGGAGTAGATTCTACCACCAGGCGGATGTGCTTGAACTCTTTGCCCACCAGAACCGGTGATTTATAGGTGCCTTTTGTAGCAGTGGGGAATCCTTCCATAATCGTCATTATTTTACTAAATGTGATACCGTCCATACTGCCTAGCACACTGATACGCTGCGGTGCCCCGTTGTTGTTATTGTGACGTACTTGGTATTCAAACATCAAAGCCGTGTGTGGTTCATCTAAATTCAACTGTATCCAGTGCGGCAACCCCGGTTCTTCCAAATAATCGGAATGGTAGTAGGTATCTGGATTACCGTCGAACATATAGTCAATTTTTCCTTCCACTTCACGGTTAGGATGGATGGCTGTCATACCACGTGACAGAGTGACCGGATGCAGTTTCGATTCATCAGGCACATAGGAGATGCCGAAGAGACACGACTGTTTATTAGGATTGATTTCAAAGTAAGGCGAGCTACATTGTGTCATTTTCAAAGGTAGCACATAGTTACCATAACTCAATTTATTTCGTTTCACGGTTACGGTTAAGCTAGCTGATTTACTGCCAGCTGTAAACAAAATCTTTCCTTCGTTGCTCAGCGTATAAGCTTCTTCCGACAGCATGGTGTAATCCACCCCGTTCTTTTCATTATACTCGGTCAACAGACTCTCGTCTGGCTCCAGTGTACAGCTAAAATTCCACTTATTGTCTACCGAAAAGACCGCAGGCAGATTCAGCTCGATTTCATTTGCATCCATAGCATCTGAAATGATATTCAGATTATATCCTGTTTTCTCAAATGCAACATTAGGTACAATTACAGCGGGCTTCAGAAACACATATTTACGCTCGGCATTGATGGAATCCGCACTATTTTGCAAGATAAATGGAATCACAAAATTCCCCTCTTGCTGGTTGCTTTCTAGGATCTTATCCGTAATCAATGTAACGGATCTGGTCTGGTAAGTATCGTTAGGACCGAATTCTATCTGTTTATCTCCATTAAATACGTAACAATCTTCCGGGTATAATTGATAGTCTTTTCCGTTTTGTTCATTGTAGATTTCCAGCAACGCTTTATCCATAACATCAATGGAAGCTCGGGTGACTGTACCCAGTTGAGCGCCTGATTTGTTGACAATCAACTGGTATTCTCCGTTTTCACCTGTATTATATACTTCCACTTCAATCTCATCACAGTTTCGGAAGGATAGAATGGTGCTGAATTCATCCAAAAACTCATCCTTATTATCATCGCAAGCAATATAGGTTAGGCAGCAGGCTGCTGTCAGGGCTATAGTTAATAATTTGTTTTTCATACAACTGATTTTGTTAAATTATACATACCGGGGGCATTACCAACCATAATTTTGTGTCAACAACTTGTTGCGATCCAGTTCTCGCTGAGAGAAAGGATAGAGATAATGCTTGTTTTGGAAGACACGGGTTTCAAAAGCCGTTCTCTCCCAGAAACCGTCGGGGGTTTCAGTTCCCTTCATACCAGCATCAAGCGGACAGGAAGTGTTCATACCATACATCTTGCCGTTGTCAGTTTGAGTAGCAATCATCCATGTACGGGTATCGAAATAGCGATGGCGTTCGAAAGCCAATTCTATCTGACGTTCTTTTCTGCAGAGCTGAATCAACTCTTCTGTAGAAACTTGTCCGTAGATACTTGTGATGGGGTCCAATCCCGCGCGTTTCCGTAGGTCGGCCCATTTTTCCATGGCTAGGGCTTCATAGCTGGGATCTAGTGCCACCCCATTCTTCTTGCACTCGAGCACGGCTTCAATGAAATTTAGGTAGATTTCTCCCAAACGAAATACCGGGAAAGTTATATTACCCCACTGTCCTTCGGACGAATTGAGTTTATGGTCATAGAAACGGTTGCAGAGGTAGCCACTCTTTGGATAGTCGTGACTCTTATTACCGTTACCGCCTTTCGCAAAAGAGATGGAAGTAGCGCTATTGCCGTGCAACCACTGGTTTCCGCCAAAGAATACGGTGACATAGAAGCGGGGTTCCCGATCCTTATACATATTGGGAGCTTCGATTTCAAAATCAGCCTTGTTGCTCCAACCACCAGACGGATATATCCAAGATGATTTCTCCAGTTCGGAAGCCAGTTCATAGCCAGATAAGGGCTCTACGATAGGTGTTCCATCTGCTTCATATCCTGTGATAGGATACCAACCGGTATTCATGGCATACGCATCCACCAAAGCTTGAGTAGGGCCTACTGCCCCATAAGCCGTACCAGCCACGCCGGTGGGCACAGTACCTACTCCCCAAGAAAACAGTCCGTTATAACGGTCAGTCCAAATCAGCTCTTTATTCCAAGTTTCGTGTGTCACTCCATAATAATCTTCATACGGGTTATCGTTACCAGCTCGGTAAAGTTCGTAGCAGGGATTATCAATCAGTTTCTTGGCTGCTTCAGCAGCTTTCTGCCATTTGGTATTATCAAGCTCAGGGAAGAGCTTAACACCTGACAGTTCAGGGAAGTCGGGTGCATCGGGATTCTTCACCGTGCTATAGAGTTTATTACCATTGAACAGCGGGCGGGCCGAATATAGCAGTAGTCGGGAGATCACGGCATGGCAAGTACCTACCGTAGCCAATCCCCACTTCGCCGCCGGCAAATCGGACTGTTGAAGAACAACGCCACTTTCAGCACACTGCGTCATTTCGCTGACCACGTAGTTAACACATTGATCCCAGGTATTGCGCGGGCGATACAGTTCTTCTGTGCTGGCGGTGAAATCCAGCAAATCATCGCCTAACAGAAATACCGGACCATAGTCACGCATCATCAGAAAATAATAGTAAGCACGGGCAAAACGAGTCTGCCAGTACCATTCGTCCAACTGATCTTTAGTGACTAACGGGTCGCTGCATTTGTACACATTTTGCAGGAAAATATTACATTCGCGGATACCTTTATAATAGTGATCCATCTTATAATAAGGAACCTGTGAGGGGTTCCAGGTACCAAAGTTTATCCAACGGTACTGACGGTCATACGCAATGGTACATTCGTCCGATGCTCCTAAATACGGTTCAGTATCACCCTGCAAGCTTCCATTTTCATTGGGCAAGAAAGACATGGCATTTAGCCAATATTGCTGGGTAGTGTTTCTGGATTCCCAGATTTTATCAAAAGTCAGTTTTTCGTCTTCTTGTCTATCAAGAAAATCTTCGCATGAGCCCAAGGTAAAAGCTCCAAGTGCTAAGTATATTATGGATTTGAAGTAATTTTTATATTTCATATTTGGTATAATTTAAAAGTTAGCATTGAATCCGACAGTAACAACACGATTCAGCGGATAGCCTGAGCCATCTGATGAGCCTTTGGCTTTTTCAGGATCCCATAATTTGAAAGAGCTGAATGTAAGTAAATTGTTTCCGGATACATAAAATCTCAACGATTTAATAAATGTTTTAGTGACAAATTCTTTAGGTAAAGTATATCCGATTTCAATGTTTTTCAGACGTAAAAAGGAGCCATTGCGCAACCACCAGGTGGAATTCTTGTTGTTGTTGGAAGCGCCGGCACCCCCGCTACCATTGCTTAGGCGCGGATAGGTGACATGAGCATTCTGTTCAGGCGAATTAGTAGACATCCACACTTTGCCCCACAGGTCTTTATTGATAGCCGCACGTTCCATGTTACCACTGGAGAACGGACTCTTTACCGATACACCATCTAGAAAGAAAGAAGTATGAGCAGAACCTTGGAAGAAGGCGTTGATATCCCAGTTTTTCCATTGTGCACCCAAACCGAAACCGTACATGATTTCCGGCAGGTTGGTATAACCGATCGCCACCTCATCTTGTGTATCGATGATGCCGTCGCCATTGATATCCTGATATTTGATATCTCCTACACGGTATTCACCGAAAGTCTGACGCGGGCTGTTGTCAATTTCTTCCTGACTTTGGAATAGACCTAGGGCTACAAGACCGAAAGGCTGCATCTGACCGTCAGATCCGAACGGCTTGCCTATGCGATTTTGGTATTTGTATTCCCAATCGGGTTCGTCGTTATCAAGCAGCTTGTTGCGGCTGAAAGTAAAGTTACCGCGGGCAGTTAGAAATACTTTTCCAATCTGGTGATTGTACTCTACATTGGCATCAAATCCCTTGTTGAGTGTTCTACCTATATTAACATACGGAATGGTGGATAAACCGACAATGGCTGGCAAACCGGCGCGTTGCAGGAAAATGCCTTGACGCTCTTCACGGAAGTAGTCAGCCTGCACCTTTACCTTATTGAACAGAGAGAATTCCACACCCAAATTGAGTTTGGTAGCCTCTTCCCAGGAAGCATACAAATTTTCTATTTCCCCTACGCGGATACCTGCTCCCCCTTGATTACCGCTTTGGCCGAACCACCAGCCTTGATCGCCAGTGCCCACAATTGTAGATTCATAAACCCAACGTCTTTGTCCGCCGATATCATCGTTACCTACTTTACCATAAGAACCTTTCAGTTTCAACATATCAATGGTCTTGGTGAGCGGTTCAAACCATTTTTCGTTCGATACCATCCATCCCAAAGCAAAAGCCGGGAAGAAACCGAAGCGATGTCCGCGGGCAAAGTTTTCAGATCCGTTGTATCCCATGTTCACTTCGGCAAAATAAGTATCTCGAAAAGCATACGTCACGCGACCAGCCAAGCCTTGGTTCTTATAAGGTAATGCTGCATTGCCGTCGGCAGCCTGGGTGTTGGTATGGATTTTCTGATTATAAAGGAAAAGAGCTCCCACGCGATGGTTACCAAATAAGCGATTATAGTTCAACGAACCTTCCAGATAACGGGTCATAGTACCTTGGCGTCCAATTTCATAACCTAATGATTCACTGCCAGTGTGTACAGGGTCCCATTCTCCATCATTGTTGTTGTCATCGTACATCAGTCGACCTTCCGCATCACGTCCGCGTGCATGGTAGAAGCTGGGTGATTTGGAGCGACGTTGCAGCGTGGTATTCCAAGCATCCCAAGAGAATTTGATATTAGCAGTTAGACCTTCCAGCGGTTCCCAAATCTTACCGAAGTCTTGAGTCAAGCCAATCAAAGATTGAGCCGAATTCCAAAATTGTTCACGATAACCTGAGTGTACCAGCATATTCCACGGATTGTGGCCGGAGTCGGTAGACGGACCGGACAAAGTACCATCGGAATACTGTACCGGAAATGCATTCGGAGAAGCATTAAAGGTATAGCTCCAAATATCGTTATCATTATCGCCGAAGCCAGGACCGAACGACTTTTCATAGATATTGGCTAGGTTGACATTCAACGTGGTACTCTCAGTCACATTCAAATCGACATTGGCACGGAAATTGAACTTGTTATAACGGATGGCTGAGTTGTAACCATAGATATTACCAGCGTTTTTATAGATAGAACTTTCATTGTAGAACGAACCGGACACATAATACTTAATGTTGTCACCACCACCAGTCACACTCAAGTTCACACGCTGGTTCTCTGCCATGTCATCAAACAGGGCATCAAACCAATCCACATCCGGATAAAGATCTGGATCGCTGTGGTCGCGATATTTCTGAATCACTTCCGGAGAGTAGTAGTTGGTACCACTGGCTTCATTGTAAAGTTCTGCCCATTGCGCCGAGTTAATCATTTCCGGTCGTTTGGTGGGAGCAGTAAAGCCGAATTCTGTGCGGACATTGATAGCCGGTTTTCCTTCCTGCCCTTTCTTGGTAGTAATCAAAATAACACCATTTGCGCCCCTAACACCATATACGGCTGAAGCAGAGGCATCTTTCAAAATAGAAAAGGTAGCAATGTCATCTGTATCCACCAAATCCAGATCACGCTCAATACCATCAACTAACACCAGCGGCGTAGAAGTACCCTTGAATGATGAAACACCTCGGATATAGAAATCGGCCGAGCTGTTTTTACCCGGTTCACCTGAACGGCTCATGGCTACTACACCAGAAAGTTGACCTGCTAATACATTAGAAATGGAAGCACCCGGTACATTGAGTTTACGCATGTCAAGTGTAGAAATTGCTCCTACCACACTTTCTTTCTTCTGACTACCGTACCCTACAACTACCACTTCATCAAGCACTTCGGTGTCAGGTTCCAACACCACATTGATTACTTCCTGATTAGCAAGGGCAATTTCCTGTTTTTTGTAACCGATGTACGAAAACTCTAATACCCCCCCAACTCCTTCAATAACGATGGAATATTTACCATCCACATCGGTAATAACCCCGATAGAACTGTTCTTAAGCCAGATACTGGCTCCGATGATCGGTTCTTTGATGTCGCTGGCAGTTACAACACCGATTATGGTACGTTTTTTAACTTGCTGCGTATTTTCAGTCTTAGTCACTTTTAGAATAACTTCTTTTCCTTTAATAACGTAGCTTACGTTGCTGCCCTCAAATACATCTTTTAGAACTTTTTCAATATTTCCCGTGCTGTTATAATCGCGTTTCGTGTTGTTTTCCAAATCTGACGCATTATAAAAGAACGTGTATTCACTGTTTTTTTCAATCAGCTGAATAGCCTGTTTAATGGTCATGTCTTCTCCTTTTACAGAAATATATTTCTGTGCTCCCATACTGGACATGGGATAAAGAAGAAAAACAAGGATGATACTTAACAGTATCGAAAAACGACAAAAAGTGTGTTTCTTCATTCTGTTTTTTTTAAAGTTTAACATTAGGTTTACTTGTTTTAATGATTGTTTTTATAAATAATTATCTCATTACCATTTGCTTTCATTTCGAGACTAAGACTATAACAAATTTTCTGTAAGACATCTTTCAGTGATTCTTCTAAGCGGATTTTTCCTGTAAAGGCAGACTGTTGTTTAAGGTTGATTCCTTCCAACTTGATGTTACTGTTATACCTGCTGTTGATTGTCTCAATCAATTGTTTCAAGGGAAGATTCGTAAACTGAAGACTGCCATTTTTGTATTTAATATTTCTCAACCATTCCTTTGTTATATTATCCTTCTTAATATAATATGTTAATTTTTGAAATGGTTGCATTTCAATGGTTTCATGATTTTCCGCTGTAAAATCCACCTTTCCACAAAACAAAATAATTTCATTTGTCTGCTGGTTTTGATTCTGGTGAATATCAAAGCTGGTTCCTTTTACTTCTATCATGCCCTGATTAATGTAGACTTGAAATGGAACCCCATTCTGACGCATTACCTCAAAGAATGAATTCCCCTTCAGCCAGACTTTTCGGTCCTTGAGAAATGCCTTGGCATATCGCAGACTACTTCCTTTCTGCATCCATACTTTCGAACTGTCTGGCAATGTGTACAGTTGGGATTCCTGTGCAGTCACTTCAATAAAGTCATTCACACAACCGGCTTGTTGTTTGGCAAACCACAATCCAGCAGACGTGATCAACAAGAGGGTCACCGTTGCAGCTATCATTTGCCATTTGGGAAACATTTGAAAGAATCTTCGGTTTTTATTATCTTGTTTATTTTTGATGTTTCTCCAAATTTGCTCTTTCATTTGCCAATCAATGGACTCATTGCCCGCTTCGTCCCATTGTTTTCTAAGCTGAAAATCTATCTCATCCAATTGGATAAATATCTTGCGTTGCTCTTTGGACATCGTCCCTGAGAGCAATCTTTTTATGAACGTTTTTCTATTATCAATTTTCATACCTATAAATATCTTTTTACGTGCATCTATAATAAATACACCTGAAACCCTTTTCCCCCCACATCGGATTTGAAAAAAATATTTTTCTGATTAGAATTTTATAAATATCTATATGTCATTGCGCTTATAAAATCAAAAAAAGTAGTTGTTTTTAACACCACTTGAAAAAAAGAACGTAAACGTGCCTTTTTACCGTTTAGTCAAATAAAAGGCTTAAGTTTTTTTTAATTAATCATTTTTTAATTAATTAATTTTTATAACTTTGTGGTTGTATTCCTAAATAAATGAAAGAGAAAGTGATACTAAATAGAATGAAGGCAGGTGATGAAGAAGCATTTGCCTGGCTGTATAACCATTATTGGCAAAAGGTTTATCATTTTGCTCGGCTCTATTTGACCTCTTCTTCCGAAATCTCAGAAGCTGTGCAAGACGTTTTTCTGCATGTTTGGGAGGCAAGAGAAACCTTTGACAACAGCAAGAATTTTGACGGTTATCTCTTTATTATTACCCGCAACATCATATTTAATTATTCAAGGCGTTATTTTAATGAACTCAATTTTAAAATGACTGTATTGCAAAGCATGGAAGAAGGTTATAGTATAGAAGAAGAACTGGATGCACGGGATTTAAAGAGGTATATTGATAAGCTAGTAGTCCAACTACCTGCTAATCGGCAACGTATTTTCCGCATGAGCCGCGAACTGCACCTAAGCAATAAGCAGATAGCAGAACAGTGTGCCATAACAGAAAAAGCCGTGGAACGTCAGATTACCTTAGCCTTGAAATTTATCCGAGATAATCTTCCGTTCTTTGTGCTCTTCATGCGCTTTTAATCTGAGTCTTCTGTTCCCTGTTTCTGCCAATGGTCGGTGCGAAAAGGAGTCACTAGCAGACCGAACCTAGGAAAAAGGTTATTGTGAGTAGTACCTGCCCAATTATAGTGCATAGCTACGGGATGGAGTACCTCAGAAGATTGCACCCATACTTCTTTTTTACGGACTGTGGCAGTAGTTGGATAAAATATCCGGTCACTGTCTGCTACAAAAAACCGCTCCGATTCTCATTTGAAGCGAATCTCTTTCCTATTTCCCTACAACGAATCCGAATAGTATTTCCTCCGATGATATGCTTCACGTAAACAGGCGATTCCAGCAAGCACTTCCTCCGTATATCTGCTTCAAGATAACCTGTGCAAGACGAAATCCCTTATCAAAGGCTTTTTGCTACGACATGGCTTAGTGTAACGAAAAGTCGGTAATTACCGCTAGGACCGTACGATTTATGGCCAGTGTTGCCGCCTAAGCTTCGCACAGGAAAGTCTATGGAGAATAATCAGCAGACTCTGTAGAAAGCTCATAACTGCCCAGTTGTACCAAAAGAAATGGCAGATCGGCTAAGATATGTGATTATTAATGATAGTATAGAAAAGTTATACTATCAAAATGTATTATTATAACATCTTATAATAATGTGCCTCGCCTGGTAGAAAAAGATTCTGTTATTTATTTGCATAAGGAGTTTAAAGATGTTTTTATCAATAAAATCTCTAAAAGTTCTTCCAATCCGATTTTTACTCCTTTTCGTCTGCAATGAGAATAGCCTTGCCACACTCTCATTTAGAGTAATGACAGGGCTATTTCATATTTATCTATTATAATCCTTCACTTTCTCGGATATTCGGTTTTGTTCCATTCTCTTTATTGTTTCTATTCCCAATGGGGAGTGAATTGGAAAGTTATCTTATATCCAATACCTGATATTTCCTTACCATCAAACTCACTGAAATCAAGAGTTTGCTTGCCTGATGGTGATTTGACGTTTGAAAGAACCACAGCATTGTCTATTATAATATCAAAAGACTGCGGAGTGGCACTCTTCTCTCGTGTATCTCCATCCTGGTTAATCGTTTCCCATTCTGAATATGCATACATAACCTTTTGGTTCTGCTCTATTTGCACAGGATAGCTTACTTCATCCATATTGTCCATGTCATTTTTGGTCTGTCCATATATCCTGCATACTATACCGGAACAATCTGTGGATGACACGGTCAAATATTCATAACTTTTACCACTGTTCGTACTTGAAGTTGAGCTGTAAAATCTATCCAAATTAATTGTGATACTTCTTATGGATTGCTTGAAATTGGCTGTAATAGTACTGTTGGAACCATGCAGGGTGGCGGTAGTGGTTGAACTGCCTGGATTTTCGATAGTTACATCACCACCTATAATTGTCCAGCCTGTAAATTCATACTCACTCTCCGGAGTAGCCGTAATACTGATCGGCTTTTCCACCTGATATTCCATTGTTCCTTTCGGATTAGTTGTTCCGCCTTCACCTGCATTGATCGTCAGTGTGCGTTTTTTTTCCTTGAATCCACAATGGAAAGTATGGTCCTGACCTCCTAAGTCAACATCGAACTCTGAAGTCCCGGATTGTGCATAATCGTATTTCTTAGGTTGATTAGCCGGCCCTCCATAAAAATAGTTCACCTCATATCCTGCATCAGGATGGGCTTCAACAGGAACATTTTTGCGTCCGTCATACAGTCCTGCTCCAGTGGCATACCCCCCGGTAAAATCAACCCTTCCGTCTGAAGAGCGGGCTGAGGTTTCCAGCATCCCCTCGCCTTCGATGATGATACGTGTATCACCGGTAGGGACCGGTTCGTCCTTTTCAGAATCCTGTTCCATTATCTCCTCATTCTGGCAGCCTGTGAACATGGCCACGAACGCCGCCAACAGTAAAAATTTAACTTGTTTCATACTTCATTCTTTTTTAAAGGTTTATTATAATTGTATGTATCATTTCTTTTTCTTATCGTCCAGCACGTCGGCATCGATGCGGGCTTCGAACGTCGCATAAAGCACGAACCGGTTGAAAAAATAATAAGTATTGCGTGTCTTGCTGAACCTTATGTCAGCCCCCATCAGCCGGAGTTCCTCCAGGTAGTTGCTGACGGTCCGTTCACTCACCCGCATCCTGCCGGCCAGTTCCGCACGGCTGCCGGTACTTTCCTTTCGGATCAGCCTGTACATCCGGTTGATCCGTTCTATGTAGCTGACAACGGAAAGGCTCGTCATATCCTCTCCTCCAGTCCGGTCTGTTCCAGGAATCTGCGGAAATATCTTTTCAATGAACTCACCTTTAT
>ENA-OPRT01000871-OPRT01000871.1-human-gut-metagenome-genome-assembly--contig:-NODE-871-length-13296-cov-12.203308_pt1 | contig 13296 bp, 9 predicted proteins | sample MGYA00241895_ERZ501884 | MGnify/ENA primary metagenome ERZ501884 (study PRJEB25962, sample SAMEA2042225) | human gut metagenome | biome: human gut; feature: human-associated habitat; material: faeces...
TGCTCTTCCCGGTTCTTCTTGTCCCAGTCTGTCGGCATCACTTCGTTCTGCATCGGCATGGTACCGGCCAGGGCCACGGTGTGCCATTCTTTGCCGTGTCCGCTTAATAAGATTTCCGGTGTGCTGCCCAGCCAGGTTCCGGAAGCAGGGGTGTGGCATAGGTAAATCATCATGCGCGGATAGTTGTTGCAGGCCCGGACAAAAGCGCCGAGTGGTGAAAAATCATCTCCGATATGTCTGGCGGAAGAACGTGACAGAACCAGTTTCTGGAACCGCTTCTCTTGTAAGGGAGTGATGAAACGCCCGAATGCGCGGGTATATTGTTCTTTATCCGTTTCTTCGGAAACAAAAGGGGAGAGTTCACTCTGCCGGCTTTTGCAGGTGAGCAGGGCATCCGCACATTCCAGTGAAGACAGTGCTTCGCTGATTTTGCTCCAGTCGTATGCGGTGACATCCGGACGGATAAGTACCAAGGGATGTTCCTCCGATATCCGGAAAGGAGCCATGACAAATCCTTTCTTTCCATTCAGTTCCTGAATGTCCGCTAATTGTTCCACATCGCCCGAGGTTTGCAATACCAGGTAGCATTCGTCTGTCCAAGGTAACCGGTAGAGGGCGAAACCGAGGCGGCTGTGTGTAAGGCAATCCAATAATTTTTGCGTATGTATATCTGGTAGATTCATTTCTTTTTCAGTATGAAATTAACGACACGAACAGTAGAAACCAGTTGTCCTTGTGGAGTGGTGATATCTATATTCCATATATGCGAGGATCTGCCGCGGTGAATCAGTTTGCCGGTGGCGAATACTTTGCCTCCGACGGGCACGGCCGACAGATGATTTCCACTTACTTGTACTCCGCAGGCATATTCGCCTTCCCGGCATAGCGACGTAGAGCCATGCCCTGCCACAATCTCGGCCAGAGCCAGTGACGCGCCGCCGTTCAACATACCAAAGGGTTGTGAAGTACGATGGTCTACAGGCATTTCGGCATGTACCGCATCCTCGGTGGAGGGTAGAAACCGGATACCCAGATGTTCCGCCATCGAATTCGAATAATCAGGTTTGCAGGTTGTTTCTTCCATCATTTGTATGTCTGTTCTTTTCTATAAGGCTACAAAAATACATAAATTTTAGATGAAAAGGTGTTGTATGTATGTCTTTTACTAACAAAAACATTTATTTAAATTCAATTGTTTGGGAGCTTTTTCGATACTTATAATATATGATGCCGATGACGTCCGCTATAAACCATCCGATAGGAATAGACCACCAGATTCCGATGACCCCGATGGCAGGAATGCCGGCAAGCCAATAGGAAAGGGCTACACGGGTTCCCAACGATACCACTGTGAGCACTACGGACATTCCCGGCATACGGATGGCACGATAATATCCGTATAACAGGAACAAAATCCCGATTCCGCAATAAAACGCTCCCTCGATGCGTAAATAACTGATACCGATGTTCAGAATTTCCGTTTCGTGGGGGCGGACAAAAATCAGCATCAATGGTTTGGCGAATAAAAAGACCAGAATGGAAATGACCAGAGAGAAGAGAACGGTGGTAATCAAGGCACTTTTCACTCCTTTGCGGATCCGTTCCTCTTTTCTCGCTCCGAAGTTCTGGGCAATAAAGGTGGAAAAGGCATTTCCGAATTCCTGTACCGGCATATAGGCGAACGAGTCTATTTTTATTGCTGCCGCAAAGGCGGCCATGACTACAGTGCCAAAACTGTTGACCAATCCTTGTACCATGAGAATGCCCAGATTCATCACCGATTGTTGTACACAGGTCAGTGCGGAGAACGAAGTGATCTCTTTCAGGCAGTGACGGTCGAAATGCAGGTCGTTGCGGTGTAATCTCAGTTCGGGGTATTTCACGTAGGCATATCCCATAATTCCCAAAGCGGATACTCCCTGTGCGGCTACCGTGGCGATGGCTGCTCCCTTGATTCCCCAATCCAACTGCAAGATAAAGAACAAATCCAGCCCGATGTTCAGTACAACGGAAACCGCCAGAAACCAAAGAGGAGTGACGGCATCTCCTATGGCACGCAGCAATGCCGCATAGAAATTATAGATAAAGGTAAAGCCGATTCCCCAAAAGATAATCCACAAGTAATCATACATCATGCCATAAATATCTTTGGGAATCTGCAATATCCTGAGGATGGGATGAATCCAGACGAAAACCGCTATATTTAGAATCAATGTTACTGTGCCGATCAGCAGGACGGATACATAGATGCTACGGCGTAGGGAATCCGTCCGTCCGGCTCCATATTGCAAGGAAAAAACGGTTCCGCTTCCCATGGACAATCCCAGCAGGATGGAAATAAGGAAAACCATCAGCGTGTAGGCGGAACCGACGGCGGCCAATGCGCCGGAACCTATACATTGTCCTACAATCAGCGTGTCGGCTATGTTGTAACACTGTTGTAGCAGTGAGCCTATAATCATAGGTAAGGTAAAACGTAGCAGAGTGCCGGTGATGCCTCCCTGCGTCAAGTCTATTTTAGATAACATGATGTGCGTCTGTTCGATTCAATTTCTTATTTATTTTGAAATTTATTGCGAAGGTAGGGAATAAAATATCAAACAACAATAGAGATTGTCTATTTAATACCTGGAATGTTCTTTCTCCTTAAAAAGAGTTAACTTGATAATATTTTCCATAGGAAACTTTTTATTATAAGAAATATCATGTATGTTTGCATAAAGTTTCCATTGGAAAATATTAAATCAAATAAAATAGTTCGATTATGAAGTATATAGTAATAGGAGGCGTAGCAGGAGGTGCAACTGCTGCCGCACGTATCAGAAGAAACACGGAACAGGCGGAAATCATTTTGTTCGAGAAGGGAGAATACATTTCGTATGCCAATTGTGGTCTGCCTTATTATATAGGAGGTGTGATTGCGGAGCGGGAAAAATTGTTTGTACAGACTCCGGAGGCTTTCGGGAAACGTTTTAACATAGATGTGCGTACCCGGTCCGAGGTAATAGCCATCCATTCTGCCGATAAGACAGTGGATATTCGTACTTCCGACGGGAAAATTTATACGGAGAGTTATGACAAATTATTGCTTTCTCCGGGTGCGTCGCCTGTTCGTCCTCCCTTGCCGGGCATTGACAATGAAGGAATTTTTACCCTACGTAATGTGAATGATACCGTTGCTATCAAGAGTTACTTGCAGCAGCATAAGGTGAAACGGGCGGTAATCATCGGGGCCGGATTCATCGGGTTGGAGATGGCGGAGAATCTGCAGGAAGCCGGTGCGGAAGTGGCGGTTGTAGAGATGGCAAATCAAGTCATGGCTCCTATTGATTTCTCTATGGCTTCTTTGGTGCACGAGCATTTGTTGCAGAAAGGAGTGCATCTCTACCTGGAAAAGGCGGTGGCTTCTTTCGAGCGCACGGTCAACGGACTGGAGGTTATTTTTAAATCGGGCGAAAGGCTGCCTGCCGATATGGTGTTGTTATCCATCGGGGTACGTCCAAATACCTCATTGGCGACAGAGGCCGGACTGGAGATAGGGGAGATGCGCGGCATTAAGGTGAACGATTACTTGCAGACTTCCGACGAGCATATTTATGCGGTGGGCGACGCTATCGAGTTCCGTCATCCGCTGACTGATAGACCGTGGTTGAATTATCTGGCTGGTCCGGCCAACCGTCAGGCGCGTATTGTGGCAGATAACATGGTTTTTGGAAATAAGGTTACATACGAAGGGGCTGTCGGTACTTCCATTGCCAAAATTTTTGATATGACTGTTGCTGCTTCAGGCCTTCCGGCAAAGCAGTTGAAACAGGCAAGCATTGATTATTTGTCGGCAACCATCCATTCCGGTTCCCATGCGGGATATTATCCCGATGCTTTACAGATGTCCATTAAAATAACCTTCTCTCCTGTGAACGGGAAATTACTTGGAGCGCAGATTGTGGGGTATAATGGAGTGGACAAACGTATTGACGAATTCTCGCAAGTGATTAAGCATAACGGAACTGTTTATGACTTGATGGCTTTGGAGCAGGCATACGCTCCTCCTTTCTCTTCGGCTAAAGATCCTGTAGCAGTAGCCGGATATGTAGCCGGAAATATACTGAGCGGAAAGATGAAGCCTCTTTATTGGCGCGAGTTGCAGGCTGCCGATTTGAGTAAAGTTACGTTGGTTGATGTCCGTACTCCCGATGAATTTACACTCGGTGCTTTGAAGGGGGCTGTCAATATTCCTTTGGATGATATGCGCGAAAGGATGAAAGAGATTCCTCAGGATAAGCCGGTCTATTTGTATTGTGGAGTGGGGTTGAGAGGGTATCTGGCTTCTAATATATTGTTACAGAATGGCTTTGGGGAAGTAAGGAATTTAATAGGAGGTTTGAAACTGTATAAAGCGGCAACGGCTCCTCTGCCCAAGCCGAAGGAGTTCTCAAATTCCGGATCTTCAAGTTCTGATTCTTCAAAAGTTGATCATTCTGAACACAGTAAAGATTCTGCTGAAGCTTATACTATTGCCTCTTCCGTCATTCCTTCTATGAAAGCAATAAAAGTGGATGCTTGTGGCATATCTTGTCCCGGTCCTATCATGAAGCTGAAGAAGAGTATGGAAGAACTGGCGGACGGCGAACGTCTGGAGATTGTCGCTACGGATGCCGGTTTCCCCCGCGATGCCGAAGCATGGTGCCAGACTACCGGGAACCGTTTTGTCTCAGTAAAGTCAGGAGCAGGAAAGTATGAGGTAATTGTTGAGAAAAGTACTCCGCAATCTTCTTCCTTGGAGGTTTGCCGGGAGGATAAAGGGAAAACTTTTATTCTGTTCAGTGACGACCTGGACAAAGTTTTAGCTACTTTTGTACTCGCAAACGGTGCGGCGGCTACGGGAAAGAAGGTGACCATCTTCTTTACTTTCTGGGGGCTGAATGCTATCAAAAGATTGGACAAGCCTGCGGTGAAGAAAGATATCTGGGGGAAGATGTTCGGCATGATGCTGCCTTCCAGTTCTTTAAAGTTGAGATTGTCTAAAATGAATATGGGTGGAATGGGAGCCAGGATGATGCGATATATCATGAATAAGAAAAATATCGACTCACTGGAATCTCTGCGTACTCAAGCCATTCAGAACGGAGTGGAATTTATTGCTTGCCAGATGTCAATGGATGTAATGGGTGTGAAACGTGAGGAATTGCTGGATCATGTGACTATTGGCGGAGTGGCAACCTATATGAACCGTGCCGAACAGGCGAATGTAAACTTGTTTATTTAAATTTGCATGGAGAAAATAAAATCAATATGTGTCATGAGAGAGCTGTTCAAGGCTCTCTCTGAACTTGAAACCCGCTTGATGGAACAATATGGAGTGTCATTGAATGAGGCAATGGCACTTTGTTGCATTGGCGGAGATACGCTGACAGCCAGTGTGATATCGGAAAACACAGGTCTGTCTGCTTCGCATACCTCTAAAGTCATCCGTTCCATTGAAGAGAAAGAATTAATCGTCCGTAATTTGGGGGATAAGGATAAACGGCAGATGCATTTTACTTTATCCGATAAAGGGCGTGAATGTTTGGAAGCGCTGAAAGCAAATGAAATAGAAATACCGGAACTATTAAAGCCATTGTTTAAATAAACCCTTCTCTTTTCCATTTGTTTATTCCGGATATGAAACTGGAGAAATGGAAAAACAAGTGGAAGGAGTGGAGCAATCTGCGCAAATGGCAAATATGGAAACTGAAGCTGATTGATGCCCGTCTGTATTTCGTGAGCATATTCGTGGGGCTGCTTACGGGACTGGTTGCTGTGCCTTATCACTATCTTCTCTGGTATTTCTTTGATGTGCGGAAAACTTTTTTCACGGCGCATTATCCGTGGTATTGGCATGTATTGTTGTTTTTTATCTTATGGGGGATTCTGATCTTTGTCGCTTCTTTGGTAAAACGTATGCCATTGATAGCCGGAGGCGGTATTCCTCAGACACGTGCGGCCAATAACGGTCGTATCCGTTATGAGCATCCTTTTAAGGAACTGGTGGCCAAATTCTGCGGAGGTGTGTTGGCTCTCAGTGCGGGGCTGTCCTTGGGACGCGAGGGGCCGTCTGTTCAGATAGGGTCTTATATAGGAACACTTATCTCCCGTTGGGGACATATCCTGAAAGGGGAACGGAAACAATTGCTGGCTGCCGGAGCCGGTGCGGGCTTGTCTGCCGCTTTTGCCGCTCCGTTGTCTTCTTCTTTGCTGGTAATAGAATCCATCGAGCGTTTTGATGCGCCTAAAACCGCCATTACTACCTTGTTGGCCGGCGTGGTAGCCGGAGGAGTGGCTAGTTGGATGTTCCCCACGACTCCTTATCATCTGATTAGTGCGGTCGTTCCCGGTTTATCTTTTATCCGTCAGGCAGAGCTTTATATTATCTTTGCCGCCCTTATGGCTGTCATTGCAAAGTTTTATTCGCTCATCGTTCCTTTCTTTCAAGAAAGGATACCTGCCATGAAACTCTCCATTCCTGTCAAGATGTTGTATTTATTGATCATAGCTTATGCCATATCGTTAACAGAGACGAATCTGACAGGTGGCGGAGAGCAGTTTTTGATGATGCAGGGAATGAATGGAACTCATGATATCCGGTGGCTTACTATCATGATGCTTATTCATTTTGTTTTTACGCTGTTTTCTCTTTCTTCGGGTTTGCCGGGAGGAAGTTTCATTCCTACCTTGGTTACGGGAGGATTATTGGGACAAATCTTCGGGTTGGTATTGGTACAGCGCGGATGGATAGGGTATGAGAATGTGAGTTATATGATGCTGATCGGGATGGTGGCTTTTTTGGTGGCTGTGGTGCGTACCCCTTTGACTGCCATTGTCCTGATAACGGAGATTACCGGTCATTTCGAGGTGTTCTATCCTTCCATCGTGGTAGGTGGGTTGACTTATTATTTCACCGAATTGTTACAGATAAAACCTTACAATGTATTGCTGTATGACAGGATGTTCCGTAGCCATAATCCGAAGTCTTCCGAAGGGGCTGGTGCCCGCTATCATCTTTTTGTCGAGATAATGGATGGGTCTTATTTTGACGGAAAGGAAGTGGATACATTGGCTTTACCTAATCATTGTATCATTCGTAGTATACACCGGAATCGTAAAAACTTACTTCCTCAGGGGCAAACCCTGGTTCCCGGTGATCAAGTGGAGATAGAAATGGATGCGCAGGATATAGAAAAATTATACGAACCGTTGGTCAGTATGGCAAATATCTATTAAATTTGCCGTATGAAAAAGAAATTCCAGCTTGAAGTTCCGGGAGGAGCCGACAAAGTGTTGCTTCATACTTGTTGTGCTCCTTGTTCATCAGCCATCATAGAGTGCTTGATGCAGCATGGTGTCACTCCGGTTATCTATTATTGTAATCCCAATATTTATCCGTTGGAGGAATACATTATCCGCAAGGACGAATGTACGCGGTATGCCCAGTCCTTGGGATTGGAAATTATAGATGCCGATTATGATCATGATGCCTGGCGTTGTCGAATGGCAGGAATGGAGCAAGAGCCTGAAAGAGGAGGCCGTTGCTTGCGTTGTTTCAAGATGCGACTGCAGGAAACCGCACGTTATGCCCACGAACATGGATTCCCGGTTATCACTACTACGCTTGCTTCCAGCCGTTGGAAAAGTTTGGAACAGATAGAGGAAGCGGGCCGATATGCTACGGCTCCTTATCCGGATGTCACTTATTGGGAACAGAACTGGCGTAAAGGTGGATTGAGCGAGCGTCGCATTGCTATCATTAAGGAATATAATTTTTATAATCAGCAATATTGTGGCTGTGAGTTCAGTATGCGGAAAGAAGAAAAGGGAGGATGACGGGAATGAAGATGTTCAAACTGTGGATGGTTGTAATGTTATTGGGACTCTTGCCCGTTGTTTCAGAGGCGCAAGAAGAAATAAATAATGCCATTAATGTACAGTTGGAGTATCTGAAAAAGTATCCTAAAGACAAAGAAGCACTTCGGAAAGTTAGTTTTCTCTATCTGAATAAAGCAGATTATGATCAGGCTATCTTTTATGGTCGACAATTGTTTGAGTTGGGTTATAATGAACGGGATTACAATGGCGCTGTAATTTATTCTCATATTTGTCTGGGGCAGGCCCATATGATGAAGGGAAATGTAAAGGAGGCTTATAGTCATTTAGGGCAGGCCAGGCTGATAGGTGAAAGTAATAAAAATGATTCCGCCTTATGTTCCGTATATAATGGGCTGGGACTTTATGCATCGAATGTCCAAAAAGACTATTATCGTTCACTTACCTATTTCTTCAAAGGAGTTGAAGCTGCAAGACGTTGTCATTATGACAGGCTCTATTCCATTTTGCTTTCTAATATTGCCGGTATTTATTATTTGAAAAATGATAGCACAGGATTGAAATATGCTCTTGAATGTTATGAACTGGGACATGAACGGAAAGATCCTTATCTGATTTATAGTGGTTCAACCAATACCGCTTATATGTATTATTTGAAGAGTGACTATAATACAGCATTGAAATATATTCAGGAGGCGGAGTTCACCATGGTGCAGAATGACTTTTATGATCAATCAAACGTTTACAATCTTTATGGATATATTCTGCATAAATTGAATAAAGATGATGAAGCGCTGGTTTTTTTCCGGAAGGCTTTGGATTTGAAAGAACAGGGAAATATTTCTTCAGTGATGAATTCTTATTTGGGCTATGCCGAAATTTTAATGGAGCATCACCAGTATGACCGGGCTGTCCGGATGCTGAAAGCCGGAATAGAACTGTCTTACCAACAGGCTAATGCCATCTATCGAAGTGACCTGTTGAAGGCTTTATCCCGATGTTATGAAGAAGATGGTATGCTGGTAGAGGCGTTGAAGTATCATAAGCTCTATCAGCTGGAAACAGATAGCTTATATAATGCGGAAAAGGAACGTGCTGTGGGGGAGATACGTGCAAAATACGATATGGAACGGCAGGAAAACGAGATAAAACAAAACCGTCTGGAATTATTGGAAAAGGAAAATAAGATGCAATTGCTTATAGCCGGATTTATCTGTATCTTCATAGCTGCCTCTTTACTATATTACTTATATTACAGAAAAAATAAGCTGTACCTTACCATTGTGAAGCAAAATCAGGACGCTATCCGGCGTGAACAGCAATTGCAGAACAAGATAGATGAGCAGTTTGCAGAGATAGGCCGCCAGTCCGCTCTTTTACAAGAATATCTTACGGATTCGACGAAAACTTCTTTGCCGCAACCTGAGAAATATGCTTCATCCTCGTTGACAGATGAAAAGAAGCAGGATTTATTTCTGCGTTTGGAAACGCTGTTGTGGGAGGAGAAGGTATTTACAGACAATTTGCTGACCAAAGAGAAAGTAGCGGAAATGTTGGGAACTAATCGTACTTATCTCTCTCAAATTATTAATGAGCAGACCAAGCAGACTTTTACTCAATTTGTAAATGGTTTCCGCACAAAAGAGGCAGTCCGTTTACTTTCCGATCCTGATAACCAAACTCCGCTAAAGGCGATTTCAGCTGAATTGGGCTTTAATTCCATGACTACTTTTTATAGCCAGTTTCAGGCGGCTACTGGTATGACTCCCGCTCAGTATAGAAACAAAGTGCAGGAATTGCATAAAAATAGATAATCTATTAATTTGCTATCATAAATTTATCCAAATGCGGCAATTGCTGTATTTGGATAACCTATTTTTGCTATAATTTAAAATTTTATGCATTAATTTGCTATCGACGCAATATAAGCTGCAAAACTGTTTTAACAATAAAACGGAACTTAAAAAGTGATTATAAACAGTATTAATATTAAATCTATGAAGAGTATGAAACATTCAGATTACCACGGAAAGCTACTTCGACTGGCGATGGTTTTCGTTGCATTGTTTTTGTGTGGAACAATGGCATATGCACAAACAGACCGGATGATCAGCGGTATAGTTGTAGATGAGAATGGAGATCCCCTGCCTGCCGCTCACATCCGTCAGGTGAGCCAGACGAAAGGGGAGGAACTAGCTGCTGTCATAACCGATATGAACGGGCACTTCCGGCTGACCCTGCTCCGCACAGCGAAAGAGATAGAAATCTCTTACTTGGGCTATGAATCAAAGAAAGTAAGATTGACAAGTGCGAACAGTTACAGAATTATCTTGGAGCCGGCCTCCGAACTGCTGGACGAGGTGGTGGTAACCGGATATCAGACTATCTCTAGGGAACGGGCTACCGGTTCATTTGCGAAAGTAGATTCGAAAAAGTTGGAAACTCAACGGTTAAGTAGTGTCAGCTCATTGATGGAGGGAAGAATAGCAGGTTATAGTGACGGTAAGATACGTGGTGTGACTTCGATGAACGGACTTACTACTCCTCTGTATGTGATTGATGGGTTTCCGGTAGAGAAAACTATTTCTGACGGACTGGGCAACTGGGTCGAAAATGTACCTGATTTGAATATAGAGGATATAGAGAATATTACGGTATTAAAAGATGCCGCGGCTACGTCTATCTATGGTGCTCGTGCTGCTAATGGTGTAGTAGTCATCACTACTAAAAAAGCCGGAAAGAATCAGCTGAATGTATCATTTTCAGCGACATTGACAGTACGCCCTTATAATTTTTATACCGGTCACTTGGCCGATACGGCTGACATGATAGAGATGGAAAAGGAGTGGGCGGCCATGAATCCTAATCTTTAAGGAGAGGGAGCATCCCAATATGCACAGAATTTGTTGGACAATGCATCCATGTATTCCTGTTTGGGGGTACAGGCTATTTTAAAACATCATACAGGTGCGATCAGCGAAGCACAAATGGAGCAGACGCTACATGAACTGGCTTCACAGGGATTCCGTTATTATGATGATGTGAAGAAATATGGTAAACGAAATCCGTTTTCGCAACAATATAACTTGAATATCGGGCGTGGAACGGAAAAAAATACATTTAATGCTTCGCTGTCTTACAGGAATAACCGGGAAGAAGATAAATATACTGACAGCGAGAGTTTCGGATTGAATTTGCAGAACACTAGCCGGCTTACTTCATGGTTGAGTCTGGATTTGGGAACGTATCTGAATTATGGAGATGGTACAACGCAGAGTTATAATCTGACCTCACCCGGATATAATTATGTTCCTTATAGTTCGTTGTTGAATGGCGATGGAAGCTACTATACTAACACGGCTGCGGACCGGTACAGTAAGTCACAACAGGAAATTATTTCTTCTTACGGATTGTATAGTATGGATATTACCCCTTTGGACGAATTGGGAAGAAACTTGTCGAAGAGTAAGAATTTTAGTAATCGTACTTTTGCGAGACTTAATTTTAAATTCACAGACTGGTTGAGATACACTGCTTCGTTCCAATATGAAGTAGGGGAATATAAGACAAGCCAATTGCAAGATAAGGAAAGCTATGCTGTGCGTAATAAAGTAAATACATTTGCTACTGATGCAAGTGGGAGTGGCCAGGCTACTTATAATCTTCCTTATGGCAATATTTATACAACGGGGACTAATAGTATCCGTGCTTATAATTTCCGTCAGCAATTGGATTTTAACAAGACATTTGCAGAAAAACATGATGTGACCGCTTTGTTTGGTATGGAAGTACGTGAAAATAAGACGGAATACAATAATCGGAAATATTATAATTATGATCCGGCTTTACTAACTTATGATCTTATTGATGAACGGGTGCTGAGTAATACTTATACCGGAGTTTTGGGAAACTATGTATCATTCAATAAAAATGATATCTCCAACATCTATGAACTGGTAAATCGTTTTGTTTCTTTTTATGGGAATGCAGCTTACACGTATGATGGTAAATATATGGTGACAGGAAGCATTCGTTGGGATCGTACCAATTTGTTTGCTACTGGTTCCAAGTATCAGAAGAAACCTATCTGGTCGGTAGGTGCTGGTTGGAATCTGGACAAAGAATCTTTTTTTAAAGTTTCATTTATAAATATGATGAAACTGCGTTTCAGTTGTGGTATCGGTGGTAACATCGCCAAGAATTCTGCTCCTTATATGACGGCTTATTATAATAATAATACCCATGTGGGCGGCATACAAGGGACTATCAGCAACCGTCCTAATCCTGATTTGCGGTGGGAAAAGACAACTACAGCTAATATTGGTGTAGATTTCTCTATGTTTAGAAATCGATTGAACGGTTCTATTGAATATTATAATAAATCGGGCGTGGATTTGTTAGCCAATACCAATGGAGTACCTACTGAAGGTTTTGGTTTTTCTACTTATACCATGAATAATGGTAAAATGAGAAACCGTGGATTCGAGTTGACTCTTTCCAGTGATGTCATTATGGGAAAAGATTGGAATTGGAACGTAGGTGGTGTGCTGGGATACAATAAGAATAAAGTGACTTATGTCAATGTAAAAGCACCTGCTATTTTTCTTCAGTTCGATTATCCTGCCGCCTATCCCCGTGTTGGAGTGCCTTATAATGCCATTTATGGATATCTGTGGGCAGGGCTGGATAGTAAAGGGCAGCCTCAGGTGTATGACTCGGAAGGAAATATCCATGTAAGCAGTTCACCGCAAAAAGTGGAGAATGCTGTGTATTTAGGAACTTCTGTTCCGGTTTATAGTGGGGCTATTAATACCAATCTCCGTTATAAGAATTGCCAGAAGTACTTATTTCTATGATGGATGCCTGGGAAGCGGCAGAAAAAGAATGTGGAGAATATGTAGAACATGGCGAATATCAGTTTGAAGGTTCGGATTCTGGTGTAGTAGTGTCTACAGAGGCAGTGTATGAGGAGCGGGAAGCAACGCTGGAATTTAAGTTTGACGAGAATCTCAATATAGAATCACTTGATATTGCGGCAGATTATACAACCGGAGAAATTTTAAAGAAAGCCGGAATGAATACCATTCTTGGAATGGGAACTGTATTTCTTGTTCTGATCTTCCTTGCGTTTGTAATCTCACTTTTGAAATATATACCAATGCTTCAGGAAAAGTTTACAAAGAAGACAGAAAAAAATAAGACACCGGTAAAAGAAGTGCCAAAGGCAGAAGTTCCTGTAGTGGAAGAAGAGTTAACCGATGATGAAGAACTTGTGGCCGTAATTACAGCGGCGATTGCAGCGGCAGATGAAAGTGTGTCTGACGGATTTGTGGTAAGATCGATCCGCAGAAGAAAATCAAATAAATGGAATTAATTCAGGAGGAATTTGAAGATGAAAAGTTATACAATTACAGTAAATGGAAATGTATATGATGT
>ENA-OPRT01000874-OPRT01000874.1-human-gut-metagenome-genome-assembly--contig:-NODE-874-length-13266-cov-36.439482_pt1 | contig 13266 bp, 14 predicted proteins | sample MGYA00241895_ERZ501884 | MGnify/ENA primary metagenome ERZ501884 (study PRJEB25962, sample SAMEA2042225) | human gut metagenome | biome: human gut; feature: human-associated habitat; material: faeces...
TTCCTTGTTTTGGTTCAAGGTTACGAACGAGCACCGCGAGTTTCGCAATTACCTACTTCTATAATACAATCTTATCTACTGCCTCTTTCAGTTCTTCTGCTGCTTCTTTAATGTTATTCTGAGCATAAATGGCACTGATCACTGCCACACCGCAAATCCCTGTTCCCTTTAGCTGAGATATATTTTCTGCTGTGATCCCTCCGATTGCCACCACAGGGATAGATACCGCTTCACAGATTGCCTTCAGTGTTTCATGGGGAAGTTCTGCCGCATCTGCTTTTGAACCGGTTGCAAATACTGCACCCACCCCCAGATAATCTGCACCACGCTCCTGTGCAAGCAATGCCTGCTCTACCGTTCGTGCCGAAACTCCCAGAATTTTATCCGGTCCAAGTTTCTCACGCACAGCACCTGCTTCCATATCACTCTGCCCTACATGAACACCATCTGCATTCATCTTCAAAGCAATTTCCACATTGTCATTTATGATCAGAGGTACCTTATAATCTCTGCATAATTCCTGAAGTTCAGCTGCTTCCTGCAGGAAAGTTTCATCATCTGAATTTTTATCTCTGAGCTGCAGAAAGGTTACGCCTCCATCCAGACTCTCCTTTACCACTTCCTTAAGGCTCCGCCCATTAAGCCAGTGACGGTCCGTTATTGCGTATAAGCGCATTTTCTCTTTATCGAATTTCATGTTTCACTCCTCTTTTCTACTCTTATCTATAGCAATTTACCCCAAAAGTTCTGCTGCAATTTTCTCCAGCTCATCTCTGATCTTAATGTGCTGCGGACATACTTCTTCGCACTTACCACATTTCACACATTCATTGGCAGATTTCCTGCCATGTTTGCCTGCCAGCCATTCTTCCTGGTGAACTGTGCAGTTGCTTCTTCTCTTGTCTTGCAGTTGATTCATGCTGCATTCTTTGTAAAAAGAGTCATATATTTTTTACATACTGATAATTCCCAAAACGTTTGCAATAGAACTCAGCAAAATAATGATCAGGCAAATCGGTGCAAAGTATTTGATAAATACTCTGTACAGTTTCTTTCTGCGGAATGGAGAAGACTGTTCAATTTCTTTTACCATTCCATCAATACCAACAACACGAAGAATCAGAACACAGGTTGCAAGTGCTGCCAGCGGCATCATTACTGAGTTTGTTATAAAATCGAAGAAATCAAGGAAGTTCATTCCAAAGATACGAATGAAATCCAGAAGTCCATATCCCATGGAAGATGCGGTTCCAAGTACAATCATGATCACGACCATCAGACCGCAGCATTTCTTACGGCTCCAGTGAAGTTCATCCATGAATGTGGAAACACTGGTTTCCATCAGGGAAACTGCACTTGTCAGAGCTGCAAGTAATACAAGTATGAAGAATACGATTCCTGTTGCAGTACCAAATCCCATACTTGCAAATACTTTTGGCAATGTGATAAACATCAGAGATGGTCCTGCCTGAAGTGTTTCAGGATTTCCACCGGAGAATGAAAATACCGCCGGGATGATCATCAGACCTGCAAGGATTGCGATACCTGTATCGAAAACCTCAACCTGTGTGGTAGATCTCTCGATATCCATATCTTTACGGACATAGGAACCGTAAGTATACAGGATTCCCATTGCAATGGATAAAGAATAAAACATCTGTCCCATTGCTGCTACTACTGTCATCCAGGAGAAATTTTTCACATTCGGGATCAGGAAATATTTCACACCTTCAACAGCACCCGGACGTGTGACAGAATAGATTGTAACTACGACTGCCAGAACTACCAGAACCGGCATCATGATCTTTGACATTCTCTCTACACCGTTCTGTACACCACCGAGAATGATGATGAATACAAGCGCCGCAAATACCAGAAACCAGAGTTCCACCTGCCAGGAATCGGAAATAAAGTTTCCAAAATATCCGTCTTCCGCTACTGCCTGGACATTTCCTTTGAAATATTCCACAAGATACTTAATTACCCATCCGCCAATCGTACTGTAATAAGGAACGATCAGCATTGGAATCACTGCATTTAACCATCCGCCGATTTTGAATGATTTCGTTTTTCCAAAATGCTCAAATGCACCTACCGGACTCTTTCTGGTCATTCGTCCAAGGGCTGTTTCTGACATGATCAGTACATAACCAAATGACGCTGTCAGAAGAATATAGATCAGCAGGAAAATTCCGCCTCCATATTTCGCTGCAAGATATGGAAATCTCCAGATATTTCCCAGTCCTACTGCAGAACCTGCAACTGCCAGCACATAACCAATCCTTCCGGAAAAGCTTCCTCTGTTATGGTTATGTGCAGAATTGTTTTCTTTTTTCATTATACACCTCACCTCGTTACAAAAACCTCCCATAGGATTTCTCCCATGGGAGGTCTGCTAGTTTTTTACTGATTCTATAGTATCAAAAAGATGCGGGAATGTCAAAGACTAATAATAATTACAGACTTAATTGTAACATAGTTACTGTTCACACACCACTATCCCAGTATATATTTCAAGTATAGTCTTTCTGTACACATTGTTCTATGATATAATAGTTGAGCTACCACCCCTAGACAGGTGCAGAAAGGGGGTGTGTTGTAAATGGATATGATCTTATCATTTATGCTTTCTATCTTGGCAAGTGTAATCGCCTACTACATTTGCAAATGGTTGGATAGAAAATAGCAGCTGGTAGCCAGCCTGGGGGAATAAGCCACCCTGCCCAAACGGAATAAAAAAGCCTCAGAGGTCGCAACTCTGGGGCTTTTGCTGTGTTATAAATGAATTTAACCTTATCATTTTGCCTACTGGCATTATATCATATGCATTTTTTGTTTGCAATATACTCAATATACTTTTTCGAATTTTCAATGCCATTCTCGCAATCCAGAGAATACTGAGCCTTGTAGCGATACATCTTTCGCTCATACGCAGTCTCCGCACGTTCAGCTGCTCGAATAGTCTCCATTTGGTTTGACTGATAAAAATGGACTCCTGACCAATGCCGGAAAACTCATGAGCGATCAGCACACGGTTTATAACTCCCGTATGTTCTGTACCCGGTGGAATGGCTTGGAAAAAGGCTCTATCTTTGATGATGCGCTGGACGATAAAGAATACGAGGGAAATTTGATTTATTTACTGAACAGCGGCAGTGAATTTATTCGCAATAATTCCAAAGTCCGTTTTGTCAAAAAGGCACAGTATCGTGTAGACAAGCCGGATTATGCGGAACGAGCTGTGACAGAGGCTCTTGTCAATGCGCTTATCCATCGTGATTATATTGTGCTTGGCAGCGAAATCCATATTGATATGTTTGATGATCGGGTGGAAATCACATCTCCGGGCGGTATGTTTGGCGGCGGCTCAATTCAGGAATACGATATTTACAGTATTCGTTCGATGCGACGAAACCCTGTGATTGCTGACCTGTTCCACCGCATGAAGTACATGGAACGCCGTGGAAGCGGCCTACGCAAAATCGTCAGTGAAACCGAAAAGCTGCCTGGATATACAGAGGCATATAAGCCTGAATTTTCCTCAACGGCAACCGATTTCAGAGTTATATTAAAAAATGTAAATTACCATCATGATTACTCCATCATGGATATAAACCAAGTTAAGACCCAAGTTACCACTTTTGATGAGATTCTTGTTTTTTGTTCAACTCCTCATTCAAAAGCTGAAATTGCAGATTATTGTGGATATAAAAACAACAAAAATTTCACCAAGAAATATCTACGGCCTTTACTAGATTCCGGTACACTTAAAATGACAATTCCAAACAAGCCAAACACTAGAAATCAAAAATATATTACCGTTCGCACAGAGTGAAATAAGAAGCAGGACATTGGGTTTCATCCCTATCGTCCTGCTTCTTATCTATTCTTAATAAGCACCAAATGCTTGAAATTGGGTAAAAAGAAACCCCTGTAAACCAGTGTTTACAAGGGTTCCGAGTGTTCTGATTATTATCTCTTTGTTAACGTTTTGAGAACAAGAAAAGCCCATAAATAGGAAATCTATAGTGGGCATTGTTGCATATGTGTTATATGCCGGTGGCTTCCCATACATTCCCAGAACTACTCATTGCCCTAATGTTTTTGCCAACAACATTATTCCATCAATCCTAATATATCCTGTTCACTCCAATATTCATTTGGATATATTGATAGTTCCTCTTTATGCTTACGAATAATTCTTTCTGGTGATTTAGTATTATCATAAACATGCATAATATCACATATATCAAGTAACTCTTTTATGTTATTAATTGATTTATAATATCTTTCAATAACTTTACCGCTATCAACATTATGTCCACCTGCTGCCACACGGGATTCTATTCTAGCAATATTAATTTGTGGATCAACTGTCAACACGAATACACATTTTATGAAATATCCCTCTTCTTTTGCTTTTCTTAAAATTTTTAACTTATATTCAGATGACAAGACTGTTTCAAAGGTAAAATCTTCTGTCTTGGCAATTGATTCATATCTCATCCTGTCAACCAAAACAGCCGCTTCCATATTATTCATTCCTGTAGTTGCAACAACATCATCAGCATTAGTATATTTACCAACTTTATCAAAAAAAGCTGTTATAGTACTTTTCCCTGAACCATTTGGTCCTGCTAATACCAGAATCATCGGTTTTCTACTCTGCATACTTTCTTTCCCCATTTGCATATTCAATGTAAGCTTGTTTCTTTTTTTCATCATAACCCGCTATTGGTTTTTTACAAATTTTTGCTTTATTTATTGCTGCCTTAACAGCTTCAACTGCTCTTTCGTCCATTTCATTATCCGATTCTGTCAATGTACTTTTCTCTTCTTCTCTGGATACAACTTTTATAATTCTACCACTCTTTGTGCTTACAGTTGTCATATAAACATCTCTCCTTAATACAAAAATAGCTTCTCAATTATAATATATTTTATCACATTTTATATAAAAAAACACCTCGGAACCGAAATTCCGAGGTGTAACATACATTTCTGAAACGCCATAAGGCGCTTTGAATTGTAACTCCAATCTCTTTGTTAACGCTTGCTGAACTGCGGAGCGCGACGAGCTGCTTTGAGACCGTATTAAACATCTCTATGGTGCGTTTTTCCTTGATATTACGGGCTTTTTCGCATTTTCTGTTGTTGGTTGTCCTATTCCTTAACCATAGAAATCGGTGATTTTTCATCGAAATTCTCCTGGTTCAAAGCATCATTCACTACCTCGAAAAGTTCCTCTGGTTTATTATACTTGACCCTCGCGTAAATGTCCATAGTTGTCTTACTATTCTCATGCCCTGCCAGATACTGAACTGTCTTAGGGTCAACGCCCGCATAGAGCAGATTCGTGATGTAGGTATGCCGCAACAAGTGCGGTGTTACATCGAAATTCAGGGTATAGCGAATCTTGGGATTGTTCCTCTGCCTTGTTCCTAATGTCGGCTTGACGGTATATTTAATGCTCTGTCCATTCACATATTTATAGTAGGTTCTCTCTTTTGCAGAACGAACAACTACATACTGCCAAACTCTCGTAAACTGAGAATAGGAAAGCGGCTGTCCCTCACTGTCCGCAATCACATACTCCGATATGGAATTGGCTTTTGCTTCCCGCAGGCAGTCCACCAGGCACTTCGGAATGGGAATGTCCCTTTTAGCTGCTTTTGTCTTTAGAACGGTAGAAATCACCGGCCTGTTATGCTCCGCGCGCCATGCACGTCTCACGGAAATGTATGGTGTGGATTCATCCAGGAATACACAATCCCATTGCAATGCAAGAATTTCTTCCCGACGCAAGCCGGAATACAAACCAATCATAATAAAAAGATATGGCGGAAGCTCTTTCACCGTATCCAACAGAACCGCAACCTGTTGATCTGTTAAGGCATCTTTCTTTTTCGATGCTTTTCCGCCCTTTGCTGAAATTCCTACACACGGATTATCGGTTATCAGCTGACTGCGCTCTGCCGAATAAAACACACACTTAATCAGCATATTTACCGTATCATACAGTCCTTTCGATTTTTGAGACAGCGGAACAAGCGCCAGACGAATATCATCCGCAGTCACTTCCTCCATATACATATCTCCCAGAGAGTTGATGACATAATTCTTCATATTCTGTCTGTATCCTTTTATAGTGGCCGTAGACACCTTTGCTGACTGCATCAGCAGCCATTTCTCACAATACTCGGCAACCGTCGGATGCTTCCGGCGAAAGATGATTTCCTCCACCTGTCTCCGGCCTTCCAACTGCTTTTCATATAATTCTTCACAGGTGGTCGCATATAAGCTGACCTGCTTTCCATCGGCATCTGTAATTCTGGTTCTGTAATACAGTGTTCCTTTTCTTGTAACCGTTCCGTACTCTGGAACGCTTTGTTTTTTCTTAGCCATACAAATCTTCTTTTCCTGATAATGAGTGTTCTTAAATTCACACCTTCTTTTTATCAGAAAGCACTAACTTAATCAAAGATACGGATTATGAAAAACAAAGAGCGAGACATCCTTGCCTCGCTCCTGCGTTGTTTCCTGCTTTTATAATGTTATGCCTGTGCTGCATCCCACTGGGCAAATGCACCACCCATTGTTCTTACCAGCTCATCCGGTCTGTTGTATTTGACCTTTGCGTAAATGTCCATCGTAATTTTACTGCTCTCATGTCCCGCCAGGTATTGAACCGTTTTCGGGTCTACGGACGAATGAATCAGATTCGTAATGTATGTATGCCGCAGCTGGTGCGGCGTCACTTCAAAATCTAAGCTGTAAATCACTTTTCCGTTATGTGCTGCCTTTTCACCGAGGACCGGCGTAACCGTGTGCTTTACACGCTTTCCATCCTCGTAGCGATAATAGAAACGCTCCTTGACAGTTCGGGTCACAATATACTGCCAGAGCCGCTTGAACTGCGTATAGGATAACGGATCACCGTCTCTGTTCGACACTACATATTCTGACTGTGAATTAGCTTTTGTCTCTTTCAGACAGTCCGCCAGGCAAACCGGCAACGGAATATTTCGATGCGCGGCTTTCGTTTTCAGCTCATCCAGAATCACCGGTCTGTTATTTTCCGTGTGCCATGCCCTGCGTACCGTTAAATAAGGGCAATCCACATCCAGATATACAGAATCCCATTTTAGGGCAAGAATTTCTTCTCGCCGCAATCCTGCATACAGCCCTAACATGACAAATACATACGGCGGAAGTCCCTGAATGGCATCCAGCAGTCTGGCGGCCTGTTCATCCGTCAATGCAGCTTTGTCCTTCTGCGGAACGCCTCCACCTTTGGCTGTAAGGTAAATCGTTGGGTTGTTATCAATAATCTTACTTTCCTTTGCTGCACGGAAAATGGATTTATACAGGATAACCACTGACTTATATACCGAAGCGGACTTCTCGGAAACAGGAACAAGTGCAAGCTGAATGTCATCCAGTGTCACATCTGCCATCCGCATCTGTCCCAGTTCTTTTATAATGTGCCGTCTGACCTTTGAGGTATAATCTATCAGCGTGGTTGCCCTCACATGAACCGACTGCATCAAAAGCCATTTTTCACAGTAGTCTGCAACCGTCGGGGATTTCCGACAGAATGTATCGTTGTCGATCTGCTCTAATGCTCCCAACTCTTTATCATATAATTCTTCCGGTGTTCTCGCATAAAGGGCCACCAGTTTTCCATCTGCGTTCTGAACCCGCGTTCTATAATAATCTATGCCGTTAAGCGTAACTGTACCGTATTGTGGAATTGCTCTTTTTCTTTTTGCCAATTCCGTCACCTCCTAAGAATAGACTCCAGCGCTGTATCTATGTTTTATCAGACCATTATGATTTCGACAAGGATACGGACCGGCTCACACTCCAGCTCTGCGAGGTTTACGATAAGTTGCGTTCTTTTCTGCTGGCTTTGCTCTGTGGGTGCATTTTGCGATATACTCCTGAAGGCCCGCTGAAGTAAAGTACACACAGCCATTCTGCACATATTGCACATAAGAAATAAGACCATTGTTACGGGCCGCGTCCAGCGTTGCAATGCTGATACCTAAAATTTCTGCTGCTTCTTTTCGTGTAATAAGTTTTTCCATAAAGCATATTTCCTCCAATCTGTCAAGTTTGTCATCGTGTTTGTTCAAAGCCACATGAATACGCTGGCAGCCGAAACTGCCAGCGCATGGTATCTGATTTTGAACAGGAAGCTGCAAACGCTTCCTATTTATATAACTCAGCTTTCATCACATTTGCCACGCCCCCTGACGATGGGAACACAACAGGTCTCCGTTGGCGCGGCTGTCATAACTCCGCAGCACCGTTCGTATCGTGTGCCGCAGGGTTCCCCCCAAGTCTTTGGCGGGCCGTGAGGAAGTATCTTTAAGCCCCCATGCAGTCATCGCGCCGAATCTGCCACAATCCGTTTTATGAAATCGTAGATCGCTCCGAAGCAGTTCTTTCATCACCTCCCTGACGGCTCCATCTTCGCGGCGTTTCACATTCGCTCGTACATGGGTTATGTACCTGTTGTGCTGTCTATTCGATTGTCAATGTACTGATGAAGGAGGAAAACTTGTCCTTCTTATTAACACTGACAAAAAAGGCAAAAAACAGGCGCATCAAATGAAATTTTATCAAAAATATTTTACAAGCTGCTTTAATCCACGGCGGATACTGTCTCGGACACGGCTTGGGTCTACACCTTCTACTTCGGCAATTTCATTTACCGCCATTCCCAGATAGTATCGGGCATAAATTCGCTTTGCCTGTTTCTCTGGCAGCTTCATCACAGCGGCATAGACCTGCTCCTGAAACTGTTTTTCCTCCAGAAGCATCTCCGGTGTTTGCGGCTTCAATAGCACCGCATTTTCAATGCCATTCTCGCAATCCAGAGAATACTGTGCTTTATAACGATACATCTTTCGCTCATACGCAGCCTCCGCACGTTCAGCTGCTCGAATAGTCTCCATTACTTCCTCTGTCACATCTACAAAAAAGTCTGTTGTATAAACATCAGGATAAAGTTCCCGAAGGTTAATTTTCTTCATTATGTACCTCCATTTCGATTCACGGGTGATTGACGGGTGAATCGAATGGAGGCGGAGACCGACACCGGCAGACAACCGGGTCATCTCCGAAAAAATGGCAACAAAAAACGCCAGATTTCCATGAGGGAAAACTGGCGCGCCAAGAACAGCCATTATTATACTGAATCACATGGAACGATAATGCCGATGCAATGTTATACTTGCCCGGAGGAGGAGCAATGTTTTTTTTAACTGATGTAGATTATGTGAGCTTTGAAAAAGTAAAAGGGGCACGGCAAAATAACCTCCAATCGGCTACCGTGTCCCTGCAAGTCGTCATAGGTTTGTACAAACGCAAAGAAACGGCGGCTCTGAAATCAAAGCCGCCGTTTCATAAGGCGCGTGAAAATATGTCTGCTGTACGACGGCTTTTTTTCTTTTGCCGTCGTCCGGCAGATTAACATATGAAACTATAATTCATTGATGGTTGCAGTAATTGGCATATTGCGAATTCTCTTTGCAGGAGCATAAACAGACACAATAGCAGATATGAAGATAAAGGCAACGACAATTCCAAACCACAGGATAGGAAATCTCCACTCAATTCCAAAATAATGTGTAATTAGACGATTATATAAAAATCGACTAAGCGGGAGTCCAATGCCACATCCAACTATCAAACCAGAAATTGCATAGGTGTACGCTTCCGCAGAAATCATTCGTTTAAGCTGCCTATTATCCATACCAACAGCTCGCATTGCACCATACTGCTTAATTCGTGCAGATACACTCATAGAGATACTATTGACGATATTAAACAGCGAAATAACTCCGATAATAGCTAAGAAGCCATAACAAACAATTCGTGCAGCCCAATATGTAGCATTATTTTGTTTATTGCCTTCACGCTGATCTGTAATGATAATATCATCGTTTTCAAGACTTCTAATTTCTGCTATTGTTTCTTCAGTAGCGTTTGAATCTAACTGAATTCCAATAAGCCCATACTTTGTATCGCCCATGATACGGTCAAATGTTTCCTGTGAGCAAATAATAATCAAATCATCTCCGAATAACCCTTGTGATAGAGCGCAAGTAATCTCAACTTCTTCGCCTGCAAACTGGATGGTATCACCGATGTGCAAGGAATTGTTTCTATTAAATACGGTTGCCACTTTGTTACTGTTCCCGTAAACTGTATCTAATGATCCCTGAGCAATACTACCTTTTGAGTAATCTAGAAGTGTATCATCATAAGAAACAATATTGATATGGTCTATTCCTGCTCTTGAAGATGTTGCAGGAATGTTTTCTACATAGCTACTTCCATAAGCATTTGCAACCCCATCTATTTTTTTGATTTCATCGACCAGGCTGCGCTCAATATCCATTTTATTTGCATAACTGGATAATGCTATATCGGCTGATGTGACACTCAACGATGGAACAAGTTGCTTTGCAAAATCTAAAATTACAGAAAAAGAAAAAACCAGCATAATAGTCAGTGCAAAGGAAGCCGTCATCAGAAACCAGTTTTTCTTTTTTTCAACCGCATGATGTATGCCAAGTGAATTATCAATTTTTCCTAAGCTAAACTTGATAGCGTGTTTAACAGAAGATTTATTATCTACATTGCCAGAAACCGCAGATATGGGTGAAACTTTAGCAGCCCGCTTTGCTGGGGATTGTGCTGCTAAAAATACTGTTACCACTCCAACAACTACACCACTGATAAGTCCAACAGGGCTGATCTGAAAGACTGGCGTTGTAGAAAATTCTCCACCAATTCCATAATGAAGTGTGGCACAAATAATCCAACTAATTATTGTTCCAAAAACCACTCCAATAGGTACCGCGGTTTTACACCAGTTCAATGCCTCCAAACGGACAAAGCGGATAATTTGTTGACGACTTGCACCAATGCAACGCAACATTCCCAAAAATTGAGTTCGTTGCGCAATGATGCTATTCATACTGCCAGAAATCATCAATATTCCTGCCAACAACACTAAAACAAATAGAATTGCTGCCAATCCGTACATACTCTGCATCGCTGTATTGTTGCTTTGCCCAGCCATGCCCATAACGCCGGTATTTTCAGAAATACTCCCATCGGATAATTGGTACTGTGTCTGTAGTTCTGTTATTGCATTTGCCGCTTTCGCTGCACTTTCAAACTGCACATAATAAGTCAACTCATTGTTTGTTACTCCGTTTTGTGCCATAACAGAAGTAAATGCACTTTGTGTCAGATAAGAGCCTATCAAATAAGTCTGATTGTTATAATAGCTTTCATCATCTGTGCCAAAGCCAGAGATTGTAAATGTCCGATCTCCAGCAGGGGTATGTAAGGTTACACTATCCCCAAGCTGTACTCCTAAAGCAGTTACAGAATTAGGTGTAAGCATAACTTCCTCATCATTTGCCGGAAATGTTCCTTCTACAATTCCATTTGAAATCTGAGTAATATAGACTTCATCGGTGCCATACAAAACAGTTCGTTTTTCGTTGACTCGGTACGGTTGTTCTCCTTCAAAATTAAATTGAGAAGCTACACCAACTGCTGTAACATCTGAACGATTACTGATTTCATCCGCATTGTTCTGTGAAATATTTTTTATTGCAATGTGCCAGTTTCCATGGTTACTTATCATAAAATCGCTTTCTGTTCGTATCATCATGTCAGCAACACTGAAAATAGCTGTGACAAGAAACACCGAAATGATAATACACAAGACAGTCATACGATTTTGCCGCTTGCGCACCTTTGCGGAGATGGGAATGAGACTAAGATAGCTTTTCATTCACGGCACCTCCCAAAATCAGTCAAAGTGCCATCCGATACCTGTAATACCCGGTCTGCCGTTTGCGCAATACTGCGGTTGTGGGTAATCATAATGATGGTCTGCTCGTATTTTTTCGATGTTTCTTTGAGCAATGCTATGACCTCACTGCTGTTTTGTGAGTCCAAATTTCCTGTTGGCTCGTCTGCCAGAATCAGAGAAGGACGGGTAATCAATGCGCGGCCAATCGCCACTCTCTGCTGTTGACCGCCGGAAAGCTGACTGGGTAAATGATTACGACGATCTTTCAAATTCAAAACCGTCAGCAGTTCCTCCAAATATCTCTTGTCCGGCTTTTGATAATCCAGCAACAGCGGAAAAATCATATTTTGTTCCACCGTCAACTCCGGGATAAGGTTAAACGCCTGAAAGATAAAGCCGATATTCCTGCGGCGAAATACCGTCAGTTTTCGGTCATTCATGGAAAAAATGTCCTTACCATCAATCAGCACCTTTCCCGAAGTTGGCATATCCAGCGCACCGATCATATTCAGCAGTGTGCTTTTACCCGAACCAGATTCTCCGACGATTGCCACATATTCTCCCTTAGGAACAGAAAAGCTAACATTCCTAAGCGCTTTTACAGCAGTTTCACCGCTGCCATAGGTCTTACAAATATTCTTGACCTCTAATAAATTCATAGTGCAAACACCTCTTTCTTATGTTCTTGCGATGTAGACAGGTAAACTTCATTTCCTGTCTACGATTGAAAGAATAGCACCCTAATATTACTGTAGCCCTACAACCAGCCTACAATTTTGTAGGAATTGGGAAGTTCATTATAAAACTCGTTCCAATTCCTAATTCACTTTCCACTTCTATTAGGCCCCCATGAGCTTCGATAATCGCTTTTGCCAACGGCAGGCCAAGCCCGATCCCCTGTGTATCCTTTGAAAAACGGCTGCGATAAAACCGCTTGAAGATGTGATGTATATCCTCTGGGTGGATGCCGCATCCATTATCCGTTATCACAATTTGGACACCAGACGGCAACTCCTTCCACGCAACACGAATTGTTGCACCACTTTCTGTATGGTCAAACGCATTTTTCACGATATTGTCGATTGCCTCATTCAACCAATCACGATCACAAAAAAGAGAAAGATGATCCGAGCCAGACAGAATGATTTCTTTCTTTTCCTGTCTGGCTCTATATGCAAAATGCAGTTCAATATCCCGCATCATATCTGCAACATTTTCTGCGTTCTTTTCCAAGACAATGGCTCCGGCATCCAATCTTGTAATCTTGAGCAGACTTTGCACCAGTGTTTCGATACGGTCAAGTTCCTGCTCAGACAAACCCGCAAATTCTTTCACGGAGGACACTTCTATATCCTCGTCTTGAAGGAGTCCGTTATAAATATTGAGTGCTGCCAGCGGTGTTTTCAGTTGGTGTGAAATGT
>ENA-OPRT01000889-OPRT01000889.1-human-gut-metagenome-genome-assembly--contig:-NODE-889-length-13143-cov-8.734490_pt1 | contig 13143 bp, 10 predicted proteins | sample MGYA00241895_ERZ501884 | MGnify/ENA primary metagenome ERZ501884 (study PRJEB25962, sample SAMEA2042225) | human gut metagenome | biome: human gut; feature: human-associated habitat; material: faeces...
ACACCTGGACCACCCCCTAATGTACAGGCCATAATGCCTGCTAAGCTTATTGCCAACATTTTCTTAGAAGCTTTCGTAGATTTTCCGCGACTCATCTTAGTCTCTGAGGAAACAACGAAAGTTCTTCTTGCATCATTCCAAAGAACTTTAAAAGCTTTATTCATACTTATTACTCCACGGGATATACATCAAACAATTTAACTCCCAGCGCAAGTTTATCCTCAAATTCTTAAAATGCATACCCTCCGCAACACTAATAACCATATCTGGCTAGCCGCCTAAGGGATATTTCTAAGAGTCTTTTAACTAAGATTTTTCGTTCGTTTATTTAAGCAAAAATATTTTTTGTTAGGGCGTTAGTTAATTTATATTTTGTCTTATCTTCTTCAATGTTAAAAAATCTCTAATAATCAATTTACTACACTGACAACACTATCCCTACTCCGTGCCAGTCCTAATTTACACAGACCGAAAACTCTTCGCATCATTCAAGCGAACAAGGCTTCCTCAGAGATACTCCATCAATATCTCTGAGATTTATATATTCGGGTCGTTCTTTTTAATCGGAAGATTCTTCCGTCTTTAGTAACTTTTGATAAATTCTGTTTGCATCACTGAAAAAGACCTCAAGTTTGGTAGTCAACGCCTATCTGAGAAACGAGTATCAAACACAGGACGACCTCAGGATCGGGATATTTTTTCAATGTCACCACAATGGCATGAAATTTCCCCGGTCTCCTCCTCTTCTCTCTACTATTTCATAAGAAATAAGAATGAAAGAAAGTGGAAGGTACCGCCGTGTTCATGGAATTATTCACCAACTTAGATTTGTTTTTAAGCCATATGCACGACACGTATGGCCTGTGGTTGTATGTGGTTCTAGGTCTTATTTTCTTCTTAGAATCTGGCGTGTTTTTTACCGGACCTTTCCTTCCCGGAGACTCCCTACTATTCGTTGCTGGTGCAACAGCCGCTGCCGGCGTTCTTGATCCCTGGGCCGTCATTCTTGGCTCAACACTCGGCGCTCTCTTCGGCAATATTGTTGGATTTCTCTTTGGAGCTTGGATTGGTAAAAGACTTTTCACCCACGAATCCAGCAAATGGTTTAATCAAGAAAATCTTCAAAAGGCCAAGCTCTTTTTTGACAAGCACGGCGGCAATGCAGTAGCCCTCGCCCGCTTCATTCCTCTTATTCGCTCTCTTATCCCTGTCGTAGCTGGTTCCTCAAAGATGAACTTTATGCTTTTTAACATTTACAGCGCTTTGAGTGCCTTGGCATGGACCTGTATTTCAACCGCTCTCGGCTACTGGCTCGGCTCAATTCCTTTTATCAAGGACAATCTTTCCTGGTTGGTAGTCGGAAGCATTCTGATTGTTATTGTAGGGATTCTTGGGTCTGCCGTTTACAAGAAAAGGAAAGAGAAATAGACCAAACACCTTACGGAAAAGCCCGGCATGACACCGGGCTTTTCAATGACTTGAAAAAATTAAAGATTAGTTCTTAGAGCGGTCGATGTGCTTGTGAGCGGAGATGAAAGGCATCATCTTGCGCAGACGGCTGCCGACCTGTTCGAGCTGGTGAGCAGCTGTTTGATTGCGAATAGCACCAAGCTTCGGAGCACCAACCTTGTTTTCCAACAAGAATTCCTTAGCGTATGTACCGTCTTGGATCTCCTTAAGAGCCTTTCTCATAGCGTTGCGGGCAACGTCAGTAATGACCTTAGGTCCTGTTACATATCCGCCGAATTCAGCGTTGTTGGAAATAGAGTAGTTCATATCAGCCAAGCCGCCTTCGTAGATCAAGTCAACGATAAGCTTGAGCTCATGGCAGCATTCGAAGTAAGCCATTTCAGGAGCGTAACCGGCTTCAACCAATGTTTCGAAACCAGTCTTGATAAGTTCGGCCAAACCGCCGCAAAGAACGCACTGTTCACCGAACAAGTCAGTTTCGGTTTCTTCTTTGAAAGTTGTCTGAATAATGCCTGCTTTACCTGCGCCGTTAGCTGCAGCATAAGACATAGCAACGTCACGTGCTTTGCCGGACTTATCGGCATAGACAGCGATCAACTGAGGAACGCCTGAACCTTCTGTGTAAGTTCTGCGGACTGTGTGGCCCGGAGCCTTTGGAGCTACCATCCAAACATCCAAATCAGCACGCGGTTTAACTTGGCCATAGTGAACGTTAAAGCCGTGAGCGAAGGCCAAAGCAGCACCTTCTTTGAGGTTCGGTTCAATCTGCTTCTTATAAACTTCAGCAATGTGTTCGTCCGGAAGAAGGATCATGACAACGTCAGCGCCTTTTGTTGCGTCTTCGATAGAAGCAACTTTCAAGCCTGCTGCTTCAGCTTTTTTCCAAGAAGCTCCGCCTTCTCTTACGCCGACAACAACATCCACGCCAGAATCATGAAGGTTCAAAGCGTGTGCATGGCCTTGGGAACCATAACCGATGATCGCAACCTTTTTGCCTTTGATCAAAGAGAGGTCAGCGTCTTTATCGTAATAAACTTGCATTTAATAATTCCTTTTTAATAAAAGTAGTTATAAGAAACAAAAAATTAAACTCTTAACACGCGGTCGCCGCGGCTGATGCCGCACGCACCGGTCCTCACCATTTCAAGTACGCTTGCCGGATCAATGGCTTTGAGGAATGCGTCAAGCTTGCCTGTGTCCCCGGTTAGCTCAATGGTGTATGTTTTATCTGTAACGTCAATGATTCGTCCGCGGAAAATATCGCTTAAGCGCTTCATTTCTTCTCTTTCTTTTCCGACGGCGTGAACCTTGACGAGCATTAATTCTCTTTCGGAATGTTCGCCTTCGGTCAGATCGACCACCTTAATGACTTCAATCAGACGATTCAGATGCTTAGTAATCTGTTCAATAAGTTCATCATTACCGAGGCTGATAATCGTCATTCTTGAAATGGACGGATCTTCTGTAGGAGCAACGGTCAAAGACTCGATGTTATAGCCGCGGGCAGAAAATAAGCCCACAACACGAGAGAGCGCTCCTGGTTCATTCTCTAAAAGAACGGAAATCACATGTCTATTCATTTAAATTTTCTCCGAGCCAAGAAGCATCTCTGTAAGACCTTTGCCGGCCTTAACCATCGGCCAAACATTTTCAGTAGGATCGACGCAAATGTCGAGAAGCACTAATTCATCCTTGTATTTTCCGAAAGCATCTTTCAACGCCCCTTCCAATTCACTTGGATGTTCAACAACGATTCCGACATGACCGTAAGCCTCGGCCAATACTTTGAAATCCGGAGTCGGTGTCATGTGAGAGTGAGAATAGCGCCCGGAATACTCGAGTTCCTGCCACTGACGAACCATTCCTAAGTAATTATTATTGAGAATAATAATCTTCGGATTGATGCCTAACTGCTTAGCAGTTGCCAGCTCTTGAATATTCATTTGAATAGAGCCGTCTCCGGTAATGCAGACAACTTGCTTATCGGGATTTGCAACGCAGGCCCCGATTGCATAAGGCAGACCGACTCCCATGGTGCCAAGACCGCCCGAACTCAGCCAATGTCTTGGTTTAGTGAAGTTCAGGAACTGAGCGCACCACATCTGATGCTGACCGACATCACTAGCCACGATTAAATCTGAGCCGGCAACTTCTTGTAATTTCTCCAGCACTTCCTGCGGCTTAATAACCTTGTCGCTCTTCTCATAATGCAGACAGTCAATTTTGCGCCATTCATCGATCTTGTTCTGCCATGCAGCCATCTTTTCAGCATCCGGACGTTCCGGAATTTCATCAAGAAGGTTCAGCATGTCTGCCAAAACGACTTTCACATCTCCGACGATTGGAATATCAACTTTCACACGCTTAGAGATTGTTGACGGATCCACGTCGATATGAATAATCTTTCTGCCGGGCTGAGCAAAATTACTCGGCAAACCGACAACTCTATCGTCAAATCGTGCGGAACCAATGTAGTGTATGGCCTTTGTCATGGTCACCAACGAAATAACAGTAGGAAAAACAGCCAGTGAAACTGCGTTCACCCATAACAAGGGTGTAGGGATAGGCTGCAATCCTGTACAGAACTTCAATCGCACCACATAAACAGACAGGCCGAAAAGCAGGACATAGAAAGTAAGCTTGGCTATAGGCATATCCTTCAGGGAAGAACGGTTTACGCCAACTATATAGATAGCATAAGACAAGGATGATAAAAAGACAAAAGTAATCCCGACCAGGCTGAGTGTCTGTCCTCCCGGACTTTTACAGAGCAAGGAAATTCCCACAAAGGCCAGCGCTATGGAAAACATAGTGACCGGCGATACTTTTTCCTTAAATACTACAGCCATAATAATAGCTACCAGTACCGGGTAGACAAACAGTATGGTGGATGCGATACCGGCATCCATGTAGTTATAACTCATAAAGAGAAACAGGGAAGAGAATGAGAACAGCAGTCCCATGATGCAAAGTGGCAGCACATCCGCTTTCTTAATGGCAAAAGATTGCTTTTGCATCTTCATCATGATACCTAGTACAACTATAGCCAGTGCATAGCGATAAAATAATACCGAGTCTACGCTCATTCCTGCACTATAAAGAGGAAGGGTGAACAGTGGGTTCATGCCGTAGCTGGCTGCTGCGATTGCCCCAAGGAGAAATCCTTTAGTCTTGTTGTTAGTCATCGTTTTTATTACACGCTTTAAAATCGGCGCGAAATTAGATATTTGTCAGCAATAAACAAAGGAAAAATGCTTTATTCTTTCACTCTGACATCTATTTATTTTAATTATACCTAATCAACAAATATAAAAGAATTTATATCACCTGTAGCAGCTGAAAAATTATATGAAATGATTGAACGGACACGGACAGAAAGGGAAATGCAGGTTTGTTCTTTCTGTCCGTGTTCCACTATGGATCAGCTCAATTTATGAATAACCAATCCCGAACGAAGTTTCGGTTCGAACCAAGTTGTTTTGGGCGGCATGATATTGCCGGTATCAGCAATATCCATTAATTGTTTCATAGAAACAGGGTAAAGGGCCAAAGCCACTTTCATTTCACCGCTGTCCACACGCTTCTTTAATTCCTCCAGGCCACGGATACCACCTACAAAGTCAATCCGTTTGTCGGAACGAAGATCCTTGATTCCCAATATTTCATCCAATATCAAGTTGGAAGAAATAGTCACGTCCAATACTCCGATAGGATCATTGTCATCGTATGTGCCCGGTTTTGCTGTCAAGCTGTACCATTTACCGTCCAGATAGAGAGAGAAATTGTGAAGAGCCTGCGGTCTATAGACCTCAGTTCCTTTCTCTTCTACCACAAAATTCTTGCTGACAGCGGTCAGGAATTGTTCCGGAGACAGCCCGTTCAAGTCTTTTACAACACGGTTGTAATCAATAATAGTCAGCTGGTTGGCCGGGAAACATACAGCCATAAAGTAATTGTACTCCTCATTTCCCTGATGGTTTGCATTTTGCTGCGCTTTTTCGGCGCCTACCAGGGCTGCGGCAGCCGAGCGATGATGACCATCGGCAATATAAAGAGCCGGCATGGCTTCGAAAGCTTTTGTGATAGCTTTTATATCTTCTTCTTTGTCGATCACCCAGAATGAATGTCCGAAGCCGTCACCCGGAGCGATAAAATCATATTCCGGCCGTTGTGAAGTATATTTCTTAACGATAGCATCCAATTCCGCATTATCCGGGTAAGCAAAGAATACCGGTTCTATATTGGCATTATTTACGCGGACATGTTTCATGCGGTCTTCCTCCTTGTCACGACGGGTCAGTTCATGTTTTTTGATGACCCCGTTCATATAATCGGGAACATACGCTCCTACCACCAGTCCATATTGGGTCTTGCCATTCATGGTTTGTGCATATACATAATAATTTTCTTTTTCATCTTGCACCAACCAGCCCTTGTCCTGAAACATCTGGAAATTTTCGGCAGCCTTCTCATATACTTTAGGATCGTGTTCGTCTGTTCCGGCAGGGAAATCAATTTCCGGTTTTATAATATGATAAAGTGACTTTTCATTACCTTTCGCTTCCTCGCGTGCTTCTTCAGAATTCAGTACGTCGTATGGACGTGAAGCTACTTGTTCTACCAATTCTTTCGGAGGGCGGATGCCTTTGAAGGGTTTTATTATTGCCATAAAATAAAGGTATTAGATTTTACTTGCAGGGGCGAATTGCATTCGACCGAAAACATAAGCTATATGCATCCGGTCGGATTCAATCCGCCCCTGCGGTTATTGGATTACTTATTTATTTACTCTGAATTTTTCACAACCATCTTTCAGGAAGCCTACTATTTGTCTGGCAGCAGCGATACCTGCGTTGATATTTGCTTCAGCCGTCTGGGCCCCCATCTTTTTCGGTGTAGCGAAATAACGGCCGGCAAATTTTTCCGAGAACTCTGCATGGGCAACCGGCATGATATCAGTAACATACTTTAAGTCGGTGCGTTCTTCCATCAGTTTGATTAATTCCGCTTCATTGATCACTTCCTTACGGGCAGTATTTACCAATACTCCTCCTTTAGGCATCTTGTTGACCAATTCATAGTTGATGGAATTTTTAGTTTCAGCCGTAGCAGGAATATGCAGGGACACTATATTACAAGCAGCATACAGTTCCTCAGCAGAAGAAACAGCTTTCACACCGTCTTTTTCGATAACTTCTTTCGGGCAGAAAGCGTCAAAAGCATAAATATCCATGCCAAAACCTTTAGCGATACGAGCCACATTGCGACCTACATTGCCGTATGCATGGATACCTAACTTCTTGCCCATCAGTTCAGTACCCGAAGTCCCGTTATAGAAATTGCGGACAGCCATCACCATCATGCCAAAAGCCAGTTCGGCTACTGCATTGGAGTTCTGTCCCGGAGTATTCATAACACACACATTGTGTGCCGTAGCAGCCGCCAAATCCACGTTATCATAACCTGCTCCTGCACGTACTACGATTTTCAGTTCTTTTGCCGCATCCAATACTTCGGCATCAATAATATCACTGCGGATAATGATTGCGTTAACGTCCTTTACAGCTTCCAGTAGTTTAGCTTTTTCACCATATTTTTCCAGCAATACCAGTTCATAACCTGCTGCTTCTATTTCTTTACGGATACCGTCTACTGCAACTTTTGCAAACGGCTTGTCTGTTGCTACTAATACTTTCATGGTCTTATTGTATTAAAAAGGTTCACCACAGATTATCACGGATTATCACAGATTCCATTTATTGTTCCTATCTGTGCAATTCGTATAATCTGTGGTGAACATAATTATTAATGAAGTTTCTCAAATTCCTGCATGCAGTCAATCAAAGCCTGAACGCTTTCCTTCGGCATAGCGTTGTAGCAAGATGCACGGAAACCGCCTACAGAACGGTGTCCCTTAATACCCACCATACCTTTTTCTGTGGCAAATTTCAAGAAATCGGCTTCCAGGTCTTTGTATTCGTCATTCATTACAAAGCAAATGTTCATATAAGAGCGGTCGGCTTTATCCGTTACTGTGCCACGGAACATTTTGTTACGGTCTATTTCAGCATACAGCATGTCTGCCTTCTCTTTAGCACGTTTCTGCATTTCTGCTACACCACCGTTGGCTTTTATCCAGCGTAAAGTCTGCAAAGCGGCATAAATAGGAAGTACAGGAGGTGTGTTGAACATAGAGCCGCCGTCAATGTGAGTCTGATAATTCAGCATAGTAGGAATATAGCGTGATACCTTGCCCACAGCATCGTTCTTTACAATAACGAAAGTGACACCGGCCGGAGCCAAATTCTTCTGCGCACCGCCATAGATACAAATATATTTAGAAACGTCGATAGGACGAGAGAAAATATCAGATGACATATCAGCAATCATAGGAACCGGAGAATCCAGATCTTCATGAAGTTCTGTTCCATAGATTGTGTTATTCGTTGTGACGTGGAAATAATCTGCATCGGCGGGAACCGTATAATCTTTGGGAATATAGGTATAGGTCGCTTCAGCGGAAGATGCCACTTCTACTACCTCGCCGAAAGCCTTGGCTTCTTTCATCGCTTTCTTGGCCCATACGCCTGTGTTCAGGTAAGCAGCTTTTTTTTCGAGGAAGTTGAAAGGTATCATACAGAATTCCAAGCTGGCTCCACCTCCCAAGAATAGTACCGAGTACCCTTCCGGGATGTTCAACAGTTCCTTAAACAAAGCAACAGCTTCGTCTACTACAGGCTGAAAATCTTTAGCACGGTGACTGATTTCCATGATGGAAAGGCCTGACCCATTAAAATCAAGAACGGCTTGTGCTGTCTTCTCAATTACCTCGCGAGGCAAGATAGATGGTCCCGCATTGAAATTATGCTTTTTCATTTGACGTTTGTTTTGGTTATACAATTTGTTTATATCTTACATTGGGCGAAATTACACATTATTTTCAGTTTTCCAAAAAAATCGCTAATAAATTTACGAATTTCCGCATAATTTTCTTTCAAATTAGTTAAATCTGATTTTTTATGCTTTCATTTTGTAACTACATCCCTAGTAAACAATGATCTAAAGCATAAAAAAAATATCTTTTTGAATTATTCTTTAATCATTTTATTTCGAGAATTGACAAATTGTCATTATTTAGCTTCTTCAATAAGTGTTTTTATGCCCTTTATCTTCTCATTTCGTATTAAATTCAAAGTTTGTTTTATCTTTTTGCGAGATACGGCTGCAAAAGAATAGTGGTCTTTTACATCAATCCGTCCTATTTCGTCTTTATTAAGGTTTCCTTTTTTAAAGAGAAATCCCACAATATCTATCTTATTGATTTTATCTTTCTTGCCTTTTCCTATATATAATGTCACATATTCGGGTAAAGAAGGTTTGGGGGTGACTTCGGGTAAAATGAACTCCTCCGGCTCATCGGTTATATATGCGGGCACTGTTTCTTCGGCATGAAGGATAACATAAGAATTACCTTCGGCTTCCCAGCGGGCGGTACGTCCGTTGCGGTGAATGTATCCGTCTTCATTGGCAGGCAGATGATAATGTACTACATTCTCTATTTCGGGGATATCCAGTCCGCGAGCGGCCAGATCGGTAGAAATAAGCACATGGCAACTTCCGTTGCGGAATTTATATAGGGAGCGTTCGCGGTCATCCTGTTCCATGCCGCCATGAAAAATGCCACATTGAAACTTCTGGGATTGAAGATACTTCCCTACCCGTTCCACACTTTCACGGTGATTACAGAAAACCAATGTCGATTGGCTTCCCAAGGTACAAAGCAATTTATATAAGGTTTCAAGTTTGTCTTTTTCCGGAGACAGTACCTTATATAAATGCAGACGGTGGGTAAGCTGCTCTTCCGGATTTAAAAAATTCAATTTAATGGTCTTGTCCAGCCCCGTAAACTGCGGAATCTCTTCCGCATCGGTAGCCGACAACAGAAAACGGCGTTGCAAGTTGGGCAACTGTCCTATGACAGTCGCCATCTCTTCCTGGAAGCCAAACTCCAGGCATTTGTCAAATTCATCGATTACCAGAGTTGTGACCGTATCTGCATCAAAATTCTGTTTGGAAAGATGATCATTCATACGGCCCGGAGTACCGATGATAACTGATGGCTGCACCCCTTTGATGGTACGGTGCTCTTCCATGGCCGGTCGTCCTCCATAACAACTTACAGCCTTGAAGGGTGTGTTCATGGATTTAAATACCTGGTCTATTTGTAAAGCCAGTTCCCGGGAAGGAACCAGCACTATAGCCTGTACGCCTGTTATACCAGGCTTCAAACTCTGCACCAAAGGCAACAGATAAGCTAACGTCTTGCCGGATCCCGTAGGAGACAATAATATTAGGTCTTTTCCCTCTTTCCAAGCATTGATGGACGCCTCTTGCATCGGGTTCAGCCGCTCAATTTTCAAATTGGCTAGTATGTTCTCTATCATATTCATTTTCGTTTTATACAAAAGTAAAGAAAAAGCCCGATAAAAGTTCACTTTTACCGGGCTTATTTTCATTATTAATAAAAGGAGATCCTGATATTATCCTCCGAAGTTGTCGTACATGATAGAAGAAGGCTCAACACCCAGACTATCCAGCATCTTAACAACTGCATTAGACATCGGGCCGGGGCCACACATGTAGTATTCAATATCTTCGGGAGCTTCATGATCCTTCAGATAAGTTTCATACATCACATTGTGAACGAAACCTGCGGTATACTTCACGCCTGCTGCATCGGCTGCGGGATCCGGACGGTCCAAAGCCAGATGGAAGTGGAAGTTCGGGAAGTCTTTTTCCAATTGTTGGAAATCTTGCAGATAGAATACTTCGTTCAATGCACGCGCACCATAGAAATAGTGAAGTTCACGGTCGGTAGTGTGCAGTGTCTTGGTCATGTGCATAATCTGCGCACGCAACGGAGCCATACCGGCACCACCACCTACCCAAATCATTTCCTTCTTAGAATCGAAGATCGGGTGGAAGTCTCCGTAAGGACCACTCATCGTTACCTTGTCACCCGGTTTCAGCGTGAAAATGTAAGATGAAGCGATACCCGGATTCACATCCATAAAGCCGGGACCCTGATCTTTCGGTTTGAACGGAGGAGTAGCGATACGCACTGTCAGCATGATACGGTCACCCTCGGCAGGATAGTTGGCCATAGAGTAAGCACGGATGGTTTCTTCCGTATTCTTACATTTCAAGCCGAACAGACCGAATTTTTCCCATGCGGGCAGATACTCCGGACCGATAAGGTCTTTATCGATATCCTTGTTGTAGTCCATTTCAAATTTAGGAATCTTAATCTGAGCGTATGAACCCGGAACGAAGTCCATGTGTTCACCTTTCGGCAAAGCCACAATAAACTCTTTGATGAAAGTGGCAACGTTCTTGTTGCTGATTACTTCGCATTCCCATTCCTTAACACCCAGTACAGATTCATCAATCTTGATGCCCAGGTCACCTTTTACTTTCACCTGGCAACCCAGACGCCAATGATCCTGTTGTTGTTTACGGCTGAAATGTCCCTTTTCAGAAGGAAGAATCTCACCGCCGCCTTCTACAACCTGGCATTTACATTGACCGCAAGAACCTTTACCACCACAAGCCGATGACAGGTAGATGCCATTGACAGACAGGGTGTTCAGCAAAGTTGAACCTTGTTCTACTTCCAGTTCTTTCTCTCCATTGATAGTTATCTTTACTTTGCCGCTCGGAGTAAGATACTGCTTAGCTACCAGCAAAATAACAACGAGCAGAAGGATAATTCCAAGGAATACTCCAATACTAGCTAATATTAAATTCATATCCATTGTCTTATTCCTTTCCTTTTAGATTTTCAAACCAGAGAAACACATAAATGCCATTGCCATCAAACCTACAGTGATGAAAGTGATACCCAGACCTTTCAAAGGAGCGGGAACATCAGAGTAAGCCATTTTTTCACGGATGGCAGCCAGACCGATAATAGCCAGTGCCCAACCGATACCTGAGCCCAAAGCGTAAGTAGTTGCCTCGCCAATGTTGATGAAATGACGTTGCTGCATAAACAATGAAGCACCCATGATGGCACAGTTTACAGCAATCAGCGGAAGGAAGATACCCAATGAAGCATAGAGCGACGGGCTGAAACGTTCAACCGCCATTTCCACCAACTGAACGATACCGGCAATAACGGCAATAAACAGGATAAAGCTCAAGAAGCTGAGGTCTACTCCATCAATCAGCGCATTAGGTGCCAGTACGTAATTTTCCAGCAAATAGTTCACCGGCAGAGTTACAATCAACACGAAAGTAACGGCTGCACCCAGACCTACGGCTGTCTTTACGTTCTTCGATACTGCCAGGTAAGAACACATCCCCAGGAAGTATGCGAAAATCATATTGTCCACAAAGATGGACTTTACAAACAAACTTAAATATTCCATATTCTTTTCGTTTTATAACGGGGATTAATTATTACTTTCCTGCAATTCTTTGTGTTTTGCACGTTGGTACCAAATGATACAAGCACAGATAATCAACGCCATAGGAGGCATCAACATCAAGCCGTTGTTCAGGTAGCCCAAGTCATAAACAGCCTGCGGGATAACCTGGAAGCCAAACAATGTACCGGCACCCAGCAGTTCACGGAAGCCATGAGAACCCGGATATCAGGGAGATCTACAGCGATTTCTTTGGAAAGCCGATGTCCCATAAGGCGCATATGCTGCTGCATACGGAGCATTGGAAAAATAAATAAAGTGCCGGTTAAATTACGGATACAGGAAAAGCACGCAGATGCAGGAAGCAGATGCGTGCTTTTATCAATTTTGCAAAGCAGATAAATAGTAAAAATAAGGTCCTCTGGTTTCATAAATCGGGATAAAAGGCAAAAGCCAGAGGACGTATATGTTTAAATCGCAGAATGAACAAAGATTTAGTTGATTGATGTTGATGTCCCCCACTCCTGCAGCGCTTTCGTCACCTTCGCATACTTTCTGTCCGGGACCGGAAGTACGGTTCCGTCGGTCAGGGTGATCTCGAAACGGCGGATGGACTGGACGAAAAGCGGGTTTACCATGAAGCTGGCGTGGACCCGTAGGAAAATGTCACTGTATTTTTTCTCAAGCTTTGAGATAGATTCCGTGGAATTGAACTCGCCGTTTAAGGTATGAAAGACCGTGTACGGGGAGCGGGATCCTGTCTCAATGTAAAGAATCGAATTCGCTGCCAGAAAATGACATACATGGTTCGATCCGGAAATCGTGATGCGGGGGCCGGTTGCAGGCGTGAGTGTCGCCGGGACTTTCATTTCATCATAATGGACCGGATAGATCTTATCACGGTCATCGTATGGAAAAGCGTTGGAGATATGGATGACAGCGGCTTTTGGAACCAGATGCTTTTTTCCATCGGGGCCGGTCACTTTTTTATCTCTCCAGGTGAAATGAAGCCTCTGGTCATGAACCGTCATTGCACCGTTTGGATAGTATGTATACACGAGATAGGTCAGAATGATCTCGCAGGCATGAGTTCCGCAGGAGATTGGTGTGGCGGAGATATTGCTCATCCGGAATGTCAGATGGTGTCTCCCTTCCTCCTGAGTGAAGGCGTTTAAGATATTTTCTTTTCCCTGCATCCACTGTCTCTCGGCAGGACCGATCCAGAGAAGATCGTCGTCGATGGCAT
>ENA-OPRT01000904-OPRT01000904.1-human-gut-metagenome-genome-assembly--contig:-NODE-904-length-12910-cov-3.320109_pt1 | contig 12910 bp, 9 predicted proteins | sample MGYA00241895_ERZ501884 | MGnify/ENA primary metagenome ERZ501884 (study PRJEB25962, sample SAMEA2042225) | human gut metagenome | biome: human gut; feature: human-associated habitat; material: faeces...
CAAATATATTATATATTTTTTAGTCATTAAATAAAATTTTATTTAATGACTAAAAATTTTCTAAATATTCTATATTCTTTTTGCAATATATAACTCCGATAATTCATTTTATTAATAATAACACAAATAAGTTTATTTTAAACTTTATATTTCAGTATGAACTAATTATAACTAACATTATCTTTTATGTGTATGATGTTGTTATCTCTTTACATTTCACTATGAACTAATTATAACCAAATTCCTAACAAAAGCATGTGGTAGAGAGCCTCATTTACATTTCACTATGAACTAATTATAACGGATAGAAGGGGTGCGTATGGTTTCGACCTCACAAGATTTACATTTCACTATGAACTAATTATAACCACGTCTATTGCTTCTACATTCTCAGCCGGCTTATATTTACATTTCACTATGAACTAATTATAACGCTGCTTCAGATGGTATTGTAGCTGAACTGATTAAATTTACATTTCACTATGAACTAATTATAACACGAACCAATTTCTTTTATAAAATTTTGACACTTATTTACATTTCACTATGAACTAATTATAACCATTTATCCGTATCTTAGAGCATGTAGAATCTACATCATTTACATTTCACTATGAACTAATTATAACGTAAGTACCTCATAGTTTTTGACACCCTTCGCATTGAATTTACATTTCACTATGAACTAATTATAACTACAGAATTAAAAGTATTACAAATAAGTTAGAGAAATTTACATTTCACTATGAACTAATTATAACATAGTATAATGTAAAATATTGTTTTACAGTCGCATATTTACATTTCACTATGAACTAATTATAACTAAGAAAGATACAAAATAGTACATAAAAACTAAAGAAATTTACATTTCACTATGAACTAATTATAACTTTCCTTTTACACTTAAAGCCACGTCACTAAGGCTGTATTTACATTTCACTATGAACTAATTATAACAGCCAGTATACCTACAAAAACAATAACGCTACCCTCATTTACATTTCACTATGAACTAATTATAACGTGTGGTGACTGTAACCGGTACTGGCACTATATACAAATTTACATTTCACTATGAACTAATTATAACAATAAAAGCAAAATACTGTTTCACTTCGCCAATAAGGATTTACATTTCACTATGAACTAATTATAACCATATTCAAGCAAATGCCCATGGCGTGCCGGCTTTCATTTACATTTCACTATGAACTAATTATAACGGGGATTGGGGGAAACATACCCCCACACGAGCTGTAAATTTACATTTCACTATGAACTAATTATAACTAAAAAGTAAAATACTGTTTACCAACAACGATAGATTTACATTTCACTATGAACTAATTATAACATTTGTATCGTTTGCAGCAATAACATAACAGAACTTATTTACATTTCACTATGAACTAATTATAACATACCGATTAAAGATGTTGGTAAACAATATGATACACATTTACATTTCACTATGAACTAATTATAACGCAACTGAGATAGATTTAAACGATATAAAAACAACATTTACATTTCACTATGAACTAATTATAACTGTAATTGCCTGCCCCAACGATAGACGTAAGTCTTATTTACATTTCACTATGAACTAATTATAACCATTTACATTTTTAATATAAACACTATCAACTTTCGCATTTACATTTCACTATGAACTAATTATAACACAAGACTTTAAGAGATGTAATTATAATGATTGCTAATTTACATTTCACTATGAACTAATTATAACTGTTGATAATGCTGTTGAGCTTGTAAAAATGTTTAATTTACATTTCACTATGAACTAATTATAACAAATCAATCACTTCGTCAACACCATCACCTTTAATATTTACATTTCACTATGAACTAATTATAACAACCTTCTGCAAAACTCAAAGCTGCAATGGAAAAAAATTTACATTTCACTATGAACTAATTATAACTGGAGTTCCTTATCCTGTTCATGTAGATAAAAAAGGTATTTACATTTCACTATGAACTAATTATAACAAAAACATTGTGCCATAGCAAGTGCAGTACTTGCCATTTACATTTCACTATGAACTAATTATAACAAAGAGTTTCTGATGTTATGATAAGCAGAGCATCTACATTTACATTTCACTATGAACTAATTATAACATATGGTTATTGCAACATTAGGAGATTATGTATTTGATTTACATTTCACTATGAACTAATTATAACTTTGTAGATTATGATGACGATTATCTAGCAGAGAACATTTACATTTCACTATGAACTAATTATAACATCAGACCAAACAGATTTTTAGCAAATGGAATTATATTTACATTTCACTATGAACTAATTATAACAATAACATTAGCAGAAATATATGAAAAATGGTCCGATTTACATTTCACTATGAACTAATTATAACTTTTTAAACACCTATAACCAAATTCATATCTTCAATTTACATTTCACTATGAACTAATTATAACGATATAAAAATAAAAGGATGTATATTTGATTATAAAAAATTTACATTTCACTATGAACTAATTATAACTGAGTTTAAAGTAACAGGTTCAAATCTAAGAAGAAATTTACATTTCACTATGAACTAATTATAACCCATTCTTTTCCCTCCCTTCTCACATCATTCCTAGTAAATTTACATTTCACTATGAACTAATTATAACGTACAACACTTAACATATACACAAATGTAACAAAACAAATTTACATTTCACTATGAACTAATTATAACTATACAAGTCTATTTTACATTCTCAAAAGCATTTTGATTTACATTTCACTATGAACTAATTATAACGAATTACAGCGGAAATTAAAGGTGCTGGTATAAAATTTACATTTCACTATGAACTAATTATAACTGAGTTAAGAAGTACAGTTACAACAGCAGCAATAGCATTTACATTTCACTATGAACTAATTATAACCAATTGATTTCAAGACATTTGAAATCGGCGAAAAAAATTTACATTTCACTATGAACTAATTATAACTACAAATGCTGTAAAAATCAACGATACAGCATTTGAATTTACATTTCACTATGAACTAATTATAACATAACGGCATCTCAGACGATGATAAGATACTGCTTAATTTACATTTCACTATGAACTAATTATAACTAGAGGACCTTGCTGACGATGCAGAAGATTCTACATTTACATTTCACTATGAACTAATTATAACAAAAGAGTATATTGACAATCAAGATTTGTTTTGTAAATTTACATTTCACTATGAACTAATTATAACGAACAAATGAGCTTTTGAGAGCAAAGCAAGAGCTTTGATTTACATTTCACTATGAACTAATTATAACTACCAATTATTCCGAATTTATATAACTCATCAACAATTTACATTTCACTATGAACTAATTATAACTATTTTCCCTAAGAGTATCTTCTGTAATTTCCCAATTTACATTTCACTATGAACTAATTATAACTAATAAATACTGCAAATGAAGAATTTTACGGAAATAATTTACATTTCACTATGAACTAATTATAACTCACTGTAAACTCAGAGTCTGTAGTCTGAATAAGTTCAATATTTACATTTCACTATGAACTAATTATAACTATGATGACAGATTATGCAATAATGGAGGTCGTTAATTTACATTTCACTATGAACTAATTATAACAAATTTCACCATGTTATAAATGTCTTATCAGATATGTATTTACATTTCACTATGAACTAATTATAACTGACTTTTATCGTTATAGATATAATAACAGTGCAAATTTACATTTCACTATGAACTAATTATAACGTGATATAATACAGTTGTCTAGGCTGATTATATCAATTTACATTTCACTATGAACTAATTATAACGATAATAAAATATTCTTTTTTTGGAGAGAAATATTTATTTACATTTCACTATGAACTAATTATAACTTGCGAACTTGTTTATCGAATATGTACAACCTAAAAATTTACATTTCACTATGAACTAATTATAACTAATGTCATTTCAGCAGTTGACAGTTCAATATTCGCATTTACATTTCACTATGAACTAATTATAACATTTCTCTCTGTTATCTGCTGTTGCTTCTTCTATATATTTACATTTCACTATGAACTAATTATAACGATAATGCTGTTGAATCAACATCATCGGCACTTCGTACATTTACATTTCACTATGAACTAATTATAACCATAAAGCCACATAGCCACTTATCGTGTACAAAGAACATTTACATTTCACTATGAACTAATTATAACTACAATGTTCATATTCAATTGATAATAAATTATCTATTTACATTTCACTATGAACTAATTATAACTCAGAAGTAATTACATACCTATCGTTGCCCGACCGTATTTACATTTCACTATGAACTAATTATAACCTGTTTCTCATTATATCAGTAAATAAGCCACTTTGCAAGTTTTATTTTGTCTATCTTTTTAAAATCACCTAAATAGTATAAATATAATTCCATCTTAAAATTCATAAAACACTTGTAAGCCCTTTTATTACTGAACTGTCGATACCCCCTATTTTTTACACTATCATAGGTCGACAGTCAAATAAAGTTATCTGTTGCATCATCATTTTTACCCCACATTTCCTTTTTCATCCATCTATTGCTTCGACTTTTAAACAAAATTACGGAATCTAAATCCTTTCTAATCCATTCATTTAATTCTTTATTCAATTTCAATATTTGAACTTCTGATAACTCACCCTCAAACACAGAATTTTGAATATGTGTTAAGTATTTTTTGCATATCTTAAATACTTTATTTAGAACTTTTTCTCCACCCTGTTCTCCTGATATATCATAAACCAAAATTACATACACAATATCACCACCAAATCTTAAAAGGTTCGTATTCCTTTTCTCCTATCAAGTGTTTAATAAGTTTATAACATTCCAGCCTTATTAAATATTGATAAGACACTTCTCTATTTAGCTCTTTATGTTTAATAGTTGTTTGCATTCTGGAATCCAATTCCCTTGCTATAATTTGAGATGCCTCTTTTTTTAAGTGAAGAAAGTTTAAAGATTCTGTAAAGCTACGTTCATTTATTTGATTTTTATTCAACAGCGAAAATATTAATCTATCGCCCAATAAAGGTTTAAATATCTCAGATATATCTAAAGCTAAAGAAAATCTTCTAGTTCCTGGTTCGTGTAGAAAACTTACTGTAGGATTTAGTTGCGTTTTATAAATTTCACTTAGAACTCTTGTATAAATCATTGTGTTTACAAAAGAGATTAATGTATTTATCATATTGTCAGGAGGATTTTTCACTCTCTTTTCAAAGTTTATGTTTTGATTTACTATTGTATTCCAACTTTTATAATAAATTTTTCTAATATTTCCTTCATATCCCATTAATTCTGTAACACTTTTTGATTTGTAAATATTCTTTCTTATATTATCAATATCATCCAAGGTACTTTGTAAATCTTTTCCTCTCGCATTATAATATCTAACATTTCTATATATATTATCAGCTGCACCATCTATAAATTTTTGAGCAATCTTCAATCTTTTATCTGAATCTGTATAGTGATTAACTTGATTAACTAACAATTCTCCTGAAATTAAACTCTCTTTGGGATAAAAGCTTCCTATGTAATAGTCATAATAATTATAACAATGCACTATAATACCATTTTGAGATAATATATTAAGAAAACTGGTGTTAAACTCCATCTGTGTCATAATATTTATTTCACCAACAGTTTCTATAGGTATATCTTTTTTATTTCCTGCTTTATCAATAAACCTAATAGTATTATCGTGTCTTTGTAATGTTCCCTCATTATAAACAAATAAACTTTTTTTCATATTTACACCCCCTAAATATAACACAAATCATAAAACGCACAATTCTTGCATATTTTTTTATTATCCTCTTTTGGTGCAATATCTTTATTTACTATATTTTCAATATCAATCAATATTTCATCTATTTTTTGTTTATCCTCTTCCTTTAATTCAACATCAATATTTTTCTTTAAAAGAGGATAATCTATTTTAGCCTTAACATTAACATCTCGCTTGCTTAAGTAATAAAGATAATACTTAACCTGAAGTATACTTGCTTCTTCAATCTTCTTGCTCTTTTTTACTTCATGTAAAATCCCCTTTTCCTTTATAAAATCAATATTAATCACATTGTCAATATTGATATGCTTTTCATCTCTACTATAACTGTTTTCATCAATAAATTTACCTATTGCAACATTTTCATTATTCTGTTCCATATTTATATTGTGGTAGTAGTACCACAATTTTCTTTTGCACACCTCATAGTAGTATACCATAATCCCTGTAATATCCTTCTCCATAACATCCTCTCCTTACCAGAATGTAGCATAATTTTGAATCTTTCTATCAGCCTTAAATCCAATTTTTGAGTCGTATTCACAATCTAAAACCCAATAATAATGTCGACCATTTATTTTTATATCTTTACAATTCTTTGTTCTATCGAAATCATAATAAGGTATAGAAACAACATTTTCACTTAATTCTTCTAAGAGTTTTATTCTTTCCACCTTATCCTCTTCATTTTCAATCTGTTTTATAATGGATTCGTATCTTTCCTCATTTTCATAATATAACTCCTTTGGAATTATATCTACGGACCTTATATGTCTAACCTCAATTTCACTTATATCCAACGCATATGCAGGCGTATCTTTGATTCTTCTGTAGTATTTATAATACTCTTCAAAAAATTCACTATTTCTAACTTTATCAGTTGTGAAATATGTATTTATTAAATTTAATTTATCACTTTCGCTTATAACCCCATCTACTTCTGAAATAGCTTCTTTTGACAAGTTGTACATTGTTCTATCTATAAAGCCTCTGCTACCATTTGATATTAAGTTACTGTCTATTTTTGTATATACAAAACAATTAGTTTCATCTATAGGTTTTTTACCTTTTCTATTGCATCTACCCATTCTTTGGAAAAGTGAATTTAAGTCTTGAAGTTCTGTAAATAAGTAATCAAAGTCAATATCAAGACTTGCTTCAACTACTGAAGTCGTAATCCAAATTTCATTTTCTCCACCTTCGTTTTTACCTGTGCTTATAATGTGATTTTCTTTTTCTGCTCTATCTTTTTTAGTAAATCTTGTATGGAAAATATGTACATTATCCACTTCAACTTCTTTTACAATTTCATCATACATTGCTTGAGCTTTTCTAATTGTGTTACATATTACAAGTATTTTATTAGGTTTATTATCATTTATATTTGCATAATGTTTAGCTATAATATCCTCAGCACTTATTTCATTATTTATAACCTTTACATTATGTCTTTTAACGCTATCATCTATAAATTCCTTATATTTAAACTTATCACCTAACAAATCTCTTATAAATGGAGGAAGTGTAGCTGTAATTATCGCAACTTTTCCCCCCATTTCTGTTATCATTTCTATACCACGAATAAGATAAGCCAACAACTCTGGACCATACATCTGTATTTCATCAATAACAATTTTTGAATATGAGAATGTAGTCAATTTCATTTCATAACCATTATACTTAAATACAAAATCAAAAAGCTGGTCCATTGTAGTAACAGTCAATGGCATTGATAATTTTTTACCTCTGTCGTTGTATTCCTTTGGGTCATCAATTTCAGGATGTTTCTTTATAACATAGTTAAGACTTTCAGAATGTAAAATAGACAATTTTTCTTTTACATCATTTTTTAAAATATCTTCTTTTATTCTGTCATACATAGCATTTATAGCTGTCTTTAAAGGTAAAACAAAAAAGCCCTTATGATTTCCAATCCATCTAAGCCCACCTTCTGTTTTTCCCATACCTGTTTGTGCTACAACTATAATGTTTTCATCAGAATTTTCATAGCAATAATTTTGCATTTCTTTCCAGTCTGCATTTGGATTATTGACACGCCAACTATTTTTTAAATCCTCCAAACTATTGTCTAAAAAATCATTATTAAATTCAACTTCACATTCAGCACTTGCACAGTAATCACATTTGTGAAGAAATCCTTTAAGCAAAATACTTTCTCTTTCTTCCATTATTTTGGTTTTTACTAGCTTATTTAAAACAGAATTTTTAACTTTATAAACTTCAAAGTTTTCAAGCAATTTATTTATTAAATCTCTTTTCTGTCTAAAAATTTTATCAACATCACAATAATTATGATGATATGCTACTGTAAAAAACACTTTTAAATAATCGTTAAAATCATCAAATTCATTACTATCTATGAAAAAAGTAGATAATACATTGTGAGCAATCTCAACATCTTTATCGAATTTTATCCATTTTACACTACTTACTCTTTTCTGAAATTCTGGATTTACTTTTCCATAATCGTGATATTTACAAGCTATATAAATAAGATTTTTCAAATGCTCTGTTTCTACGTAACCCAAATTCACCAAGACCTCCAGACAATGCTGGAGGTCATTAATGTGTTGGGCTATGGTTTTATTTCCTTTTGCTAAATATTTATCCAAATCCATAGCTACACCCCTCAAATTAAATTAACAATATACTCGCCGTCATAAAAAACATTGTGTTCTTTACTACATTCCTCTATATAATATTCTGATGCATAGATAACTCTTTTCTTTTCAAAAATCCGTTTTCCATTTTCAATTTTATAAAGTTTATTTAAAGAATATTTAGTTCCTACTATAGCTTGTCCTTTTTTTGTCTTAGTATATACTATATCATCTCTGACTGTATCTATACCCAAATATGATGAATATTCACTTCTTATTTCGTCTTCTGGAAGTTCATCATACAATTCAACAAACTCTGCATCAGTTACATTTACAAAATCTTCACTTCTACCTATGGACTTGATATTATATACATTATTATAAATATCGTTCAATGTATCTTCATCTGCGCTAATATGTATAATAAGCTCAATACCATACAAAATTTCATAAAACTTTAAAGATGTAGTCAAAGACCTAAACTTAGATACTGGTAATGTATAGTTATTAAGTTCGTAATCTTTGACCCTTTTATTTAATTCTTTTTCAAGCCCCTTAACTCTATTTTCGCGACGCAAAGCAAAATTATATTCATCAGAACCTTTTTCTGACTTTTTCTTCAAATCTGCATATTTAGCCTTACTTTTTTTCAACTTATCAAGAACAGCTTTAAGTCTATTTTTCTTAAAATCGCTAATTTCATCATTTAAGTTTTTTAAACTTCTGTATTCTTCTAAAAGTTCTTCATTTTCAACATTAATAGTTATTCCCTTTCTAAAACTATTCCCCTGTGTTTTCTTTGCACTTGCAACTCTAGTATAGGCCTTTGATAACTTTTCACTATCATTCATTTTTACCAAAATACCTCTATCATCCATAGTAGAGTTTAGAAAACAATAATCTGTATAAGCTTTCTTTCCCATTGACTCAAATTTTCCTTGAATACTAACATCCATAGGATGTGTTTCTGTATAGCCACAAGCGTTGTGTAGAGCACCTATAACTGTAGACATAGGAGGTAACGGATAAGTCATTTTATTAGTAACAGTTTCTTCTCTCCTATAATTGGCACTTGATTGAGTCAACTTAATTCTTAAGCATTTCATTTTCTCACCTACTTCCTGTTAATTATAAAACTAACAACCATAGTAAGCCTTAACATCACTTCTTAAATCATCAAAGAACTCTGAAACACTTATTGGCTTTAACTTTTCTACAATTTCAGATTCATTTTCAAAAGTCATACCTTTTAAAAGTCCTACTCTAAAGCCCTTATTAATTTTATCTTTTAAGTCATCTGAAATAATAAGTTTATTAGCCTTTACATTAACTACATTTTCAAAATAATGAGTTTTTCTTTCACTTAAACCACCTACAACAAATAGCGGCTCGGCATTGTCTAAATTTCCTCTTACAACAAGTGAAAGATTTTCAACAGCATCAATTAATGAAATAACTCTTTTTGCTTTTTCTTCATTTGATGCTTCTTCTGTATCAAAATTACTATCCTTACCAATCATAGTAAGGTCAATAGTCATACTATAAGCCTTTAAAGACTTGTCATATTCATATTGAAATGGCATAAGACCTACTTCATTACCCTTACCTGTTCCCTCTTGAACACTTATGCCAAGGGCTTTAGCTCTATTAGTTGCTAAATATAAATTGTTGTGAAAACGAGTTTCATTTACAAATTCATCACAAGAAATAGCATCTGTTAAGTAAAAAGAACTGTTTCGTACATATGTAGTTCCCTTTGTACTTAAATAGCCACCTTCTAAAGCTCTTGTTGTTGCTGCTGTAACTTCATCGTTAACAAGTTTCTGAGCAGCACCATCAACCTGTGTTTGTAAATCATCATACATACCAGACTGAACCATAATAGCATTTTTAAGGCTCTCTCTACTTCTCATAGAATAAATTTTACCCTTTTTAAACACTTTTTGAACACTTGCAATATTACCTAAATTTTCAGAATAGTTTGATGTCATATTAGCTACAACAGTTAAAGTTAAAGAATTTTTACTCATAATTTATTCCTCCTCATTTTTACCTTCTGTTTCTTTATTTTTCTCATCTTTACCAGCAGCAAGTCCATTTACAAAAGCATATGCTATATCTTCATTTTCCTCAAAATCCACAAAAAGATTATAGGCAAAATCCAATTCCATATTTAAGTAATTAGCCATCTGCATTAATATATCACAATACCTCTTATAGTCTTTAAAAACTAAAGCACTTGTAAGTTTTGTTCGATAAGATTTTAACTTATTTGAATTGTTACCACTCATTAAGCTATTTTTTGTAATGTGAAAAGCACAATATTTTGCTGAATTAATACACTTTTCCTTTTCTTCGTACATGTCCACCCCTCCTGTTATCATCACATTGACCTTTATTAATTTATCAATTAAAAAACTATACTTTAAAGAGTCACTTGCATTATCATCTTTTAATAATATTTGTATAATATCCGTAACATTTGTCATATTCAAAACGGCATCTATAACCTTATCTTGAATATCTATATAGTAATTATCATTTACTTTATATTTTCTCGCAAAGTAAGAATAGTCCTGTATCTTTTTCTTTATACACTGAAAAACTTCTATACTTTCTTTTCTTATATAAAGTGTCTCAAAGTAATCATTTTCTCTTTTTTTAGTAATTACTTCAACATCGTAGTCAATATAATCGCTACTTTCAATTATCATATTAAATAATACTGTCTTCGCACTTAAAGCACGATTATTATCATTATTCTTTTCTTTTTTGTCTAATTCCATAGCAAGTACATTATTCGTAGTTTCAAGATTTTTAATACTTGAATTGTTATTTATAAATACTGCATCACTACCCATTACAAAACCAAAAGGAATGAAATCAAATATAACATCGTCTTCCGCAACAAATGTAGAAGTATTGAAATTGTATCCAACTGATTTACCTTTTTTAGGCATATCAATACAATAACCTAAAACTCTACAATTTTCTTTTTTCTCGCTAAAAAGAGAATTTGTATTATTATAATTTCTATAGAGATTTGTCTTGTTTCTAAATGTTTCTCTTATTATTTCTTGTCTGTTTGCATTTATCAGGTCTAGTATTTCAGACTTATTTTTACCATTAAATTTATTTTTTGAAAAATATTTCTTTAATGTCGTATTTCCCAAAAGTCTTTCATTAATGATTTTAATTTCATCTTCTGTAAACTCATTTTTATCTCTTATTGCATTTTCTACACGGATTATCTCATTCATTCCGTAATAGAAATTCTTCGCGGGATTCCCCAACCTTTTTAAATGAATTTTCTGCAAAGTCTAAAAATAATTCTTCTGTTATATCCTCAATATTGTAGTAAATATAATCTTCATCATAATCGAATTTTAAGTCAAAACCCTTTATTTGAGCATACTCATAAAATTTAACAAGACCTAATATAGCTGCTGAATATCGCCAATCAATACATTCCGTTCTTGTACTATATTCAGCACCATTTTTTTCATACATAAAAAACCTCCTCTCCCTTCTATATATTTTTCTGTGCAATTAAATCAATCATTCCAAAACCAATAGAACGATGAGCCAAAATACCTGCTTGATAAAAATATTGAAGTATATAAGGTTTAGCACTAATTTCTATGAAACCAGTATTAGCATCAATATAAGCCCCATAATTATATACAACATTTTTATTACAGTTGATTGCCTTTGCACTTATTTCATTAATATCACTTTGACTAAAACCTGCTAATACAGCTTGTCTTTTAAGTCCTTCTGTCAATTCAAAATCAAATTCATCATTGAAAGAAGTATAATATTTATCTGTATTATCTCCCCTGTTATGTTCTCTAACAACTATTGGAGCACCTGTAACAGTTTTGAATATACAACTGTTTTTGTCAATAATTCGTTGATTAAATTGTTTTATTGATAATAGATGTATAGCATTACCATTATCCAAAGGCAAACTCTTGTTTAATAATTTTAGAAAAGCCGAATACATAAAATAGCCTGTATTTTCTCTGTCATATGTAGAGAAAATCATTTTTATTTCATTTTTTCCAAGTTTAATACCCTCTCCTGAAAAATCAGGCTTATTAAATATTACACTCCAAGTAAAGTCTTTTTGCTTTGTATCCTTATAAAACTTTTCAAAAAGCTGACCATCCATATATCTGGATAAAGCGTTTTTAATAATACTGGCAAAAATTCTTCTGTAATCCTTTGTTGGAATTTCAGCCTTGTCTAATGAAAAAGTTAATTGAAATTTCATTTTATCACCTCCGTTTTTATTTTTGTAAATATATAATAGCACCATTATTTAAATTTGTCAACCCTACATTACTTATTTAAAAAGATACAAAAGTCATAATCCCAGCTTCTCCGAAATTTCCAGCATCTTC
>ENA-OPRT01000913-OPRT01000913.1-human-gut-metagenome-genome-assembly--contig:-NODE-913-length-12779-cov-16.779629_pt1 | contig 12779 bp, 9 predicted proteins | sample MGYA00241895_ERZ501884 | MGnify/ENA primary metagenome ERZ501884 (study PRJEB25962, sample SAMEA2042225) | human gut metagenome | biome: human gut; feature: human-associated habitat; material: faeces...
CGCTGCTCGAACGTGAGGAACGCGCCATGCGTGACGCCCAGTCCGAGCTGCAGTCATCGCAAGGCAAGTAGCCTACAGCGAAAACCGTCACGCACGTCGATGGGAGCAATGCACAATGGCTTTCATCGGCACGCGTGCATGCGACTGAAAGCCCGTGGCGCAAACGGGCGTCGGACACATCATCCACCCAGCGCCTTCAACAGCGCATCATCCCGAGAGGAGCAAACATGGACATCGAATTGGGCATCGCCAATGTGGCGCGACCCGTCACCTTCAGCACCGAGGAGGACGCGGCCAGCGTCACCGAGGCCATCGAATCGGCGCTGTCGGCCGGAACCCCGATCAAGCTGACGGACGACAAGGGCCGTCGCATCATCGTGCCGGCGAACGCGCTCGGATACGCGCTCATCGGCTCCGAGACCAAGCACGCCGTAGGCTTCGGGGCGCTCTGACCGAACGCCGGGCTCAGCGGGCTCCCCTCTCCCGCCTTTGTGCGTAGGCGGGAATCGGCGCTTTTACTTTATCCATGTCACGTCCCGATTTGGAACCGCATATCTTATGTACTTCTTTATGCTCTTCACCTAGAAAAGAGAGAGTGAGATAGTCATTCTGCTCTATAAAGTCGAATGTATAACGCTCGGGGCGGATAAAGATAAAGGCTACCGGACGGTTCCATAGAAATCCTGCACCTCCCCAGTTTGCCGTCATGGTGTTGAATTTGTCTTTGGTACCGGCGGTTACCAACATCCATTCCTTGCTGATTGTCTCAAACAGATTGTCAGTCAGTTCGTTTACTTTTATTTCTTTCATTGTTTCCGTATTTTTAGCTAGTACAAAGATATAATTTTTTTCTTTTACTGTTTCAGATTAAATTTGCTAATTAGTATCTTTGCGAGAAATATTAATTAAAAAAAGAAAGGACGATACAGTGGCAAATGATGTAGTTTTAACCCCGATGATGAAGCAGTTTTTTGAGTTGAAGGCAAAGCATCCCGATGCGATTATGCTATTCAGGTGCGGGGATTTTTATGAAACTTATTCAGAAGACGCTATTGTTGCCTCAGAGATTTTGGGTATTACGCTGACCAAGCGGGCCAATGGACAGGCAAAGAGCGTAGAAATGGCCGGCTTTCCTTTCCATGCATTGGACACGTATTTGCCCAAGCTGGTACGTGCCGGCAAGCGGGTGGCCATTTGTGACCAATTGGAAGATCCCAAGATGACCAAGAAACTGGTAAAGCGCGGTATCACCGAATTGGTGACTCCGGGTGTAGCCATCAATGACAATGTTCTTTCTTACAAAGAAAATAATTTTCTGGCTGCCGTTCATTTTGGGAAAGCCAGTTGTGGTGTGGCCTTCCTTGATATCTCTACCGGTGAGTTCCTTACCGCAGAGGGGCCTTTTGACTATATAGACAAGTTATTAAATAATTTCGCCCCCAAAGAGGTGCTTTTCGAACGTGGTAAACGGGGAATGTTTGAAGGAAATTTTGGAAGCAAGTTCTTTACTTTTGAGTTGGATGACTGGGTGTTTAATGAAAGTTCCTCACGCGAGAAGCTGTTGAAGCACTTTGAGACCAAGAACTTAAAAGGTTTCGGGGTGGAGCACCTTAAGAATGGTATTGTAGCTTCGGGCGCTATTTTGCAATACCTCAATATGACGCAGCATTATCAGATCGGCCATATAACTTCTCTTTCCCGTATAGAGGAAGACCGTTATGTGCGGCTGGATAAATTCACGGTACGGAGCTTGGAACTCATAGGTAGCATGAATGAGGGCGGAACCAGTCTGCTGGATGTGATCGACCGCACTATCAGCCCTATGGGAGCCCGTCTGCTAAAACGCTGGGTAGTCTTTCCGTTGAAAGATGAGAAGCCTGTCAATGAGCGTCTGGATGTAGTGGAATACTTCTTCCGCAAGCCGGATTTCAAAGAGTTCATAGAAGAGAAACTACATCTGATAGGAGATTTGGAACGTATTGTTTCGAAAGCTGCCGTAGGACGAATCTCTCCACGCGAGGTGGTGCAACTTAAAGTAGCTTTGCAAGCCATCGAGCCGATTAAGAATGCCTGTTTGAATGCGGATAACGGGAGTCTCCGCCGTATTGGGGAACAACTGAATATATGTCTGTCTATCCGTGAAAAGATAGCGAAAGAGGTTAAGAATGATCCTCCTTTGCTGGTGAATAAAGGCGGTGTGATAGCAGACGGGGTGAATGCGGAACTGGACGAACTGCGGCAGATAGCTTTTTCCGGCAAGGATTATCTGCTCAAAGTACAGCAACGTGAAAGTGAGCTGACCGGCATTCCCAGCTTGAAAATTGCTTATAACAATGTGTTCGGTTACTATATTGAGGTGCGTAACACGCATAAGGACAAGGTACCTGCCGACTGGATCCGTAAACAGACGCTGGTGAATGCGGAACGCTATATTACTCAGGAACTGAAAGAATACGAAGAAAAGATCTTGGGGGCCGAAGATAAGATTTTAGTGCTTGAAACAAAGCTCTATAATGAATTGGTGATCGCTTTGGCAGAGTTTATTCCAGCCATTCAGATTAATGCCAGTCAGATTGCCCGATTGGATTGTCTGCTGGCTTTTGCCAATGTGGCGAAAGAGAACAATTATATCCGTCCTGTTGTGGAGGACAGTGAGGTGATTGACATCAGGCAAGGCCGTCATCCTGTCATCGAGAAGCAGCTTCCGGTAGGGGAGAAGTATATTGCCAATGATGTCTTTCTGGACTCGGAAACCCAGCAAATCATTATCATTACCGGTCCCAATATGGCGGGTAAGTCGGCTTTGCTACGCCAGACTGCGCTGATTACCTTGTTGGCGCAGATGGGTAGTTTTGTTCCTGCCGAAAGTGCGCGGATCGGTATGGTGGATAAAATATTCACCCGTGTGGGAGCCAGCGATAACATTTCTGTGGGCGAATCTACCTTTATGGTTGAAATGAATGAGGCGGCAAATATTTTGAACAACCTCTCTAGCCGTAGTTTGGTGCTGTTTGATGAGTTGGGACGGGGAACCTCCACTTATGATGGTATTTCCATTGCTTGGGCTATTGTGGAGCATATTCACGAGCATCCTAAAGCCAAGGCACGTACGCTGTTTGCCACTCATTATCATGAGTTGAACGAGATGGAGAAATCTTTCAAGCGCATCAAGAATTACAATGTATCTGTGAAGGAGATAGATAATAAAGTGATTTTTCTGCGCAAACTGGAACGTGGCGGCAGCGAACATTCTTTCGGTATTCATGTGGCAAAGATGGCAGGTATGCCGAAAAGCATCGTGAAGCGTGCCAATGATATTCTGCATCAACTGGAAACGGACAACCGCCAGCAGGGCATTGCCAAGCCTACGGCTGAGATAGCGTCCGGCCGGAGCGGAATGCAGCTCAGCTTCTTCCAGTTGGATGATCCGGTATTGAGTCAGATACGGGATGAGATTCTGAATTTGGATGTCAATAATCTGACCCCTCTTGAAGCATTGAATAAACTGAATGATATCAAGAAGATAGTAAAAGGCAAATAAATGCCTTCATTTTTCATTAACCGTTAATTACTAACCATTAATCATTATCATGAAACACTTACTAACCTTATGGATGTTGGCCTTGTGTCTGTGTGTTTCGGCCAAGGAAACATGTCCGAAAGTAATTCCCGCCCTGCAAGAGTGGAAGGGGGGAAGTGGAAAACTCGTATTGCCTGCTGAAGGCAGTATTGTTGTAGCTCCTGCCGATGAGGCGGCACTGAAAAGTGTGGCGACTGTGCTGGCACAGGACTTGAAAGATCTGTTGGATTGGAACTACACCATTAGGACCGGGAAACCGGGAAAGAATGATATTTATCTTTCATTGATGAAACCCGACAAACAATTGGGAAAGGAAGGGTATGTGCTGACTGCCGGACGCTATGCCGGTATTGAAGCACCGGCTCGTCAGGGAGTCTTTTGGGGAACCCGGAGTTTGTTGCAGATTCTTTATAATGAAAAAGGAGAGTTGCCCAAAGGAGTTGCCCGTGACTGGCCGCAATATCCCAGTCGTGGCTTCATGCTGGATGTGGGCCGTAAGTTCTTCACAATGGATTTCCTGCGGCAATATGTCAAAATACTATCGTTCTATAAACTGAATGAATTCCAGATTCATCTCAATGACAATGGTTTTGTACAGTTCTTTGATAACGACTGGAACAAGACCTATGCTGCTTTCCGCCTGGAAAGTGAGCGTTTTCCGGGGCTGACCGCCAAGGATGGTTCTTATACCAAGAAAGAATTCACCGACCTGCAACGTCTGGGCATGGAATATGGTGTGAATGTGATTCCGGAGATTGATATTCCGGCTCATTCATTGGCCTTTACACATTATAAACCCGAGATAGGCAGTGATAAATATGGAATGGATCATTTGGATTTGTACAAGGAGGAAACCTATCGTTTTGTAGATTCTTTGCTGGATGAGTATCTTTCTGGTGAGAAACCGGTTTTCATAGGTCCCGACGTACATATCGGTACAGACGAGTACAATGCCAAGGAAGCTGAGAAATTCCGCTATTTTACAGATCGGTATCTGAAGTATGTAGAGAAATACGGGAAGAATGTCCGTATGTGGGGAGCACTGCGCTGGTTGAAAGGAAACACTCCGGTGAAAGCGGATAATGTAACTATTAATGCCTGGTCATACGATTGGATTGATCCTAATGCTTCTTTGAAAGACGGATATAAGATTATCAATACGTGTGATGCTTATCTTTATATTGTTCCGGCTGCCGGATATTATCGTGATTTCCTGGACACGAAATGGCTGTATGAGCAATGGCGTGTGGGTAAAGTGAATCCTAAGGAAGAGTTGCCTGAAGGAACTCCGGGACTGTTGGGAGGTATGTTTGCCGTATGGAATGACCATTGTGGTAACGGTGTGTCACAACAGGATGTGCATTTCCGTACATTCCCGGCCGCTCAGGTACTGGCCGAGAAGATGTGGAGAGGGAAGAATGAAATGGTTTCTTACGAGGAATTTGAGGAATTGTGCAAACAGATGCCTGAAGCTCCCGGTGTCAACCTGCTGGGGCGTGTGCAGGGTGAGGTAGTCCTTCCGGGGCAGAATGAAGAACTGTCTTTGAACGGTACGGACAGCATTGCCACTATGTTGCCGGAGGTAGGCTATCCATACGTGGTAGAATTTGAAATAAATCCGGACAAAGACCAAAATATCAACGGTATTTTGTTTAAAGGTCCTCATTCCACCGTATATGCCAATTGGGAAAATAAGGGAAAATTGGCTTTCAGCCGTGACGGCTATACGTTTGTATTCCACGCTGCCACACTGCCTGCCGGAGCATGGACGAAGGTACGCATAGAGGGAGACCACAAAGGTACTACTCTTTACATAAACGGTGAGAAAGCGGAACGTTTGGAAGGACGTATCAAGCAGTTTTACAACTATACTCATAAACGCAAGGACAAGATGTATATGCAGGAAACTTTGGTGTTTCCCATGCGGCAGATTGGGGATGTGCAGAATGGGTTCAGAGGGAAGTTGCGGAATATAAATTGCACGCAATAAAAGATATTTCTTTTCTCTTGCTGTGTAGGGGCAGGTTTTAGACCTGTCCCTATGCCCAATAGGAGTGAAATTTCTCCGAATGTTATCTTTAATAGTGTTATATTGTTTATTATCAAAGTTTTATATGCGGTAAATGTTATCTGTTTTATTTTCATGAAAAGGGCTTTATACCTTACTTTGCATTATTAAACTTAAGCAACAAACCCGATGAAAATAAAACAAATTCTACTTTGCATGCTTTTAGCCTGCTTTATTCTTCCCGCTTCCGCACAGAATAGCTGGGGTATTGTAGGAGGCGGACTTTTTTCTAAATCTCTGTCCAGGGATGCACGCTTCAGCCTGGGCGGTTATGCCGGAGGAATGTATGACGTTCATGTTAAAAACTCATGGTATGTACAACCACAATTATTATTTACTTATGAAGAATTCAGATCCAAGACAAGACTTGGTACCGATTCTTTTTTTAGTAAATTCAATTTGGAGCTTCCTATCCTTGCTTCTTATAATGTTGCTTTGAATAACAAATGGAATTTGCGCATCAATGCGGGACCGTATCTGTCCTATGCTATGTTTGGCAGGGATAAATCCATTGATTACGCCTATGGCAACGGAATGCATTCTAGTTTGGGCTGGTGGCATCAGGATTTTCCAGATCATTTTACTTACGGCGGAAGGGCCGGGGTTTCATTGGAATCCGAGCATTTCATTTACACTATCGATGGTAAGTGTTCTCTTCGTAAGAGACCTTTCGGGCAGAGTGTCAGTTTATCGGCCGGTGTAGGATATAAGTTCTGAGTTTTCTGTATCTTTGTCGCCGGAGAATAAAAATAGAGTTGCATGTATGTTTATATAAAACAGCCGGGTATTGTTTGCCTTCTATGTTGGCTTTGTCTTTCCTGTACTTTGCAGCGCACGGAACATCCTGCTTTGCGGCAAGCAGGATACTTGATGGAAGAACATGCCGACAGTGCGTTTTCATTATTGAAATCCATCTCTTCCCTAACCGGTATGAGCCCGGAAGACAAGGCCGGTTACGCTTTGCTGCTGGCTGAGGCTGCGGATAAAAATGGTTATTCACTGCTTCCTTGTGACTCATTATTGAATTTTGCTCTCCATGTATATCATGAAGAAGCCAAAGAACATGCCATAGCTCTTCTGTATAAGGGTAAAGTGCAACAGGAAATGGAAAACTATGCCGATGCCCTGAAGAGTTACCGTATGGCGCTTGAAATTCTTTCCGCCTATCCATGCGAATTCTATTGGAAAGGGTTTGTATATAATATGTTGGGTGGGCTGTATGGCAAACAGAACTTGTACGCACAGGCCAAAGATATGTATGTCAAGGCTTGTTATAATGATTCGCTGGCACGGCATAACCGTCATTTCATCAGTTCACTCAGCAATCTGGGGGTAGCTTACATTGGGTATGGAAATATAGACTCCGCTTTTATCTGCCAGCAACGCGCTTTGCAGCTTTCTCTTTCTACTGATAGTTTCCTTTTGCATTCTCTTTATGGAAATATAGGGGATTTATGCGGACGTACAGGACGGAACAGTATAGCTATTATTTGTCTGAAAAGGGCATACGATGCCTGTCGTCTTAGAGAAGACAGCTTGCAGTGTCTTTGGAATCTAGGGGAATTTTATTATAATAACGGGCAGCTTGATTCGGCTCTTTATTATTTGAACCGAAGCAAGGAAGCTGTCGATATTCATATCCGGTATCTCTCTTTCTTTGACTTGTATGCCATAGCCAAGCAGCAGGGAAATGTGGAGAAAGCTTTGGAATATCTGGAAATCAGCACCCAGTTGGAAGATTCTATCTATTCCACCAATGTGGCTACGGAACTGGAGAAGAAGACCTATCGTTGGAATGCCGATGCGCAAGTAAGGAAAGAACAGTTCAAGGCTAAACGGAGGATATACACCATTGCGATGATAGCTGTGGTGTTGCTGCTGGTCATTGTGATTATTTATCAACAGATACTGAAGAACAAGAAGATACAGCAATCCAACTATAAATATCTGTTGCAGAAGCTGAAACAGAACCTGATGGATATGCAGCAGAATATTGCTCAACATGAAGAGGTGATAGCCGAATTGAAACAGAAACAAGAAAGCCGTGTCGAGGAAATAGAAGAGAAGGAACGGGCTATAGAGGCCATGAAGATGGAGAAGGAGAAATTGCGCAACTGGTTGTTCCGGCAAAGTGCCCTCTATACGAAAATAGACAAACTGGCCAACCAGCAAAAGCATCACAAAGAGCGTATTGCAGTGCTCACCAATGCTGAGCAACGCCAACTCAGAGTGATTATAGGACAGATTTATGCTGATTACATAGAGCAACTGCATACCCGGTATCCCAAGTTGAACGAAGATGATGTCCTTTTGCTATGTCTGCAATTGGCAGATTTATCTCCTTTTGCCATCGCTTTATGCTTTGGTAATAATGATGCACAGATTGTAGCGCAACGCAAATATCGTATGAAAAGTAAGATGGAATAATCCTATGTTATCTTTAATAGTGTTACATTGTTGATTGTCAGTAATTTATGTTTAGTAACTGTTATTGGGTTTAATCGTTTCGAATGTCTGTACTCTCTATCTTTGCGGAATAAAACCATAAAAATAGAAACGATATGGAAACTAACAAACTAATTCTGGCGTGCCTGATTACTCTATGTTCATTACCCGTCGCCGCACAAGTAAAACTGGGAATTGAGGCTGGTGCCAATCTTTCCAACTATATCACCGACAGTCATTCAAACCCTTCGGACAGCAAAAACATGAAAGTAGGTTTTCAAGCAGGCCTGACAGTCGACTATGAGTTTCAGAATCACCTGATGCTGATGTCTGGACTTTTTTTTGTCCGAAAGGGTGGAAATTTGAAACTGGGTGAGAATTACTACGGAAAGGATGGTATAAATGCTTATTACCGTTATCCCGATGTGGAAGTAAAGATGAACTATCTGCAAATACCTGTGAAACTGGGCTATAACTTTCATATAAATGATAAACTAAGTCTTATTCCCAATGTCGGACTCTATGCGGCGTATGGTTTCAATGCCGGTGAAAGCGATTTGCAGATGGTGGGTGACGGTAAATTGATTCATGCCGGCTGGAAGCCGCTGGATGGCTATGGGAATACTTCCGATCAGGCTATTCGGGGGTTCAACCATTGGGATGTCGGAGCGACAGCTGGTATCAAGGCAGTGATAGGTAAGCATTACACGATTTCATTTGATTATAATATCGGTCTGAACAAAGCACAAAGTACATACGGATTACGAAACTCTACATTCCAACTTTCAGTTGGTTACCGTTTTTAAATTTTCATCACTTTAGAGAAAACCGAATACTAGACTTTATTTTTTAAGAAGAGAGATGCTCTTGCACGAGAGTGTAGGGGCATTTCTCTTGACATTTTTCTTCGCAAACCACCATCTCCATCCCCTGGTAAACCAGGCGGGAAGCCAGTTTGTCTTTCTCATAATTCAAACTTGTCTGCCTCGTTCAGTCATAATAGTGCCGTAACATGAAGAGAGTGTTAGGCTCTTGCCAAAGCGACGGAAACGGATGAGGAAAAAGAACTTGTTGGCCCTTTCAATCAAAGAGATGTAATGCGTCTTGTTCACATAATAACAATTGTCTTCGCGGACAGCCACAAAATTCATCATTCCTTAAGGGATACGCTACGGTAAGGCATGTTAAGTACATCAAATACATTGGGTATGATTCCTCCTTTTTGTTTTCTACAAAAATAGTCTTTTGGGGCAGACGGCCAACAAGCAACAAGGATATTTGTACTGTGTTGCTTATTAATCGATGTCCGTGTACCGGGTTATGAAAGCGTTTTTCTATCTTTGTGCATAGAAAGCTAAAAGATAAAATCACTATGCGTTCATTTATTATATATTTAAATTTCGTCAGTTTGCTGGCTGTCTGTTTGTTTGCCTGTAACCACCATTCTTCCAATCCGATGTTACAGCAGGTAGATTCATTGTTGGAAATGAAGCCGGACAGTGCATTGACTATTTTAAAAAATATATCTGTTTTAGAGGATTTGCCGGAAGTAGACAAGGCATACTATGCTTTGTTGCTGGCTGAGGCTACGGACAAGAACAAACTACCCTTATTGCCTTGCGATTCCTTATTGAATTTCGCCTTGGATTATTATGGAGATGATGATAGGGAGAAAGCTGTGGCATTGATGTATAAGGGAAGGCTGCTGGCGCAGATGAATGATGAAATGTCGGCGATAGAGCATAATTTGAAAGCGTTGGAAGTGTTGCAGAATTATCCGCAAAATTTAAAATGTAGAAGATTGATTTATAGTATGTTAGGGGTATGGTATGGTGATTGTGAATTGTACGACAAGGCGTTGGAAATACAAAATCAAGCTCTTCTTTATTCTTTTAGTGCTAAAGATACTGCTATTGCCTATCATAACATTGGATATATTTATGGTATGAGGGATATGCAGGATTCTGCTATAACTTATCAGAGAAAGTCTGTGGAATATGCTATGCGTTCTAAAGATACAAGCATGATACTCACTTCTTGGCACAATTTAAGTCTGTATTATGGACGATTTGAAAACATCGATTCTGCCGTGGTTTATGCCTATAAAGTTTTGCAAAATATATCTGATGAAAATAAAATATTTAGCGGTTATTTCTATAATATAGGTGATTTGTACATTGGTTTAGGACAATATGATTCTGCTAGGTATTATTTAGAGAAAAGCCTGCTCTTTTCTCCATCCCTTTCTATGTCTTACTGGTCACTTGCCGTAATGGAAGCTAAGCTAGGAAATTTCAAGTCTGCCTATCACTATCTAGATACTTTTGTCATGGTTCAGGATTCATTGGATGCTAGTGAGCGATTGTCTGAAGTGCAGCATATAGTCTATAAAAATCAGACAGCATTGGAAGTAAAGGATGAGCAAATAAAATCTAGAAAGGTTATAGGGCGTATTGTTTTTTCAGCCATTATTATTTGCTTTGTCGTTGCTTTGATTTACCAACGTTGGATAAATAAGAAAAATAACCAGCAGGCACTCTATCGGCAAGCATTACAATATGCTGATGAGAAACAGAATGTGATGCAGCAGCGCATAGAAGAAAATGAATCCGCTTTTGCACTGTTACAGGATAGGGAAAACCAAAATCTTGATGAAATTGCCCAAAAAGAGCAATTGATAACTCAATTGAAGAAAGAAAAGTTGGCACTTCGTACATGGTTATTTCAGCAGACTTCTATATACAAAAAGGTGATGTCATTGTCTGACCAGCAGCAGGTGAATAAGAAAATCCGTAAGGTGATGGCAGCTGCTGAATTGGACAAACTGAAGAAAACGACCTTTGAAATCTATGCTGATTATATTTCTCCTTTGCAAGCACAATACTCCCAACTGACGGAGGATGACTTGTTGGTCCTTTGCCTGCAAGAAGCGGGTATTTCTCCGTTGGCCATTTCTTTATGTTTCGGACATACGGATACGGTAGCCCTCAATCAAAGGAAATCGCGTCTAAAAAAGAAAATGTCAGAGTGATAAACTGAAATATATTGTTTATCAGTGTTTTATAGAAATATTATGTCACAGCAAATAGTTGTACGTTCTTTCCTTTCCCTCTAACTTTGCGGCATCATTTTTAAACAAAAAGAAGTATGAAAGCAAAGTTATTATTGATGTTATTTTTAGTTTCCTTGAGTTTGGGAGTTTTTGCTTCGGAGCATCACCAAAAGAAGCCTCATGCAGTTTGCAAAGTTTATGAAAAGGTGGCTACTAGAATTCCTTTTATTTTTTCAGTACAAGCCGAAGATATAAATGACTGCTTGTATCTCACATTTCAATTTTCATTAGATGATGCTGACATTACTATGCTAGATAAGGATGGTAATGAAAAGGTGTAGTTATGAATAACGCATTTGAAAAAACAGCTGTACTTCCTAAGTGTGATAAAGGAAGTGCTTACTCGACTCAGATAAATTTAAGTTTTTAAGTAATTCCAATTAAGGCTGTATGATAATATTTTAGTTGATAATCTAAGGTTATTGATAATGTGAAGTTCATATCTGAATCTTATTTTATTGCTCATGTTATGATAAAATATGTTATATGGTTGATTTTTAGTGTTGTATAGGTGAGTGGATGTTATATGGATAGAGCTTTATGCTTATATCTTCTTTCTAATTTTGCAACATCAAATAAAAAAATAAGTATGAAGACTAAAATGATTGTAGTGGTGGTGTTGGCTGCCATGTGTGTATTGCCTTTGTCTGCACAGGTAAAAGTTGGTGTGGAAGGTGGAATGAACCTGTCTCATTATCTGGTTTCCGGTTCTGACGGATATAAAGCCGAACAGGTAGGTGGAATGAAGCCCGGCTTTCAATTGGGGGTGACTGTGGACTACGAGATAGGAAAGCATTGGATGTTAATGTCCGGTTTGTCTTGGTTGCAGAATAGAAGTACCATGAAAATGATGGATCACATGGTTACTTATTTTCCTAAGACAGAGATAAAGATGAATAATCTGATTTTGCCGTTAAAAATGGGATATAATATTCGGGTTTCGGATAAACTCAGCCTCATTCCGTCGGTTGGAGTTTATGCTTCTTACGGATTTGGTGCTGGAAACTGTTCTTTGGATGTTATTCACCAAGAGGGGGATAATATAACTACCGAGCCTGCAAAATGGAAGCCCTTGGATGGTTTTTCCTATAAAGCCGGGGAGCCCAATAATAGTGGTAATCTTCAGGCTTTCCGCCGTTGGGATTATGGGGGCATTGTTGGAATGAAGGCTGTTATTGCCGATCATTATACGATAAGTTTTGATTATAGGGTCGGAATAAAAAAGATACAGGCACAAAATGGTTTGCGGAATTCAACTTTCCAGTTCTCCGTAGGCTATCGTTTCTAAACTGATTTAATTAAACTGGCAATCTGTCAAAATGATAATGCCGGTGTATGAGGGTGTCCTGTTTTAAAGGATACAGTTTGTGTATTTTCATCGTATTCTCGTGCATCGGCATTTTGACAGATTGTCTTCTTTTTCTGGTTATTTATTCTTTTATGGATATATGTGAACGTATATGTAGGGAAATGCATACATACGTGTCCGACAGGGATCTTTATGCCTTTTGAGACCCCTCTATTTATTGAGCCAGCTCTTTCAATATCTCCTCTATTTTCTGAAAGAGTTGTCC
>ENA-OPRT01000917-OPRT01000917.1-human-gut-metagenome-genome-assembly--contig:-NODE-917-length-12752-cov-3.027723_pt1 | contig 12752 bp, 9 predicted proteins | sample MGYA00241895_ERZ501884 | MGnify/ENA primary metagenome ERZ501884 (study PRJEB25962, sample SAMEA2042225) | human gut metagenome | biome: human gut; feature: human-associated habitat; material: faeces...
TGATGACACTTTACAGGTTAAATTGTCTAAAGATTTAAACGCTCTTAACAGTGTTCGTATTGGTGGTTCTGCTGAAGGCGAAGGCATCTACATTGCTAAACAGTCTGTTAAGAATTCTAATGGTGTGGCTGAAGAAGGTAACTACATTACCGGTCTCGACAACACGAAATGGGATCCTGCTAACCAGGGGATCGTTGAAAACCGTGCAGCTACCGAAGGTCAGTTGAAAGACGTGGCTGATAGCATTTCCAAACAAATCAGCGACATCGACACAGACGTTAAATCTTCCAGCCGTGTATTCGAAAGCGATAGTGGGGCAGATAACCAAGTAACTCGTAAGAATACGGATGCCATGAAACTTAAAGGCGGCGCTGATGCCAACAACTTGTCCGATAACAACATCGGCGTTGTAAATAACAGCGACGGCAGCGGTTTTGACATCAAATTGTCCAAAGACATCAAAGGTCTTAACAGCATCGAAGTGGCTAACAACATTACCATCGGTTCCGGTGACAACCAGACTATCATCAATGACAGCTCTGTAAACACAGGTTCCGTAACTACCGGTAACACTACTATCAACAATAGCGGTTTAACCATTAAAAACGATGATGGTTCTAATGGAATTACTATTCAAAACAATAATGTAAGCATGGGCGGTAATGTAATTCAGAACGTTGGCGAAGGTGTAAATGCAAGTGATGCGATTAACAAAGGTCAGTTCGACCGTGCTATCAGCAACATTGACAGCGGTATGGGTCAGATGAATAACCGTATTAACAAATTGGACAACCGTGTTGACCGTGTAGGTGCCGGTGCAGCCGCACTCGCAGCGTTACATCCGTTGGAATTCAGCCCTGAAGCTAAATGGGAAGTGTCCGCCGGTGTAGGTAACTATAAAGGTGCGAATGCTGTAGCGTTGGGTGCGTTCTACCGTCCAAACGATGACACTATGTTCAGCGTAGGTACTTCTTACGGTGGCGGTGAAAACATGGTTAACGCCGGTGTAACCTTGCGTATCGGTGAAGGCGAAACTCAGAAATATCCTTCCAAGAAAGTAATGGCTCAGAAGATCAATGATTTGGAAACGGTAGTAGCTGATCAAAACAGCAAAATTGAAGAGTTGACAAGACTCGTAAATACTTTGATTAATAAATAAGAATTGAAGTATTCATCACAGCTTGCGAGTTGTAAATCAAAGATTGCAATTCGCAAAATGTGAATGCTGAATTACAGAGTAGTGATGATTCTGATTCAGCGTCAGATTAGATAAAAAATAAAACTGAATATCATGATGAAGGGGCTGTAACGAAATACACCCCTAAAAACAAGAATGCGGTTTGAAGATACGAAAGTGTATTCAAGCCGCATTCTTGCTATATTTGTATAAGAAAAAAGGCCCCGAAGGGCCTTCTTTGTTGGTATAATTAATTTATGAAGAAAAACCATAGCCAACAAGGCAATTATACTAAACTTTCTGGCTTTCGCCAAGTAGTTTTATCTTTGGATTATGGCTTTCAGATCGGACCAAAAGAACCGGTGAGATTACTGGATGCTGTATTGGAGGAACTGGACTATACAAGGTTGCAGCATTTATATTCTTCAAAAGGAAGAAAATCTTTAGTACCTCCCCATCTTTTGTTTAAAGTCTATGTGTTAGCTATGACCGAAGGCCTTGTATCTGTTCGAAAAATTGCTGATCAATGCACCAAAATATCCATTATATGTGGCTCTTACAAGGCCATCCGGCCCCATCTCATATGGTATTCCATCGCTTTTTCAAACGGTTAACCGTTGATGTACTTAGAGATTTACTGTCTCAATTCATTAATATTTTGAGCCGAATTAACAGTTTAGATTTTTCGGAAGTATTCATCGATGGCACTAAATGGGAGGCCTACGCCAATAAATATACGTTTGTCTGGAAGAAAACAATTCTTAAGAATTATGCTAAATTACCGGATAAATTACTGTCTATTCAAAGTGAAGTACAGCAGCTTTTAAGCATAGATGTTTCAGATATGACCGAGGATGAAATATTGGTTTTGCTGGAGCAATCTATACTCGAAAAACAAGTTGAGTTTGTACGCGGTAGCGGTAAGCGAAAACATCCATTACAAAGAGCCTTTGAATCTTGTTTGGCATTACGTGACAAATGAAAAGAATATGATGGAAAACTAGCTATTCTAGGATCTCGTAACAGTTATTCTAAAACCGATCATGATGCTACGTTTATGAGATTAAAAGAAGATCACATGTTAAACGGTCAATTGAAGCCGGCATACAATGTTCAACTAGCTGTTCATAGTGAATATATTATGGGAGTTGGCGTATTTCCGAATCCTACAGATACAAATACCTTAATCCCATTTATGCAACAATTGGAAGGACAATACAAGCAACATTTCCAATATGTGGTAGCTGATGCCGGTTATGACAGCAATGAAAATCTGGCATGGTTATGGACACATAATTACAAAACTTGTATTAAGCCCAGTACGTATGAAGTGAGTAAAACAAAAAAGTATAAGACGGATATTGGTCGAGTAGATAATATGCTATATGATGAGGCAACCGATACCTTTACCTGTGCCAAAGGTCGTACATTACGATTTCAATACATACGCAGAAACAAAAGTAAGACCGGTTTCATTAAGCAAAACCGAGTATACCGGTGTGAAAACTGCAATTATTGTGGCTTACGTAAGGAATGTCAAAAACTTAAGTTCGGAACACTTCCTAAGGGGAATAAGGCGATATATATTGCTACTGATTACCGTGAATTATTAGCCAAAAACAAGGCTGTATTTGAAAGTGACTATGGTTTACAATTGCGAGTAAACCGCTCTATCCAAGTGGAAGGTGCATTTGGCATAACAAAAGAAGATTTTGAGTACACTAGGTTCAGACATCGCGGTAAAGATAACGTAGAAAAAGATTTGCTATTGCTAGCTTTTGGATACAATCTCTTGAAACTGCATAACCGAATACAGAAAAAGAGATTAGGTCAACGATTATTCGAAACTAATTCTGTTGCGTAATTAAAACTAAAAGGCCACAGGCTTATTTAAGTGCGCTAAAAAAACAAAAAACAAGGATATTTTCAGAACTATTGATTCCGAAAGTATCCTTGTTTTAATTGAAAAGGGAGCTGTAACTGAAATGTGAGTAAAAAAACTCAATTTCGTTACAGCCCCTTTTTTTGAAGTACAAATTTAAAAGGTATAGGAGATTAACACTTCATGCCGGAACCCTTGCGGGCATAGAACCAATAGGTGATGACTATGGTCACGGCGATGAAGGCTAAAATTATATAGAACGCAGGCATTACCGTCTGATACGTAGTGTAGGACCAACCAAAAATCTTAGGTATGAAGAAGGCCCCGTATGCGCCCATAGCGGCGGTAAACCCGGTTACTAACGAAGATTGCATGCCGTCGGTAAAAATGTACGGAATCATGCGGAAAGAGGCACCCGTTTCAAAACCTGTCATGAAGAACAGGAAGAGGAACGCTGCGAAGAAAATAATGAAGCTGTGGGTAGTTATACCGAACATGATAAATATGGCGGCTATGAACATGCCGATGAGGGACAGCATGGTGATCTTGGTGCCGCTGTTAATTTTATCGGATAACCAACCGCCTACCGGACGAATACCGGCACCGATGAACGGTCCCAAGAATGCGCCGTAAGCGAACGGAATTTCAGGGAATTCCTTATTTACTAACAGGCTCAAAGCAACGGAGAAACCGATGAACGAACCGAAGCCGCAGGTATAAATCCAGGTCATGAGCCAGGTGTGTTTATTGGTGAAAATACTCATCATGGAAGCCGGGCTTTGTTTTGGCAACGGCAAGTTATCCATGTACTTTGCGATGAGTCCCAAGGTGATGAGAATTTGAATAATGCCTACATAACAAGTGTTTTGCAAAAAGATGATAGTGCCGTCATTTAATGTTTGCGGCGTACCTACTAGCGGGGCGAAGATGGTCATACCCATTACAATCGGAGCCATGAGGAAGATAATGGAAACGCCGAGGTTACCGATACCGGCGTTAATACCTAAGGCCGTGCCACGTTTGGAACGTGGGAAAAAGTGACCGATGTTAGCCATGGACGAAGAGAAGTTGGCGCCCGCAATACCGAGTAAGAGTACATAGACGAAGAAGGTTTCGTACGATGTAGTCGGATCCTGTAAAGCCTGTGCGAGCCCCCATAGAGGAATTAAGAGAAGCGCCGTAGCGATGAAGGTCCAGTTGCGGCCCCCTAAGATGCCCGGCATATAGGTATATAGGAGTCGCCCCGTAGCACCTACGAGCCCCGGCATGGCGGCCAAAGTGAAAAGCTGCTCATCGGTGAAGTGAAAGCCGATGGCGTTAAGCTTTACGGCAATTGTTGACCATAATGTCCATACACAGAACGAAATGGTCAAGGCGATAGTAGATACGATTAAATTTTGATTTGCGATTTTTTTACCATATTGATTCCAAAACTGTTCATTTTCCGGATTCCATTGAGCCAATATTTCGCGGCGGCTCAGTTTTGGGCTTGCGGTTGTTGCTGACATGCGTACACTCCTTTGTTACAGTAATGCAGAAAGCAGCCGGTATCCTAACTTGTGATATAGAATGCGGCTATTATCAACATGACGATGTTGGCTTTATACCGAGGTGTATCAAGTCGATTTATTTCGGAATACAGCCGTGGGGTATAAAGTGTGTCTAATTGGAGTATAGGAAAAATATTCAATTTTGTATGTGATAAATATCACTGAAAAGTAAGATTCTGTGAAAAAAGAATGTTTTTTGCTGAGTGGAAATCAAATTTGATTGAGTCTATGGAGTATGGAATTCAAAATGAAATTGTGCATTTTGTAGAATCCGTTAAAAAAGGCTGTCATGAGGCACTAAATATATAACGTTAGATATATAGTATGCTATAATAGAATAGGTAATGCTTTTAGGGAAAAGGCGTTTTTAGAATAGATTACAACTGAGGTGTTACGTATGAAGTATACGTTTGATATGGTACAGGATCTGCGGGTATTACGCGGTATTAATGAAGCGGAATTTAAGACGTTATTGCAGACTGTAGGTGCTTTTACCAAGAAAACTAAAAAAGGAGCCTATATAACGCTTGCCGATGAAGAGGTGTGCTGCGTAAGCGTGATTTTAAAAGGTACGGTCCACATGATGAGTGAAGATATTTGGGGGAATCGGTCGATTTTGGTGTTTATGAATCGCGGTGATTTATTCGGTGAATCTTTTGCCTGCAGTTCTCATCAAGTGTCACTGGTTAACTTTTACGCCGCTTCCGATGTGACGGCACTGTATATTCCGTTCGATAAATTATTGTCACTGTCTGCCAACGATTCCGGCGCGTATCGTCAGTTGGTGCAGAATATTATGACACTCATTGCCGATAAAAATGTGCGAATTTTGCAAAAGTTGGAAATTGTATTCAAGCGTAATTTGCGTGATAAGTTGATGGCTTACTTTTCCTATATGGCAAAAGCCTGGGGCAGCATGGAATTTGATGTGCCGCTTGGCCGTGTAGCACTCAGTGAGTATCTTTGTGTAGATCGCAGTGCGTTAACTCGGGAGCTGTCGCGTATGCAGGACGACGGTTTGATCGAATTTGAAAAAAATCATTTTAAAATTTTAGCACCGGTCGATTCATTGGCATAATCTACTTGTTTTATCGGATAACTTAAATAAATGTAAAAAGAGCGACGAATTTTCGTCGCTCTTTTAGTTTGCATTTTTGATGTATTTAATATTATCTTTTTATCAAGATATAAACCATATCTAATAGTGGTAAAATCATCGCTACTAAAGCAATTTCGTTATGATACGGCATAGCCGTCAATGGAATCCACATGCCGATGATGGTTAAGACAGACCAGGCAATCGGGCGGGTCCATGTGTTGGTTTGAGTACTGATAACAGTTGTTGCCGCGGAAACTTTATTGGTATTGGACGGAGCCGATTGAGTTTTAAGCCAAGACGTCCATTTGCCCCAACGTTGGAAGGTTAAGAAGGCACCAAATAGGGAAGCCACACTTAACACAACCATCCAAATGCCCCAAACAATTTTTAGGGCCATCGTATTGTGATTATGAATATGTAAATTGATGAGCGTTGTTAAGCCGGTGAAGTACCATGGAATCGGTTGCGAATAGAAATGGTCTTGTTGACCGTCTTTATATAAGTTGGCGTATATCGGCTGCCCTAAGAATAAAGCCGGATCTTCATCGTTTTCACGACCTAAATAGAAGGCATAATGCTGTCCGTTAAATCGGGACGGATAATCCATGGAAATCAAGAGCTGGCCCGGATATTTGGCTTGTACACGGAAAATTGCTTCGGATGGTGTTAAAATATCAGATTTCTGAGTACTCAATTCGATTTTGGCATTGTAGGCCACATCCTTATTATAGTTGTCGTTTAAGATAAAGAAGGCGGCAATACCGGTACCGGAAATGCTGAGAATAAAACCGAAAATAACGGTTAACATCATTAACTCGCGATGCAAATTGGCAAAACGACTGCGCAAGGACTCTTTGAAAGAATGAGGTTTTGCGGTATTGTCGGTTACTGCGGTAGTGGTGGTGTCGGTATTTGTACCGGCGGTATTGGCTGCAACAGGGTTAACTTTTTGATTTTGCAACATAGCTCTACGCAATTTCGCTGCTTTGGAGAATGGTCCGTATAAAAAAGCACCACTGGCGACGGCCAAACCGCAGATTAAGGAAATAATACCGATGAGATATAAGCCTAATCTATCTAAAGCTAAGCGCGTGTGTAATTCATGGAGCACATGCATTACGGTACGAATCGGTGTAACGGTAACCTTGCCGCTTTGCGGTTGCATCAACTGTTGGCTGTGCGGATTATAGATGATATAATCACCGCCCATCCCCATGCGGGCACGCGGTTCATGGGTGTTGTTTTTATCGATGATGCGGTAGCGCAACAGATGAGAGCCCATAGCCGGTGAAATATTCAAGATTTCTTTAGTCGGATATTTCTGAGTAAATTGGGCAGCCCCTTGATCGGCACCGTCCCAGAGAGTGTTAATATTCATAGGCGCCGCACCCATGGCGTGGTTATTACCTTGAATTTCTGTTCTGAATAATAAGATTAATCCGGTGATACAGAGCATAAAGAAAAAGAGGAAAGAAAATATGCTGAGATATCTGTGTATTTTGTAAAACGTTGGTGTTTTCATAGGAACACTCCTTTCGTTGCTATTATAGACCTCTAAAATCAGTCTTTCAAGCAATTTTCCCTTCGTATGAAAAATCTACATAAAAGAGTGGAATTGTGTTGTATAAATTCCAAAGAAATTCAAATTATTGGGGTGATTTACTATTTATTTAATTTGAACAGAATTTTTATTGATGTCAGAAATATGATGCTTTAATTGATATTAAAATTTTATAAATATCAAGATAATTTGATAGTTATAAGTGCTTAATGTATTTTTGGATTAAATTTATAAATATATGTGATTTAAATCACATATAAACCGTGTCTCCTTTGGTATGCTGAAAGTAACAAGGAGGGACAACGCATGAATACGTTTTTTAAAAAATTTTCCTATCTAAAACCTAAAAATAAAAGTGAATCAGGCCATCAAGCCGTGTATCAAGGCGGCCGTGACTGGGAGTCCATGTATCGTAACCGTTGGTCATATGACAAAGTGGTGCGCTCCACACATGGGGTTAACTGCACCGGTTCCTGCAGTTGGAATGTTTTTGTCAAAAACGGTATCGTGACGTGGGAAAATCAAAATCATGATTATCCTGAAACAAGTCCCGATATGCCTGATTTCGAACCGCGCGGCTGTCCGCGTGGTGCTTCGTTCTCTTGGTATATGTACAGCCCGTTGCGTGTAAAATATCCGTATGTTCGCGGTGAATTGGCGGATATGTGGCGTGAAGCCAAAAAAGAACATCCGAATGCGTTAGAAGCGTGGAAATCTATCGTTACGGATCCTGAAAAAACCAAACGCTATAAGTCCGCCCGCGGTATGGGTGGCTTTGTGCGTTCTACTTGGGATGAAGCGTCTGAAATTGCGGCTGCATCCATGCTCTATACGGTACAGAACTATGGTCCCGACCGCAACTTCGGTTTCTCGCCGATTCCGGCCATGTCCATGTTGAGTTATGCTGCCGGCGCTCGTTTTATGAACCTCATGGGAGGTGCCTGCCTCAGCTTCTACGATTGGTATGCCGATTTACCGCCGGCCAGTCCACAGGTATGGGGCGAACAGACCGACGTACCGGAAAGTAGTGACTGGTACAATGCCGGTTACATCATTACTTGGGGTTCCAACGTTCCGCAGACCCGTACACCGGATGCTCACTTCTTAACGGAAGTGCGTTACAAAGGTACCAAAGTTATTTCCGTTTCACCGGATTATGCTGAATCTACAACGGCTGCCGACACTTGGCTTAATGTAAAAGCCGGTTCTGATGCGGCACTCGCTATGGCCATGGGTCATGTTATTTTAAAAGAATACTATGTAGATAACCAGACTCCAATGTTCCTCGACTACGCTAAACGTTATACGGACTTCCCGTTCCTCGTTCGCTTGGATGAAAAAGACGGCAAGTTCACGGCCGGTCATTTCTTGACGGCTAAAGACATGGGCGATTTGTCGAAACATAGCGAATTTAAATATTATGTGCTCGACGAAAAGAGCGATAAATTAGTTATCCCTAACGGCCAAATGGGTCATCGTTGGAGCGACAAGACAAAATGGAATTTAAAACTCGAAAACAGTGAAACAGGCGAACCTATCAGCCCTAAATTGTCCTTCATTGATGAAAAGGATGATTTGAAAACAGTCAGCTTACCGTTCTTCGGTCACTTGGACAATACGGCCACCTTATCCCGTTGTGTGCCGGTAAAACGCATGAAGACGGCTGACGGCGAAGTATATGTAACGACTGTTTATGATTTATTACTTGCTAACTACGGTGTTGACCGCGGTCTCGGCGGTGAAGTGAATGTTAACTATGAAAGTGATACTCCATTCACGCCGGCATGGCAGGAAAAATATACCGGTATCAAACCGGACATGGTGATTCATACGGCTCGTGAATTTGCCGATAATGCCATTGCGACCAAAGGTCGTTCCCTCATCATCATGGGCGGCGGCATTAACCACTGGTTCCATGCGGACATTATTTATCGTGCCGTGTTGAACCTCGTGCTTTTCTGTGCCTGCGAAGGTAAGAACGGCGGCGGTTGGGCTCACTATGTAGGTCAGGAAAAATTGCGTCCGGCCGAAGGTTGGGGCGCTATCATGACTGCTAAAGACTGGCAGCCGGTGCCTCGTTTGCAGAACGGTACATCCTTCTTCTATTTCGCCACCGACCAATGGCGTAGTGATGAAATGGATACTAACGATTTAACATCGGCTCTTGTAGAACCACGTTATTGTCATGTAGGTGACTACAATGTATTGGCAGCTCGTTTGGGTTGGTTACCATCCTATCCTACGTTTAAGACTAGCAGTGCCGATATTTATAAAAACGCGGCTAAAGCGGGTTACACCGAATTTGGCGATGTGAAGAATTTCGTAGTACAACAGCTTAAAAATAAAGAGTTGGAATTTGCCGTACAGGACCCGGATGCACCGGAAAACTTCCCACGCAACCTTATCGTATGGCGTGCCAACCTTATTACGTCGTCCTCCAAGGGCCACGAATACTTTATGAAACACTTACTCGGTACGAAAGACGGGCTCCTTGAATCGGACACGCCGGCTGTTAAACCGACCGAAATTAAATGGCGTGAAGAAGCAGGTAAGGGTAAACTCGATTTGCTCATTGACCTGGATTTCCGTATGGCCGGTTCGGCGCTCTATTCGGATATCGTGCTTCCTACCGCTACATGGTATGAAAAGACCGACTTATCCTCTACCGATATGCATCCGTTCGTGCATCCGTTCCAGCCGGCCGTAGATCCGGGCTGGGAAGCTAAGACGGACTGGGATATTTTCTTAACTTTGGGCCAAGCTGTTTCTAAGCTTGCTAAAGAAGTGAATATGCCGGTATATCGCGATATGGTAGCTACCCCGTTAGGGCATGACTCGGAAGCCGAATTGGCACAGCCGGGCGGCGTTGTTAAAGACTGGAGCCGCAGTGAATGTGATCCGATTCCGGGCAAAACCATGCCGCAACTCGTAGAAGTGGAACGCGATTATACGCGTATTTTTGAAAAACAACGTTCCTTAGGACCTAATTTGGCTAACGGTACAGTCGGTGCTCACGGTATTGCCGTTAACATTGCTGAACAATACGAAGAACTTAAAGCACGTAATGGTGTTATTCGCAGCCGTGCTCAAGGCTCTACCGCTCCTGAGGGCGCTACCGACGGTGCCTGTCGTGTGATTTCCACGACTGATGATGTAGGCGCCGGTTGTCCTTCTATTGAAGATGCATACCATGCCTGTCAGGCTGTTTTGACCTTGTCATCCGCAACGAATGGTGCCGTAGCTCATAAGAGCTGGGCGAAAGCGGAAGAGCTCACCGGTCTTAAAGATTTAACGAAAATGACGGGTGGTCGCAGCGGTGAAAAGATTACCTTTGAAGATATCGTAGCGCAGCCGCGACTCGTTATCAGTACACCTATTTTCACCGGTAACGGCAAAGATAATCGTCGTTATACGCCGTTTACCAATAATGTGGAATTGCTCATGCCGTTCCGTACGATTACAGGCCGTCAGTCCTACTTCCTTGACCACGACATCATGGCGGAATGGGGCGAACAGATGGCGACGTTCAAACCGATTTTGGCCTATGCACCTATGCGTGAAAGCTTGCCGAATGACGGTGTTCGTGAAATTACACTTAAATACTTAACGCCGCACAACAAGTGGAGTATTCACAGTATGTACTTTGATACGCCGCATATGTTGACCTTGTTCCGCGGCGGTCAATCCGTATGGCTCAATGAAGATGATGCCAATGAAATCGGCGTGGCCGACAATGACTGGATTGAATTATATAACAGCAATGGTGTTGTAGCATCCCGTGCCGTAGTAACACCGCGTATTCCGCGCGGTCTCGTTTACATGCATCATGCGCAGGATCGTCACATTAATGTACCGGGCACATCGCTTACAGGCGGTCGTGGCGGTACCCACAATACACCGACACGTATTCATATGAAACCAACCCATATGATTGGGGGCTACGGTCAATTGAGTTATGGGTTTAACTATTACGGACCTACCGGTAATCAGCGCGACATGCTTGTGGTAGTGCGTAAGATGAAGGAGGTTGATTGGCTTGAAGATTAAAGCACAAATTTCGATGGTCATGAATTTAGATAAATGTATCGGCTGGCATACTTGTTCGATTACTTGTAAAAATACGTGGACAAACCGCGAAGGTGCGGAATACATGTATTTTAACAATGTAGAAACAAAACCGGGCATCGGCTATCCGAAACATTGGGAAGACCAGAATCATTGGAAAGGCGGCTGGATTTTAAAAGACGGCAAGTTGCAATTGGCAACAGGCTCCAAAGGCAATCGTCTGATGAAACTCTTTTTCCATCCGGAACAACCGGAGTTAAAAGATTATTTCGAGCCATGGACCTATGACTATGAAACTTTAATTCACTCCAAACGTAAAAACAATCAGCCGGTGGCACGTCCCCGCTCTTTGATTACGAAGGAAAAAATGGAAATTGAATGGGGCCCTAACTGGGAAGATGATTTGGCCGGCGGTAATACGGCTCGTGCCGATGTGAACCTGCAAAAAATGGGTCAAAACATCGCCCTCGACTTCCACGATATCTTTATGAAATACTTACCTCGTCTTTGCAATCATTGCTTGAATCCGGCTTGTGTGGCTTCTTGTCCGTCCGGTGCCATCTACAAACGTGACGAAGACGGCGTTGTCCTCATTTCGCAAGATGTGTGCCGCGGCTGGCGCCATTGCGTACCTGCTTGTCCGTACAAAAAAATCTATTATAACTGGCAGACCAATAAAGCTGAAAAATGTGTATTCTGTTATCCTCGTTTGGAAAACGGTTTGCCTCAGATTTGTGCCGATACCTGCGTAGGCCGCATGCGTTATGTAGGTGTATTGCTCTATGATATGGATAAAGTGGAAGCGGTAGCTTCTACAGAAAATCCGCAGGATATTTATGACAATATGCTCGATGTATTGCTCGATCCGCATGATCCTGCAGTTGCTAAAGCAGGAAAAGAGCAGGGGATTCCCGATAATTGGATTAAAGCGGCTAAAGAATCACCGGTGTTTCGCCTCATTAAAGAGTGGAAAATTGCGTTACCGCTCCATGCGGAATATCGTACGGTACCGATGGTTTGGTACGTGCCGCCAATGAGTCCGATTTTACACAAACAGGCTGCTTCGGTGCATTTCCCTGAAGCGGAAGCTATGCGTATTCCGGTGGCTTATTTGGCCCAGTTATTGGCAGCGGGTAATGAAGCGGTTATTCGCCGTGTGCTGGATACCTTACTTGATTTACGTCGTTATATGCAAATGCGTACGCACGGTGAAGAAACCGCTGAGTTTGAAGCTAAATACGGTGAACATACTTTATATGATATGTATCGCTTGCTCGGTATTGCTAAATACCGCGATCGTTTTCGTATTCCGGCCGGTGTTAATGCTTCGCAGGAAGAAAAGCGCTTACATCAAGGCGTAGGGGCAGAAAGAACTTGCCAAAAACTATGCTGAAAACCTGACTGCTTTCTTTGGAACT
>ENA-OPRT01000919-OPRT01000919.1-human-gut-metagenome-genome-assembly--contig:-NODE-919-length-12740-cov-4.237998_pt1 | contig 12740 bp, 11 predicted proteins | sample MGYA00241895_ERZ501884 | MGnify/ENA primary metagenome ERZ501884 (study PRJEB25962, sample SAMEA2042225) | human gut metagenome | biome: human gut; feature: human-associated habitat; material: faeces...
AAACAGCACAAAATCAGTCACTTAAAAATCATCGGTCGGGGAGCGCCCAGCGGCATGATGTAAGTCTTAGGACGAAGAGCGGGATCTTTTTCGCCGTCGGCGATAACTTCTCTGAGAGCTCTGGCCGCTTCAATTGCGATTGGCTTAGGAAGAAGGCCGAGCTTGCTGTTGATAACTATTGTGGCTTGGTTAACCTTGCTTAACCAAAAGAATTCGTCTCTTACTGCCATAGAAACTCCGTGGGAAAGTATGAATATTTTTGTTTTTTTATATTGCCTTTGATTCAGAGAAAAGACTAGGCAAGTTCTTCAAAAGTACTTTGCAGAGAATGCAAAATGTCGGAGCAAACCAGAATTCTCTTCATCAGGAAGAAAGGAAGGAGGCAGGGAAGAAGCTTTAAAACTCCTAGGTTTCTCTAATAGGGATAGCCCTTTAAAAATCAGTGAGATCCCGAAATATAAACCTCTAACTTGAATTGCTTAAATAAAATATCCCTTGTTTTGGTATTGAGGTTTTCTCTCACCATATCTGGCGATTTCTGCAAGGCGGTTTTGCGTTAAATACAAAATTATTGTTGAAATTGCAAGAGATAATTAGACTCTGCGAAAAAGGAATCCCAATGACTAAGTTAAACGATCTCAACGCCTGGAGAATTTTCGTTAGCCTCTGCAGGACTGGAAGTTTCTCCGATACTGCCGCCGATTTTGATATTGATGTTTCCACGGTTTCGCGTTCAATCGGAGGGCTGGAAAAAGCCCTTGGTCAGGATCTTTTTTCGCGTAATTCTCGGCCTTTGCAGTTAACGCAAGTCGGCGAAAGAGCTAGGAGCCATATCGTTCCTTTGCTTCAAATGCACAATGAGATGATTTCAGATTTGCAGCAGGGCTCTTCTCAACTTAGCGGCAAAATCCGTCTTTCCTTAGCCCCTGGGTTCGTTACTCGATTTATGATGCCGATGCTGATGGAATTCAACGTGATGTATCCGGATATCAGTTTTGAAGTCGGAGGGGGCGGAGCAATCCAAGATATTCTTCAATACCGTTCTGATATTGCGGTGGTCACCTACAAGCCCAAGGATGCGAGAATCGTTAGTTTCTCCCGCGGAAGAAACGTCTACGTCCCGGTTGCCTCACCGGAATATATCAAAAAGTACGGCATGCCGCTGCATCCGAGAGATTTGGTAAATCACCGTGTTTTGCTCTATTCGGGAACCGTTAGAAACCCAACGAAGGTTCTCGTTAAAAACGGAGTCGAAGAAGAAGTGGTCTGCGGCAACATTATGAAAGTTGCCAATATCCTGGCAATCAGAAAGTCCGTACTTGATGGAATGGGTCTTGCCGTCGATCTGCCGTTAATCCATTGTGCGGAAGAAATTGCCGCGGGAAAGCTAATTCCCATCCTTCCCGGTTGGGTCAACCCGCCTCATGAATGTTTTATCATAACGTCGACTTCTCACTGGAGAGTGCGGCGTCATCGGATCTTTATGGAGTGGTTCCGGGACAGACTGAAGAAATTCTTTTCTCAGAAAGAAGATATAGTCCGTCCCTACTGGGAGCCTCCTAGAGAGACTGTGACGCGGGAAGTTTAACCGCGTGCTTTATTGATTGCGTCCCTTGTCCTCAGTGCTTCAGCTCTGGCTTTTTCGGCAAAATCCGCTTCTTTTGAAGCGTAGAGGATGGCACGGCTGGAGTTGATGACTAAACCTGTCTTATCCTTATTCATCCCGGCTTTTACAGCTGCGTTAATGTCGCCGCCTTGGGCTCCGATGCCGGGAACCAAGAATGTGAGCTCAGGAACGGTTGCACGGGCTTTTTTCAATTCTTCAGGATAAGTGGCACCGATGACTAAACCCATCTGACCATTTATATCCCATTCAGCGACTTTCTCAGCAACCTTGATGTAGAGAGGTACTCCTCCGATATCAAGCATCTGGAAGTCGTCGCCGCCTTTGTTGCTGGTTCGGCAAAGAACAAATTCGCCCTTTTCAACGTATTCAAGATAAGGCTCAACGGAGTCTTTGCCCATGTACGGAGACAGAGTAACGCAGTCGGCCCTAAAGCGTTCAAAAACTTCTTTAGCGTAATGAGCTGCTGTGCTTCCGATATCTCCTCTTTTTGCGTCGAGAATGACAGGGATGCCGGGGTGGTTAGTGTGGATCCAGTCAATAATGTCAATGAGTTCCTGTTCGGCGCTCGAAGAAGAGAAGTAGGCAATTTGGGGTTTAAAAGCGCAAACCAAATCTGCTGTTGCATCTATGATTTCAGCGCAGAAATCGAAGATCGGGCGAGAGGAAGTTTTAAACTTTTCCGGAAATCTTGCCGGTGTCGGATCCAAACCGATGCACAGTAAGGAATCATTTTTCTCCCAACAGGAGCTAAGCATCTGACTGAATTTCATAATGTTCTTTCGTAAAAATTGAGTTTAGTGGTCTTTTTCCAGAGGTGTGCCGGTTGCCATGACTTTCTCTTTCGGACGATTAATCCAGAGATAAAACACTAACGGCAGAAGAATAGCACCGGAGGCCCCGATAATAATCTTGTAGGAGAAAGCCGCGGCGAGCATACCGCCGAAAATTGGTCCCATCACTGAACCGATCTGCTGGGCTAAGTAAGATAACCCGAAAACACGGCCTTTGTCAGCCGGAGATGTAGAAATGGTGAGAACGGCATTAATCGCAGGGAAAATGCCTGCGAAGGTTAATCCTCCGATGAAACGCCAAATAGTAAATCCCTCTAACGAGGATGGAATGACTTGCACAATGCCGAAAACTGCTGAGCCAAAGAGAGCTAAGTAAAGTACTTGACGATAGCCCCAGTTTTGCCCCAGAATGCCCCAAATAGGAGAGGCAATGACGCCTGAAACGCCAACAATGGAAAACACTATTCCGGAAACCAGAACAATTTTATCCATTGATCCCTGGAGTTCCGCAACGTATAAGGGCATGATTGGCTGGGTAAGAAGAATACTCATTTGAACGATTCCGGCGCAGATTAACATACGTTTGACGGCAGGAATCTTTAACAAAGAGAAGTCCCAAACTTTGACAGGCTTGGCGTTCGGGTTTGGTTTTCTGGGTTCTTCCTTAATATAGAAAAGAATGACGCAGGAAATAATAAAAAGTGCGCCGCCGGCGATAAAGAAAGAGGCGCGCATACCGAATTGGTCAGCCAATAAACCGCCGAATAGGGGGCCGAGAACGCCTCCGGCAGTCATGCCGCCTTGCATCACGCCTAAACAAAACCCAAGTTTCAGTTTTGGTGAGCTCGCCGAGATAATAGCTAGAAGAGCAGGCCATAAGCCGGCGGAAAGACCTTGGATGAATCGAACGCCGAATAGTTCCCAAGGATTGGTAACAATGCCGCCGAGGAAATAAGTTATCGCTAAACAGAACCCCGCGCGCAAAGCCATTAACTTTCTGCTCTTTTTATCAGCAAGAGCACCCCAAATCGGAGCCATGATGCCGCTGATAAGAAAGGTAACCGAAAAGATAAGGCCGGACCACATGTCTACGTCGGCTTTGGCTACTCCCAAATCTTGAATGAGATACATGGGTAGGAAAGGAATGAGCATGGTATAGCTCATCGACATGAGAATCGTACAAGTTGTCAGAATTCCTAGCGAAATCTTCCAGTTCATTCAAACCTCAACACTAAATGATGCGAGAGAGTTATTCTTTATCAAGCAAGCCAAGGGAATTGCTTAAAGTATTTTTCTTCAAATTTTTTTATTTTGTCTTTAGATTTCAGCGTCAAACCCACAGGATCCAAGCCTTTAAGCAGCTTTTCTTTCCTTGAAGGTTCAATGTCGAAAGCAATGACGGTTCCTGAAGGCGTTTTTATAGTCTGCGCCTCCAAGTCTATGGTAATACTCTTTGATTCGTTTGTGGACAGCTCTTGCATCAAAGAGGAAGCACAGTCTGGTTCAATAACGATAGCTAAGATACCGTTATTAGCGCAGTTGTCAAAGAAAATACCGGCAAATGAAGACTCAATGAGACACCTAATTCCCCTCTTTTGAAGGCCCCAGACGGCATGTTCACGAGAAGAACCGCATCCGAAATTAGGACCCGTTACCAGAATCTCAGCACTTCTAAATTCTTCTTTGTTGAGAACGAAATTCTTTCTTTCGTTTCCGTCTTTGTTTAAGCGGACGTCATGGAAAAGTCCGTCGAGGAGGCCTTCTTTATCAATTCTTTTTAAGAAGGCTTTGGGCATGATGATGTCAGTATCAATGTTGGATGCCGGCATCGGTGCAGCGACAGCTGTCAGTTTTGTGAATTGAGACATATAACTACTCCTCCCGAATATCGGCAATAAAACCTTTAACACTAGCGAGAGCGACCATCTGAGGACTGGCTAAGTGAGTCCTGGTTTGAACTCCCTGTCGTCCCTCGAAGTTGCGGTTGGTAGCCGAGATACAGCGATCTTGTGCGTCGAGAATGTCTCCGTTCATTGCTAAACAAAGAGAGCAGCCGGAGTTTCTCCATTCCCAGCCGGCAGCTTTGAAAATTTTGTCAATTCCTTCCCGTTCAGCTTGAGCACGTACTTGAGTGCTTCCCGGTACCACCATTGCCCAGACGCCTGGGGCACGCTTCTTGCCTTTTAGTACAGCGGCAGCAGCTCGAAGATCTTCAATTCTTGAATTTGTGCAGGAACCAATGAAAGCATGAGTAATCGGTAAGCCTTTAACTTTTTGTCCGGCTTTCAGCCCCATGTACGAGAGGGCTCTCTTGAAGTCTGCGCGAACTTTAGGATCTTCGATTTCTTCCGGATTTGGAATAGCCTCTGAAATAAAACAATTCTGATCAGGACTAGTGCCCCAAGTAACAGAAGGTTCGAGGCCTGTGATGTCAATAGTTTCTTCTTTATCAAAAGCGGCGTCGGAATCCGATTTTAAAGTTCTCCAAAAGCTGACAGCTTCGTCCCAAAGTTCGCCGGTAGGACTGCATTCTTTGCCTTTTAGATATTCGAATACTTTTTTATCCGGTGCGATGACTGAAGAACGAGCTGCGCATTCGACCGCCATATTGCATAGAGTTAGTCTTTCTTCTGCCGTTAATTCGCTGATGACCGGACCGCAGAATTCAACGCAGTGACCTGTACATCCGCCCGCGCCGAGTTTTTTGACAATGAAAAGAATAATGTCTTTAGCAGAAACTCCTGCGCCTCTTTGACCGGTAACGCAGACCCTCATATTCTTAAGCTTTTTATAGCGAAGTGTGGAGGTTGCGAGGTAATGATAAATATCAGAAGTCCCGATTCCATATGCAACTGCTCCGAGAGCGCCGTACATGGCGGTATGGCTGTCACCTGCACCGATAAGCATTCCTGGAAGAACTTTTCCTCGTTCCACCATGACGACATGTTCAATGCCCTGCTTTGGGTTGCCGTTATTGAAGACTTCAAAATTAAAATCCGCGCCGTTTTTCAGAAGATATTTAACTTGGGTACATGAATTCTTTTCTGAAGGAAATTCGGTTCGATCAGGAGCGCTTGAATTAACGTGATCTACCGTGCCGAGTGTGGCGCAGGGACGCCAAACTTGAAGTTTGTTTTCTCGTAAGAGAGAAAAGGCTTGCGGACTGGTATATTCATTGACTACCGTCCTGTCAATGTATACAAGTCTCTCCCTGCCGTCGGCTGTTAAGTTCTCAATAGTGTGAAGCTCAATTATTTTGTCGTATAAGGTTTGGGCTTTCATAAAAACTCCTTGGGTTGGCTAGATTTTACTATTTCCGACATTTTTTACGACGTAGCGGCATCGTGCACTCTGGAAAACATACAGACAGCCTGCAGACAACTCGCATGAATCGCAATTAAGAGGCTGTAAGTTGGTTTTGTTTAAACGTAGTGTTTTTTGATCCAGGCATTAAAAAGGAAGTCATAAATCGATAAACCTTTATCCGTTTTTCTCAAGATTCCTTTTTCGATTAAGGAGCGTGTAGCCGATTGAGTCAAGCTTACGGAAGACAGGTTAAACCTTTTGACAGCTAAATAATTTAGTTTCAAATTATTTAACACTAGATTATTTAAATAATTTGATTTTGAATAATAAAAAGTTCCTTCAGCGGTTATCGATGAAGAACGCAAGAAGGAACTTGATGGAAAGATATCAGAAGATGCCGGTGAGGACTACTGTGATGATGAGCAGCGGCGCTAAAACACCGATGCCAATCCTGATAACCCAGAGAAGTGTCTTGTTTACAGGTTTGACACTCGCAAGCTGTTTAGCAGTGACTTCCCAAGCAATCCAAGCGGCAACGAGACTGAAGCCAATCTCAGAAATCGGCATGCCGACGTTGCTTGTCAGGAAATCGAGGAGATCGAAAACGTTCTTGCCGAAGATCTTAAAGTCAGCCAGAGATCCGAAACTTAATGTGCAGAAAAGTCCGATGAGGGCAGCGGCAGCGGTAATAATCCAAGTAATAATTGAGCGGTTGTCAGTTCCTCTGGAGGTTAGAACGGCGGCCACTACGGCTTCCAACATTGAGATAGAGCTGGTAATTGCAGCTACTACCAAGCAGAAATAAAACAAGGCTGCAAAGAATGCACCGAAAGGCATCTGGGAAAAGATGGCAGGCATCGTGACAAATGTCAGTCCGGGACCCGCTGTGGGGCTGAGATTGAAAGCGAACACTGCAGGCATGACCATTAAGCCGCCCAGGACTGCAGATAAGATGGCTAAAAATGCAATCCAAGCAGTCGAAGAGACCAGGTTAACTTTTTCCGAGAGATAGCCGGCATAGGTAACCATGACAGCTGCCCCAAGCGACAGAGAGAAAAAAGTGAAGCCCATCGCATTAAAGACGGCTTCAGTTGTGAAAGCTGAGAAATTAGGTTTGAACAGATACTCCAGACCTTGTATCGCACCCGGAAGAGTTAATCCTCTGACAATAAGAATTAACATGAGTACGAAAAGAACAGGCATTAAAACTTTTGCCAAACGTTCAATTCCCTTCTGTACTCCTCTGGATACTATCCAAGCGTTAATAGCTAAGAATACCAACTGATAAAGATAGGCGACTACGCCGTTGCTGACGAAATTGCCGAAATTTTTATTGAGTTCATCAGCATTGGATACCAATCCGTTTCCGAATAATGCGTCAATGAAATATTTAATGCACCAGCCACCGACACACGAGTAAAAGCACAGAATCAAGAAGGCCGTCAGAACTCCAATCGCTCCGAAAATTTTCCATCCCTTTCCCGCTACTTTAGTGAGGGAGCCGATTGGACCTGCACGCCCGGCCCTTCCGACAACATACTCGCTGATGAGCATGGCTACACCAACGGTAAAGGTAAATAATAAGTACGATAAAAGGAAAACGGAACCGCCGTTGTTTCCGGCTAAGTACGGAAATTTCCAAATTGCTCCCAAGCCTACGGCAGAACCGGCGCTGGCGAGAATGAAGCCTAAGCGAGATGTCCAGGAGGATGCGACAGCCATGATTGAATCTTCTTTTTATTTTAACTGTAAGGAATGTTACAGGCTTCCTCCTCGAATTTAGAGTTTTGAACTATGAACTTATTATCACCTCATAAGTACAAACAATAAGGAGAAACTTCTCTGGCTCTTCTCATCCTTTTCCGTGTTGAACTTATCAAAAGGCGATTAGTTCATGCTCTTTTTGATGGCCTTAAGAACAATTTCTTGTGTCAGCAGTTCCGGAAGAATTTCCGTGGATCCGTTCGGTTCATAAATGACATAGAGAGGGACACCGCTTCTGCCGAAATGTTCTAGGACTTTCGTGATTCTTTCATCGTAGTTTGTCCAATCTGCTTCAAGCACGACAAACTCATTGTCTTTGAAAGCTTTTTGGACTTCGGAGGTGCGCAGAACGGCTAATTTGTTTGCCTGACATGTCAAGCACCAAGATGCCGTGAAGTCCACAAATACTCGTTTCCCTTGTTTGAGGGCATCGTCTACCTTTTGCGGGGACCAACTGTCAGTTCTTTGGTGAGTTTCTGGAACTGGGGAGATGGCTGAGAGCGTTAAGCCTCCTCCTACTAAAAATAATGTTGCGGCAGCAAGAACAGCGGCAACTGATTTAGCCGAAAGCTTGCCAAATTGAAACTTTCCGTAAAAATAAAGTGCAGCACAGCACAAGAGAAAGCCGGCAAAAATGCAGGAAAACGCAAGAATGCTGATTTGTTGAGATAAAACCCAAAGAAGCCAGAGGGCTGTCAAGCCCATAGGCAAAGCCATCCACTTTTTGAGTGTGATCATCCATTGCCCGGGCTTAGGAAGCCAACGTGTAAGGCACGGGAAAACGGTGAGTAAGGACCAGGGAAGAGCCATGCCTAAACCTAAGGCTAAGAAGATGAATAAAGTTTCAATATAAGAGGCGCTTAACGCATAGCCTAATGCAGCTCCCATGAAAGGAGCAGTGCAAGGGGAGGCAACAAAAACCGCAAGAACCCCGGTGAGGAAGCTCTCTAGAAAAGGGGAACTTTTTTTCGCTGCACCAACTTCGAGAACTCCTGGAGTAAAGCTAAATTCAAAAAATCCTAGAAGGTTGGCCGAGAGAGCAATAAATAAGGCGGCTAATGCGCAGACAAAGAAAGGAGACTGAAGCTGGAAGCCCCAGCCGATCATTGCACCGGTGGACTTAACCGCAATAAGCAGGCTGGACAGGGCAAGCATTGTGAGCAAAATGCCCGTTAAGAATCCGAAACCGTGGGGTAACAAGTTCTTCGTACCTCGGTTTTCTACAATGCCGATTATCTTCAAAGAAAGAACCGGGAAGACACAAGGCATTAAATTCAGAATTAAGCCCCCGAGGAAGGCAAAGAAGGCAGAAACCAGTAATGAGCTTTGAGACAAATTAAGCTGTTCTGACTTAACCGGAATCGTTAAGGAGGCTTCTTTTAACGGTACACTGAAATTTTTAGCCCAGCCACCTTGGGATTCCTTACCGTCGTTGACCAAAATTAATCCCTCGAAGGTGTCGCCTGTATTAATGAATTCGGTAGCATGAAGGAAAACGGAAAAACCATTGGCCGTTGGTACAATCTCTTGCGGTGCTCCATAAGAGATGGAATCTGCAGTTTGGGCAAAGATGTAGACGTTTTCTAATGCTCCCCTATCAGGAAAAGACAACTCGATAAGTTTCTTTGTATGGTCAATTTTTGCCGTAACGGGGATGCTATCGGAAGGAACATTCCTAAGTGTTTCTTGGAAGATACCATAGGCGGCAGAGGAAACAGGCTTTGGCCCGACTTTAATATCTAAAGAAAGAGAGGCTCTGCCTGGAACGCATTGTTCCGCACACATGAGCCAAGAAACCTCCGCTTTCAATGAAGCTGAGGAATCAAGAGGTTGGTTGGCGGGGATAGTGATCTTTACGGGAAGAAGGATTTCGCCATCATAACCATAATTGATAAGCGTCCCGAGTTTAAATACTTTGGGAATGGGCCACTGAATGTCGCCGGCTTTCCACCCATCTGGGAGCGTCCATTGGATCTCGGTGGGAAGCCCGCTGTCGCCGGTGGCTCTCCAATAAGTATGCCAATGAGGATCGTGAGTTAGTTTCAGGCCGACTTCGATGGTCGAGCCGGGCGTGGCTTCGGCCATAGAAGAGATAAGCTCTGCTTTTACGAAATTACTTTTGGTTTTTGGCGCCCAAGGAGCGGCCTGAATCTGAATGCCAAAAAGAAAAATAAAAATAACGAATATGCGAAAAAGCAGAGAACTTTCCATCATCCGTGAACCTTTCTTACTTCTTTAAAAGCCTTTCGTGCAGCTTCAAAAGTCTTGTTCAAGACAGAATCGTCATGAGTGATGGAAACAAAACCGGCCTCGAAAGTACTTGGAGCAAGGTAAACACCGTTATCAAGCATGGCATGGAAGAAAGTCTTGAATTTTTCGGTGTCGCATTCCATAACTTCTTTGAAGCTGGCAGGACAAGTCGGGCGGAAGTAAATGCCAAACATACCGCCGGTGCATTGTCCGGAGAAAGCAACGCCTTCTTCTTTGGCAATTTGAACCAAACCGCTGATGAGTTTGGCAGTTTGAATGGACAGTCTGTCGTAGAAGCCCGGTTCTTGAATGGCCTTCAATGTAGCAAGACCGCACGCATCAAAGTGGCGCCCGCAGTATGTTTCTTTGGCTTTATCTTTATGATTTATGGTATTGTCCGCAAGCCAAAGGACAAGACAGAAGTGGTTAACTCTTGATTTTTTTAATTTTTAATTCTCAATTTTTATTTAAAGAATGGAATGGTTTGAGGCATTGATCCTTGGTGTGCTCCAAGGATTGACAGAGTATTTGCCGGTCAGCAGTAGTGGTCATCTGGCTATCGGTTCGGCATTGTTTGGCATACAAGGGGAAGATAATCTGACTTTTACCATAGCAGTGCATGTGGCTACGGTGCTCAGTACTTTGGTTATATTATGGAAAGAAATAGGCTGGATATTCCGCGGCTTGTTCAAGTTTGAGATGAATGCGGAGACAAAATATGTGATCAATATCCTGGTATCCATGATTCCTATCGGCATTGTGGGTGTGTTTTTTAAAGATTATGTGGAAGAAATTTTCGGTTCCGGCTTGCTCATTGTAGGTTGTATGCTGTTATTGACAGCTTTGCTTCTTGCTTTCTCTTATTATGCAAAACCTCGTTTGAAAGAGAACATCAGCATGAAGGATGCGTTTATTATAGGTCTGGCACAGGCTTGTGCCGTGATGCCGGGATTATCCCGTTCGGGTACTACCATTGCTACCGGTTTGTTGTTGGGAGACAACAAGGCGAAACTGGCTCAGTTCTCTTTCCTGATGGTGATTCCTCCTATATTGGGTGAGGCGTTGCTGGATGGTATGAAGATTGTAAAAGGAGCTGCAGCCGGCACATCAGATATATCTGTATTGTCATTGGTTGTAGGTTTTCTGGCAGCTTTCATATCGGGCTGTGTAGCTTGTAAGTGGATGATTAATATTGTGAAGAAAGGTAAGTTGATTTATTTTGCTATCTATTGTGCCATAGCCGGTGCCGTTACGATAGCGTGCACATTGATGTAATTGGATGAATTTTAAAGAAGGAGAAGTATTATACTTTGATAAACCGCTGAAATGGACCTCATTTGCAGTGGTGAACAAGATAAGATACCATATTTGCCGCAAACTGGGCGTGAAGAAAATAAAAGTGGGACATGCCGGGACATTAGACCCGCTGGCTACCGGCCCTGAAACTTGTTTTTCAACCGAGTGAAGAAAAACGGACGACCGCACCGAGCGTTATCTATAAGGTTCACAAAACCGACGGAACCGTCATTGACCTGACCAACCCGTCGAATCTGCCGGATCCGTCCGAGATTGATTATATGGAAGAGCCGCTGGTAAAAGCAGAGATTATGGTGACGACCGACTACATCGGACCGATCATGGAGCTCTGCCAGCAGAGACGAGGCCAGTATCAGGGAATGGAATACATGGAGACGACGCGTGCGATGCTTCATTACCATCTCCCGCTGAATGAGATTATCTACGATTTCTTTGATGCCTTAAAATCCCGCTCCAAAGGTTACGCGTCATTCGACTACGAGCTGCTCGGCTATGAGAGAAGCGAGCTTGTAAAACTCGATATCCTCGTCAATAAAGAAGAAGTGGATGCGCTGTCCTTCATCGTATTCGAGGGATCTGCCTACGAGCGCGGAAGAAAGATGTGCGAGAAGCTCAAAGAAGAGATTCCGCGGCAGCTCTTCGAAATCCCGATCCAGGCGGCTGTCGGATCGAAGATTATCGCCAGAGAAACCGTCCGCGCGATGCGCAAAGACGTCCTCGCCAAGTGCTACGGCGGCGATATTTCCCGAAAGAAGAAGCTGCTGGAGAAGCAGAAGGAAGGTAAGAAGCGGATGCGCCAGGTAGGAAACGTGGAGATTCCGCAGAAAGCCTTTATGAGCGTGCTGAAACTGGATGAAAATTAAGAGATAAAAATGAGACCGGCCTGTCGGCGCCGCCTGCTGTTGCGGGAGCGCAGGGGCCGGTCTTTCGATCGTACGGAGGAAAAGCAGAATGAATAAAAAAAGAAAACCACTGGAACTCTATGTGCATATCCCGTTCTGCATCCGGAAATGTGCCTACTGTGATTTTGTCTCGGGACCGGGCACGAAAGCAATGCAGAAGGAGTATGAAGAGGCTCTGCTGGCAGAAATCGATGCAGCGGAAGAGACGGCAGAAAGGGAAGTGATTTCCGTCTTTTTCGGCGGCGGAACACCATCCGCAGTGGATGCCGGAATGCTCGCCCGTGTGATGGAAAAACTGCGGAGCAAGTACGTTTTTTCAGAGGATGCTGAGATTACGCTGGAGGCCAATCCGGGAACGCTGGATGCGGAAAAACTGAAATGTTACAGGAAGAGCGGCTTCAACCGGATCAGTATCGGCTGTCAGTCGGTTCACGATGAGGAGCTGAAACGGCTGGGAAGAATCCACACGTTTGCGGAATTTCAGGAGAGTTTTGTGCTGGCACGGGATGCCGGGTTTGCGAATATCAACGTGGATCTGATGTCAGGTCTGCCGGAGCAGAGTGAAGAGAAATGGGAAGAGAGTCTTCGGACGATCGCGGAGCTTTCTCCGGAGCACATTTCCGCCTACAGCCTGATCGTGGAGCCGGGAACCCCGTTTGCGGAGCAGAAACTGGATCTGCCGGATGAGGACACAGAACGCGAAATGTATGCCAGAACGGCGGAAATCCTCGCAGAATACGGCTTTTTCCAGTATGAGATTTCCAATTATGCAAAGCCGGGCTT
>ENA-OPRT01000924-OPRT01000924.1-human-gut-metagenome-genome-assembly--contig:-NODE-924-length-12704-cov-7.956202_pt1 | contig 12704 bp, 9 predicted proteins | sample MGYA00241895_ERZ501884 | MGnify/ENA primary metagenome ERZ501884 (study PRJEB25962, sample SAMEA2042225) | human gut metagenome | biome: human gut; feature: human-associated habitat; material: faeces...
GCGCAGATTGCAAACAACTTATTCTCCCGATTCCGTTCCGCGAAATACAAAAGGCTATTCAATTTTCTCTACCCGGTTTGATTTCCAATGTTAAGGGAGATGAAAGAAATGTGCTATTGACGCTATCCCGCATGTGGTTTACATTAGAAACCGAAGACGTGACAACGAAAGATGTTGCTGCGGAGTGGGTGATTCCCCAATTGCCGGAAACCTTTTCTTCCCTGTTGAAAACGGCAAAGGAAGCCTATTTGGGAAACCTGTCTGACGAATGGGAAACAATGGAAAATGAAACGCTCGCGCTTACCGGGTTTATGAAAGGTCGGATTGAAGAATTGCTTAAAGCCAAAGGGTAAAGCAAGCAAAAGCAAGAATATCCCTACAATAAATAAACCGTTTGAAATGGTGCTGCCTCTTTTACAATAATACACCTATGAGAAAAGTAATCCTTTATATTGCCGTCAGTCTGGATGGCTATATCGCTGACAGCGAAGGTTCCGTTGAATGGATAAGCGGACAAGATAAAAACGTGGAGATGGAAGACACCTTTACTCCATTCTTCAGTGGTGTGGACACGGTCATTATGGGAAAGAGAACCTACGACCAAATTGTGACCGAACTTTCTCCCGACCAATGGCCCTACGGGGAAGCGATGACCTATGTATTGACTCATCACAGTGAAGAAGAGGGCACAGAAAATATCCGTTTCAGGAATATGGATGTATGCCAACTGGTAGAGGAGTTGAAACAGGAATCGGGTAAAGATGTGTGGATTTGCGGAGGTGCAGAAGTGGCGCAACAACTCATCGCAAACAATCAAATAGACATTTATCATCTGGCGATTATACCGGTTCTTCTCGGTAACGGCACAAGGCTGTTTGGTGCTACCGATAAGAAAATTGACTTGGAAATGATTCGTACCAAGAAATACAACGGCATAATAGAGGTGGTATATAGTCGCAGGAAGATTTGATGTTTACTGTTTTAAAATCTTCTCCCTTTAGAATACACGATTAAAGATTACGACCATATTTCCGATTTACTGCTCGTAAATTATTGATTAATAATCAGTTGTAAATACTAACATTATAAATTAGAGACTATATAAACAAGAAAAACATTCATACACATTTTCTATTTTTGAGAAAATTCGTATCTTTGCACATAAGAGAGTTATTTGACAGCATAGCAACGCAAAACGCTGAAATTCGCACAGTTGCTAAATCGTTACCTCTATTTCTCAAATAATTCGCTAAAAGTTTATTCTTCAATCGGTTAAGTCAAACCGATAAAAATCTAAAATACATTTTCATATAGATTTTCTTTGAAGTTAAACTAATTCCTTACTTCAGGCTATACACCACGGTTGTCACACTCTTGGCTTCCAGAATCACCTGCTTGCCTGCCGCCACCGTTCCTTCCACCAGATTCTTGCTACCGGTAGTTGTATAAGTAGCTATTGACTTCGCTTCATTGCTCCATCCCACATGCGTTTCACCTAAGCGAACCGCCTTATCAGACATGTTTGTATAGACGGCCACTACCTTATCCCCCTCGGGAGAAAGCCAGGCGGAACCGAAAAAAGTACGCGATTCGTTCAAGTCGAGGGCAATACGGCGGTATCCCGGACGGATAAAGCGGCTGTAATTGCCCAGTACCCAAAGAGTGGCAGTAGCCTGATAGCTTCCCTCCTGCTCTATATCACCATACTCGCCACCGGCAGGTACCAGCGAAATCAAGAGAAAACGGTTCTTATGCCCCCAACGGGAAACATCCATCGATGTCCAGTAACTCCAGGAAGACACCCCAGCCACAGTGAGGTCATTGTGGATGACCTTCGACATGTAGAAAGCGATATCCATCTCAGAAGCCTGCTCGTAGCCCACGAATTCGGAACTGCTGTAATTATCGCCCAGCATACTCCATTCACTCTGCCAAACATCCAGATTATACTGACCGGCAGCCTGGGCCACTTGCTTGCGCACGTTGCGCATACCGTCCCATGTGCCGTCAGTCCAATAGCTGTGTCCGCAAATGAGATTCTTCACGTGTGCCAAGTCACCCACGTAGGCGGAAGAGCCGGGTGTAAAGAAAGCTGAGAATATATTACTGCGGTTGGCATCGCCTTTCACTTTATACAGATACTCCCAATCACCGGATTCGCCCAAGAGAATGTCTGTGGAAAGCCCCCGGTCATCCAACGACATATCCAACTCGCGTGCCAGTGCAGCCACTTCGTCATTGGTCCAGCCACTGCCCTCCTGACCGCTGTCCCAGTTGTACTGCGGCTCGTTGACGGGCGAGATATGGCTTATGTGATAGCCTTCACCGGTATAACGGGCCGCTACATCGGCCATATATCCTGCAAAGTCACCATAATGCTCCGGTTTCAGATTGGAAAGTCCCCCTCTGGCGGAAAATCCTTTTCCATTATAGGTGTACTGCACGGGAGGTGTATTGCTGAAAAGAACGAAATTGTTACATCCCAGCTCCTTGGCACGGTCCATGAAGTAACGTTGTCCCTCGCAACGGGTCCAGTCGTACGTCAAGTCATCCGTAAGATAGGATTCCGCACGACGGGATTTATCCTCGATGCCGCTGGCTTCACCTTGCGCGGCACTGCCGCCACCAAGATTCACCCGCCATTGGGAAAGGCCGATTCCTTTCGGCTTGCCGCCCACAATCTCTGAAGAAAAAAGCAGTTCCGTAATCCCCGCACGGTGCGAAGTCCATGACTTGCCCACAAAGGCAGGCGACCAACAGTCCGAAGCGCCAAAGCCGGCTATTGTCTGGAAAGTCTGTCCGGCATCGATGCTCACCAGTTTCTCTACGCTGTTTGTAATGTCCGGACCCTCAGGAGTGTCTGGAGTATCCGGCGTAACGGGAGAATCGTCGCTGCAAGCCATTGCAGCAAGCAGTGCCGGAAGAATAAAAATGTGTCTCAAATTCATGATATTGTTTCGGATTAAAAAAACTGCCGCGGATAATCCATTGCAAACTATCCGCGACAGAATATAAAGACCTATTGAATAATCAGTTCCTGCAACAATCTGTTTTCATCAGAATGTGTTTAATTCCAACCCGGGTTCTGGGTAATGGAACCGTTGGACATCGTGATTTCGTACAAAGGAATGGGGAACACCATGTCGCGGTTTTCATTGAAAGTGATGCCTTTGTCACTTGCTTCACCTTGATTTTCCCACTCAAGAGCGTCACGGGTAGCCTCTTCAGTGTTCCACTTCACAAAGGAACCGTTCGGTCCCAGGATATTGCTAATCACCTTTTTACCATTTGTATCAGTCCAGCGGCGGATATCATACAGACGGTTCTGCTCGAAAGCCAATTCCAAACGGCGCTCCAGGCGAATGGCACTTTGCAATGCCTTTCCACTTGCCGTAACGTCATCCAACTTGGCACGTCTGCGCACCTGATTGAGAGCATCACGGGCAGAAGCGTCATCACCCAGTTCATTGCAAGCCTCAGCATACATTAAAAGGACATCGGCATAACGCAGAATACGGTGATTCAAAGGACTCTTGTCCGTGGCGTAAGCCGTTGCATCGCCTTGAGCACGATATTTCATCGGCAGGAAATACTTGCGGATGATACGCGCAGACTTATGGTCAGCGGGATTGATAATATAGCAATTGGGGTCCCAACCATATTTATCAAGATATTCCTGATACTTATTCAACGCTTTGCTTGCGTCAATGAAATCTTCGAATTGGTCTTCGCCGGCAATTTCTGTACAGCCCGACTTGATTATTGTCCATTTCAAACGTTCCGTATCACCGGCCTCAATATAAGCTTGCTCCAAATTTGCCGTAGGCTGACACCAGCTCCAACCATCACCAGGACCATTACGGACACCGGTTACCGTAGCAAGCGCCCCTCCTAAGCCCAAAGTGGGATGATATTCATACTGGATTTCCAGAAGGCTCTCCGCACTGTTGTCATAGTCGACATTCCATACCTGCCCGAAATCGGGAAGCAATTGGTATTCGCCTTCATCTATCACAGTCTTCAACACATCATGGGCAGCCTGCCATTTCTCCTGATAGAGGTACACTTTACCCAATAATCCTAAAGCGGCGCCACGGGTAGCATGCCCTACTTGCGCAGTACTGCGTTGCGGCAGTATTTCGGCAGCTGCCATCAGGTCATCCTCTATGAATTTGTACACGGCTTCTGCCGTAGCACGTTCTGTTCCCTCCACTTCTTCCGGCATTTGGAAACTGGTCATCAAGGGCACCCCGCCAAAATTTCTCACCAGTTCGAAGTAATAGTAGCCACGCAGGAAACGGGCTTCTGCCACCAGACGGTCTCTGGTTTCTGTCTCTTGGGTTTCGAGAGCCGCAATGCGATCTATGGCTATGTTACAACGTAAAATACCTTTGTAACGGTACTGCCAAAAATTGGAGATAGGACCATTGCTGGCACCGTTTCCCTGATAATGTGCCAATGAGATATAATCACTCTGAGACTGAGAGGTATTCCCCATCCAGGCATCATCTCCACACATTTCGGAAAGTAACCACACGGTGTTGATTTGCCACCATCCTCCATATGTCATGGCCTGATAACAGCTCGTGACTGCGGATTCACACTCTTCTATGGACTTATAATAAGTGTCCACGTTCAATTGCCCGCGTACGTCTTCGGTCAGGAAGTCCTCGCAAGAGGTAAACACCAGCGAAGCAATCAGAACTACTATTGTAAATATTCGTTTCATGGATAATCAAGAATTAAAATTTGAAGTCAATGCCAAACAAGAATGTTCTCGGATTAGGATAAGCCACGTTGTCAATACCGGTATTGATGGCACTGCCAGAGCTGTCGGTAGTACCGTCAACCATCGGGCGTTCGGGGTCCATTCCCGAATAACCGGTAATGGTAAACGGATTCTGTGCAGAGAAGGAAAGACGCAAGTCAGCACCTCCAACCCATTTCTTAGGAAGCGTATAGCCTATCTGTAACAGCTTGCAACGCAAGTAGGAACCATCTTCCACATAGAAACTGGAAACACGGTTATAGTTCAGGTTCAAGTCATTGCTCGACAAACGGGGAATATCATTGCCGGTACCCTCTCCATGCCATGCTTTCTCCAGTGTACCTGCCCAAACATTCTGTCCGCCTGAACCGGAGTACCGTCCTTTGGTGACATTGTAAATATCATTACCGAACGTACCATAGAAATTGGCTGCAAAATCAATGTTCTTATAACGCATACCAATATTCAGACCCATCATTAAATCAGGATAAGGATTACCGATATAATCTTTGTCATTGGCATCGAGCACTCCGTTATGGTCCCGGTCCTTGAAGCGGATGTCTCCCGGTTTTGCATTGGGCTGAATCAGTGTTCCGTGTTCGTCAGTGTGCGCATACACCTCTTCCCAATTCTGGAACAAGCCATCGGCCACGTAACCGTAGAAACGGGAGATAAAACCACCATCTTCATTACGGATAATCTGGTCGCTATTGAATCCACCGACATTGATAGGACCGTCGCCCGAGAACTTGATGGCCTTGTTGCGCACGGCAGAAAGGTTCAGACCAAGATCGTAAGAGAAATCCTTGCCGATTTCATCGCGCCAGGTAAGTCCCACTTCCCAACCGCGGGCCTGCATACTACCGATGTTCATCCAAATCTGGCTGTTCCAGTTATCATATCCCAAAGAGAGGATGTTCTGTTTCTGGTAAAGCATGTCAATGGACTTTTTCTGGAAATATTCGAATGTTACACCCAAACGTGAATCAAGGAATGACATATCCACGCCTACGTTCCAATCTTCCACAGTCTCCCACTTCAACTGGTTGTTACCTACTGTAGACACGAAGTAACCATTTGCCAACGTATTGCCATAATAGTATTGGGTTTCGCTCAACAAAGTAAGGGTAGCATTATTGTTGATATTCTGATTACCTACACGGCCCCAGCCTCCACGAAACTTCAGGTCACTGAAGATGTCCTGGTCCTGCATAAATGCCTCACTGATGACACGCCAGGAAGCGGAAACAGACGGGAAGAGGGCATACTTGCTGCCCTTCGGGAAACGGGAGGAACCGTCGGCACGGAGAGATGCCGAAATGTAGTAACGGTTATCGTAGTTGTACATGACACGGCCCAGGAAAGAAACCAGTGTATTGTAAGTGGTTTCACCGTTGGCCTCGTCCGTACCCTGCTGTCCGGCATTCACTTCCTGCATCTGGTCCAGATTATTGGGAACATTATCACGCCGTGCCTGAGTATTGTACCATGCAAAACGTTCGGCAGTAAAGCCAGCCATTACATTCAAGTTGTGCTTTTCAGCGAAAGTGTCCATGTAAGTGGCTGTATTCGTCCAGTTCCAGTCAAACCACTCCTGATTGCGGCGGGTGATTTCGTTCAAGTCTTGTTTCTCCAACGGATCCATATTGAACTTCGGAACGAATGAATCAGAACGGCGATAGTGTGCATTGGCACCGAACTGGGTGCGCAACGTCAGCTTTTCTATCGGGGTTACCTGCAGATAGGTATTCAGAATGGCACCCAACTCGCGAGAATGAGCATTGCTACGGGCAATTGAACCGGCGGGATTCCACTCCTGGTTGTTGTAAGAGCGTTGATAGTTGTTGTACTCATTATCCTCCCATTGGTCCTGCGGACGGAATACCGGAGTTGTCGGGTCCATAGCCATGGCTGCCGAGAACTGGTTTGGGGTATCATCCCATGATTCGACACGTGGAGCAATATCAACTCCCAATTTTACATACTTATTAAATGTATATTCAGTATTCAGACGGATATTTATCTTATCCCAATAACCTACATCAAACTGTGAGTTGTTACGATAATAGCCCACGCTAAAGTTATAAACAAACTGTTCTGAGCCACCGGCAACACTAAGTGAATGGTTCTGCACCAAAGCTGTTTTATTGACTACAGTATCCCACCAGTCTGTACCACCGGGATTGGTCGTAGCACCCGTATCGTTCCAGATAGAAGAAAGGCCATCATTCGTATAACGGGTATTGAACACCTCTTTATATTCAGCCGCACCGGCAATATTAGGTTTGGCCACGGTCTGGAAACCAACAGAAGAATTCCAATTGATGCGGGCTTTACCAGTCTTACCTTTCTTTGTAGTAATCAGGATGACACCGTTTGATGCACGTGTACCATAGATAGCGGCAGCCGAAGCATCTTTCAATACTTCCATGGAAGCAATATCGTTACTATTCAGAAAGTTGATATTGTCACCTACCGGCATACCATCCACTACATACAACGGATTCGTACCGTTTACGGTAGTTACACCACGAATCAGCACCTTCGGAGTAGCTCCAGGGCCACCACCACTGGTGACTTGTACACCATTTACCTTACCCTGCAAAGCATCCATAGCATTACCGGTCACGGTTTCAGTGATTTCATCGCCTTTTACTGTAGCAATAGAACTGGTCAAATCGCTCTTTTTCACAGCACCATAACCGATAACCACCACTTCATCCAGTAATTCCGCAGCCTCCTTCAGTACCACGTTAATCGTAGTACGTCCACCTACAGCTATTTCCTGAGACTCAAAACCAATAGAAGAGAATACCAACACTGCATTCTTGTCTACATTGGGTAATGTATAATCACCGTCGATACCGGTAATTGTACCCGTACCGGTACCTTTCACTTGAACTGTAGTTCCAATCAACGGCTGCTGGTCGGTGGCCGAAGTCACCACACCCTTAACCGTTATCTGCTGCGCATAACCGCAAAGGCTTATCAGCGCAAGACATAATAATAGAATTTGCTTTTTCATATCTTAAATCTAATGTTACTTTTTAATTAGCAGGAACAATCTTGCCGCGACCCAAATGCGCGTCAAACTCAAAGCGGTAGTTGCCGGTCACCGTAACCGTAGGCTTCATCCAGTTGTCACCTACCATCGAGCCGTCTTCCCAACGCTGATTGGTGCCTTCCCAATTAGGATTCACATCCCCTTTCTTACTGAAGTAACCAAACTTCTCTACATTCTGAGAGTCGTCACACCGCCATTCCACATGATCCCACCATCCGTCGGGATGATAATTGGATATGATGAAGTTCATTTCTTCACCGGCTTCCAGCGTCCAAGTTCCATTTTCCGGATAATAGAAAAGATGAGGATTATTTTTATCCTGGGCAAACAACTGATTTCCCGCATCCTGAGGAGAACCTCCCCAACCGATATAGAAATCAATGAACGATTCCCCATTCTCCCAACGGTCAAAACAAGGCTTTCCATATTCATATTTCATCGGATTTGTAGCCTCTGTCACCGAGTACGTGCGCATACTATAAGTAGACTCTTTCACATTGATGTCTATTTCATAATAAACACCAGCCTCATCCAAGACAATAGGTTTAGCCGTTTCCGGGTCATCCGTCAGTTTTGTATTATCCTCCGGATCAAGGCCAAAACAGATAGGAGTAAAGTCTGTCTTTTGCGGTAAGAAGAAAATTTCCGTACCGGCAGCTTTATTATAATAACGTGCACGATATTGGTACTCGCCCGTATGGTTAATCACCATCGGTACACCGAAAATATCACTGTTCAATTCCTCTACGGTTGCCACATCGGCCAGATACATTTTGGGGAAGTCAGGCATTTCAGATACACTGATGGTACTATTGGTCACTGTCTGATTGCCTCTGGCATCCACAGCCGTCAAAGTCACATCGTAACTTTTCACCTCATTAGGCAGAATAATCTTCTCCGTAAAGCTCAAAGTAGATTGCCCGCCAGCCTCTATACGGCGGCTTTCAAAACCTTCTACCCCAGGAATCTCAATGAGTACATAATCCAGTATGCGGTCATCTTTCACCGTGAAATTCAGGTTGAACTTTGTTTCATCCTTTATCAGTACGGTAACCTCCTTACCAGGGGCAATTGTAAATGTAGGATTCTCAAAGTCCCCATCCATCGTTATCAACACATCCTGCGACACTTCACGCCCGCCCGCATCTGTTACGGTCACTTTCACGGTGAAGCGTTCACCGATTTCATCACGCTTGAGGTCATAAGAATAGCTCAACTCATACTCCGTTTGGGGAGCTCCATAGATTTCGACCAAATCAATGGTCTTGTTCAGATAAAGATCGGCACATTGCAGATTGACGGATACAATTCCATCCTGGTCAGCCAACGAACCTTCAATGGTAAAACGATGGCCGGCACCGGATTCAATATGATCCGTCACCAATGTCATTGTCGGAATCTGCCCGTCTACATCAGAGTATCCGTCATCGTCACTACATCCAGTAGTCCATAAAGCCAGCGATAATAACGCCCAGAAAGTGGCGTTAAAGAAATGCTTCTTCATAAATATTATTATTAAAGTTAAACAAAAAAGTACATTTTGTTCCGATTTATAATAATCGGCAATGCAAACATATGCCAATTTTCGATTCAACAGCTGTATAAATCTTGCAGAGAAGGCATATAAATCTGTCAATGCACGATTTGTGCACATCATCTAAAGATTTTATTTGTACTTTTGACTCATGCAATGAAAAACGACCCGTTATGAAGAAGATTCTACTTTCCATTTTCCTATGCCTGCCATTCCTGCTATCCGCGCAGCCATATACCATAAAACATCTGAGTATCCGTGAAGGGCTGTCCAACAACCATGTGGTAAGCATAGCCCAAGACAAACGGGGCTCTCTATGGTTTGCCACAGAAGAGGGTTTTAAATAAATTCGACGGAATACGCTTCCTTACCTATTATAAAGAAGAAACAACCGGCAAGCAAAGCATCACCGGCAACGAACTGAACTGTCTGCTGGACGATCCCGTCGACTCCATCTTATGGATAGGAACCCAGCGTGCCGGAATCAATGCATACAATTATGCCAACGATTCATTCATCACTTACAGACACAACGAAAACAACCCTGAAAGCCTGGTTACGGACGACATTACCAAAATCATTGCCGCCTCCGACGGTAACCTATGGATTTGCACCTATTGGAAAGGCGTGGACTATTTTGACAAGCAAACCGGGCAATTCACCCATTACAATACCGAAACCGTACCGGGTTTTGCAAGCAACCATATCTGGTCTGCCATAGACGGCGGTAACGGACTACTCTATATCGGGCATGTGGACCGGGGATTCAGTATACTTTCCATAAAAGACAAGACAGTCAAGAACTTCACACACGAGCCGCAAACCCCCAACAGCCTGCCCGGCAACGAAGTGACATGTGTCTACAAAGACAAAAGCGGAAACATATGGATAGGAACCGATAGAGGAGTGGTACTGTTTAACCCGGAAGCGGAAAGTTTCATCCCCTTCGACGACAAAACCAACTGCATATCGTACCGTGTATATGATATACGTCAACTGGATGACAACAGACTTTGGATAGCCATGGAATTCGGCGGCATTGCCGTAGTGGATTTGTCCCAACAGCTTTTCCGTTCGTCAGACCAGATTCATGCGCTTTCTATCCGGGAGGGAGACGATGAATACGGCTTGTCCAACTCCAGTATCCGTTGCCTGCTCCAAGATTCCTTCGGTAATGTATGGGCAGGTTCCTGGGGAGGCGGCATCAACTTCATAAAACGCGAGCCGTCACTCTTCAGCACTTATAAATATTCTCCTTTTCCATCCACCAACAACAGCCTGAACAGTAAAATAGCCTCCGGTGTCTGTATGGACAAAGCCGGTAACCTCTGGATAGGAACCGATGGAGGAGGAATCAACGTATTCAACAAGGGAAGACGAATAGCCATATACAATGCTGACAACAAGAAATTCAGAAGCAATACGGTGCAGGCAGCCTTGTGCGACTCGAAGGGAGGATTATGGTTCGGACTTTTTTATGGAGGAATAGCCTACTACAATCCCAAGAGCCAAAGCTTCCGGCAGATTTTCTCCGAAGACAAGTCACGCACTGACGTACGTTCCTTTCATGAAGACAAGCAGGGAAACATTTGGGTCGGAACCAGCGAAGGCGTCTATCTTATAGATTGTAACTTTAAAGTTCCATATCTATGTAATTAAAAAGTTTTTATGAATAACTTATTCTTAAAAAAGGAGAAATTATGAAGTATATTAGAATTATTTGTTTATATTTAAAAAAATATATATCAGATAAACAGTTTGAAAATATTTTTTATCAGGATATAGATGGTTTTCAGGATGCCTTAGAAGAAGAAGTGTATTGGAATATTTTATCTTCAAATTTTAATAAAAAGGAAGATATAATTACTATAAATACATATTTATATAATTATATGTTAAAGAATTATAAATCAATATATGATGAGATAAGTGATGCATATATAGAAAATTTAATTAATTCTAATGAAGATAATGTAGTTATAGATATTTTAAAAAAGAGATATGAACAAAAAGAAGAAGTTTTTATAAATTTTTACAATATTAATAATAAATTAGAATTAATTTTTTCTATCAAAAAAGCCTTAAATCTTCCTCAACATTGTGGTAATAATTGGGATGCAATTGAAGATTTTATTTATGATACTATTCTTCCTAAAAAAATTATTTTACATAATTGGAATAACATAAAAGAAAAATTTCCTCAAGATGCAATAATTTTAAGAAGAATTTTAAATAAAATAAATCCAAAATATTGTACAGTTTTATATGATTAAAAGAATTTCTAATCTATGAATTATAAAATATATAAACTAAAAAACAGTTAATTCATAATTAGATACAGTATATTATATTGAGTTCCCAAAAGGAATACCTAAATATAAAGGACCAGTAGGTTATCAAGGTGGACCATTCTTTGGAGGATTAAATCAAGAACAATATTTTATTCCAAATTCAAAAGATTTTGGAAAAGTAATAAAAAGTTATCCTATTAAATAAGAGATGAGAGGAGTTATATAGTTATGACAACAAAAGAATTAAAAAATAGTGAAAATTTTGTAGAAAAAGGTTTTATAGAGCTTAAAAATTCAGTGGAAGAAATTATAAAAGTTTTTGAAAAATACCAGGATATGAGAAAAAACTCAAAGGGATATATAGAAGAGATGAAAAGATTTTTAGGAGAAATCAATATAACACTAAAAGAAAAAAAATTAACAGATAAAGAATTAATAAATTTGGATGAATTAACAAAAACTTATTTTAATTTTCATGATAATAGTCTTTCAGAATATGGGGTTTATGACAAAGATGATTTAGAAAAAACAAATAAAGCTAATAGAGAAATAACAGTAGTAATAGAGAGATTAAAAAAATTCTTTATAAAATTACAGAAAAAATAGATTATCATATATCTTAGTATAAGAAATAATTAATTTAGGAAAAGCTATATAGGTAGAAAATAGTTATATAGCTTTTTTAAAAATATATAAATCAAAATGGTTTCTATGAAAGTAATTATTTCCTAAGTAAAATAGACTGTAAAGAAAAATGGAACAATATATTTATCCTGGAGGGGCACCTCAAATATTTATTTACCAACCTTGGAAATATAAGACATTATTAGAACCTTAATTTTGAAAATAAAGAAAGGATTAAGAAAATGAATACAAGAAAAAAAATTTTAGAAAAAGTAATAAAACAATGTCAAAAAACATTAGATAGAATAGAAGAAGAACTATTAAAACCAGAACCAAAATTGACTCCTTATGATATAGAAATGAGGAACTTTGATGAGGTTCCAAGAGGTATTTTAAAGGAAGCAAAAAGACAAATAAAGATAA
>ENA-OPRT01000933-OPRT01000933.1-human-gut-metagenome-genome-assembly--contig:-NODE-933-length-12568-cov-12.739071_pt1 | contig 12568 bp, 10 predicted proteins | sample MGYA00241895_ERZ501884 | MGnify/ENA primary metagenome ERZ501884 (study PRJEB25962, sample SAMEA2042225) | human gut metagenome | biome: human gut; feature: human-associated habitat; material: faeces...
CCTACCGGAACCGCATCATCGACGCCATCTACCACATGGACGGCGAGACGCTGGAGAAAGGTGCAAAGTATGAAGTGCGATAAAAAAGGCCTGCTTTTATATGCTGTGACAGACCGCAGCTGGCTGAACGGCGAGACACTGTACAGCCAGGTGGAAAAGGCTCTGCAGGGCGGCGCAACGTTTATCCAGCTCCGCGAAAAAAATCTTGACCAGGATCACTTTATGGAAGAGGCACTGGAACTGAAAAAACTCTGTGCCGCATACCATGTTCCTTTCGTCATCAACGATAACGTGGAAATCGCAGCTAAGATGGATGCGGACGGCGTTCATGTCGGCCAGAGCGATATGGAGGCCGGCGATGTCCGTGCAAAGCTTGGCCCGGACAAGATCATCGGCGTTTCGGCGCAGACCGTGGAACAGGCCATTCTCGCCGAGCAGCGCGGGGCAGATTACCTCGGCGTCGGCGCGGTCTTCCACACCGGTTCCAAGGCGGATGCGGAGGATGTCAGCCACGAAACGCTGACTGCTATCTGCAATGCCGTTAACATCCCTGTCATCGCCATCGGCGGCATCACACGCGATAACGTGACGGAGCTTTCCGGCAGCGGCATCTGCGGCATCGCCGTCATCAGTGCCATTTTTGCACAGAAAGACATTGTTTCCGCAACGAAGGATCTGAAAGAACAGACTCTGCGCATGCTGGAAAACAAATAATTTTACGTAACCATTCATCCTCACACCAGGCGGCAGACTGGGGGCACCACTTTCTTTGTCGCCTGTCCAAAAAGAAAAGTAATGCAAAGGAGTAATTCTCATGGACGCGAAAAACATGAAAACAGCATTAACAATCGCGGGAAGTGATTCCAGCGGAGGCGCCGGCATTCAGGCAGATATCAAGACCATGATGGCACACCATGTATTTGGGATGAGTGCTATCACCGCATTGACTGCACAAAATACGACCGGCGTAATAGATATTATGGAGGTAACTCCTAAATTTCTGGAGGAAGAATTGCAGTGTATTTTTACTGATATTTATCCGGATGCAGTGAAAATAGGTATGGTATCATCGGCAGAACTGATGGAAGTCATTGCCCGGAATCTGAAAAAGTACAATGCAAAAAAGATTGTCGTAGATCCGGTGATGGTGGCGACAAGCGGCGCAAAATTAATGGAAGATACGGCGATTGCGACACTAAAAAGGACGTTGCTTCCGATGGCAGATCTTCTGACTCCGAATATTCCAGAGGCAGAAGTGCTTGCAGAGATGGAAATCTTCACGGAGGAAGATATGATCGCAGCTGCACGAAAGATCAGTGAGGCCTATGGATGTGCTGTCCTGTGTAAGGGCGGACATCAGAAGAACGATGCCAATGACCTATTATATCAAAATGGAACATTTCGATGGTTCCGTGGAAGAAGGATTGAGAATCCGAACACCCATGGAACTGGATGTACGCTTTCCAGTGCGATTGCTTCCAACCTTGCAAAAGGATTTTCGATGGAAGAAAGTGTAGAAAATGCGAAGAATTACATTTCCGGGGCATTGGAGGCAATGTTGGATCTTGGAAAAGGAAGTGGTCCGATGGATCATGCTTTTCGGGTCGAAGGAGTGTATTAAGAGAAATGTTCAGAAGGACTGATGTCCTTTCTGGGAAAATTTTCAGGCATGATTGTCAGGTGTGTTCCAACAAAAGAAAGAGAGGAATCACATCATGAAAAAACAAAAAATGAACACGAACCGAATGGTAATGCTTTCGATGTTCGTAGCTGTGGGAGTTGTTATTTCACCGATTTTGCGCGTGGAGGGAATGTGTCCTACGGCACATCTTGTCAACATTGTTTGTGCAGTGTTTTTAGGACCATGGTATTCGCTGCTCTGTGCGACGATGATCGGGGTTATCCGGATGCTGTTCATGGGAATCCCGCCGCTTGCTCTGACCGGAGCAGTATTTGGAGCATTTTTATCCGGTGTTTTTTACCGTGCATCTCATGGAAAGATTTTCTGTGCTGTGTTTGGGGAGATTTTCGGAACAGGAATCATCGGATCACTTGTATCCTATCCGGTCATGGCATTTCTGATGGGAAGAGATGGGCTGAATGCATTTTTCTATACACCAATGTTTCTTGGTGCAACTTGTATGGGAGGAGCAGTGGCATGGCTTCTGTTAAATCAGCTCAGCAGAAGTGGAGTGCTTGCAAAAATTCAATGGAGTCTTGGAGCGAAAGTATATGACAAAGGAAATGTTAAGAAAAATAGCGGCGAAGATCGCGGTACTGGGGGAGCAGATCAGGCAGCATAGACCGCTTGTACATTGTATCACGAATCCGATTGCCATCCATGACAGTGCAAATATTGTACTGGCAGCCGGTGGTCGGCCGATCATGGCAGAGCATCCACAGGAGGTAGAAGAAATCGTAAGGACAGCGCAGGTGCTTGTTTTAAATCTTGGAAATATCACCGATGTGAGAATGAGTTCTATGAAGAAAGCATTTCAGGAGGCACTAAAGAATCGTGTTCCGACTGTTTTGGATCTTGTTGGGATCCAGTGCAGCAGTCTTCGATTGCATTATGCCAAAGAACTACTAGAGATTGGAAGTCCGACCGTACTAAAAGGAAATATGTCAGAGATGCGGAAACTGGCAGGGCTTTCCACATATGGAACCGGAGTGGACGCAGGAGAAAAAGATCGGTTTTCAGAGGAAAATGAGAAGGAAATCTTACCTGCATTTTACAGACTGTCGGAGGAGTATAGGTCAGTTCTTCTCGTGACCGGTCAGGAGGATCTGATCATAGAAGGACCCCATTGCTACTGTCTGGCAAATGGAGATGCTATGCTTGGAACAATCACAGGAACCGGCTGTATGCTTGGGGCATTGTGCGGGACTTATCTTACGGAAGCCGCAGAAAGCAGAGGACAGGCACAGCGTGCCATGATAATGGCGGCTCATGGGGATAAGGTCCCGAAAACGGTTGTTCTCACGAGCAGTTCCGGCAGATAGACCTACTCCTAGCAGTAAAGTTTGTTGGATAATCAGTATCAGTACGGCGGGTATCAGGAAGCTGGCAAAACCGTTCTGCGGATTGAAAATGGAAATATCCTCATACGCTATGGGGGACGTGCTCACTTCATCTTGTCGGATGGTTGTGTTGCCGGAGCGTTCTATCTTTATCTGTTTGTTCATTACCAGCGAGGCATTGGTGTTGGCTGTCAGCATGGCTTTGTAGTATAGCATACCGCTCATGTCACAGTAGATGGTGACATGGGTTTGAACTCCTTTAGTAATGTCGCGGCTGAAGCTTTCAGGAATATAGATGATACCATACACTTTGCCGCTCTTCAATAAAGTTTTTGCTTCTTCCATATCACTGCAATGAGATACTATTTCCAAGTCGGCACCTGCATCTACCAGACGCAGGTATTCACGGCTGAGGCTTGAACGGTTGTTATCTACTACAGCAGCAGGAACTTCACGCACTGTTTCATTGGTATATATAAAGGTATAGAGAAGCGGATAGCCTAGTGGTACCAGAATGAAGAAGATAAGTACACCCTGATCCTTTACAACTGCTTTCAACTCTTGCCACCAGATGTAGAAAAGGTCCTTGGTTCCTTGTGAGATGATATCTTTGAGTTTATATGTTTTCATACCTGTTTGCCGTTTTAGGGAATATATACATAATGTAATAGTACTGTGCGCAGTCTTTTCAGTATAAAGAAAGGCAACAGCATGAATAACATCAACGCGACTACTGAATGCCATGCGTAAATCAGTGGATATCCGTTAAGTGCCAAATCTACATAAATCAGGAAGTAGTGGCGTAACGGGAATAGATTGGCCAGTGCCTGTAATACAGGATTCATTGCCATAACCGGAAAACTCATACCCGATATGGAGAAAGAAATCACCCCCCATAGGGAGGCGGTGCTCAGTGCCAAGCGGACTGTTGTAAACAATCCGAACAGAAATACTCCGAAAGCCTGTGAAGCCAGTACTAGTAACAGACCGGCAAACAGCATGGGCAGTATACCGCTATTACAGGGATAGTGCAGGAAACCGTATAGATAAACATTATAGAAGGTGGCCATGACAAAGAAAACTACAGTCTGGGGCAGCAATTTGCCGGTCAGGGCTACGGTGATGGAATTGTCTGCCATGTCCATCCATTCTTTTTGGGTGTTGGTTTTCATTTCACTTCCAATGGTATAGACGGTGGTCATAAAGATGAGCAGCATCAGGATACCCGGTATGATGGTGTTACTCAAATATACAGAGTAATTGAGCCATGGGTTGTTTAATACATGAGAGTCGATGACTATGGGCTGCAGGAATGCCATGGCCTGGTCTTCTGTAGCTCCTTTGGCATATAAGGTGGCACGGCCGATGGCTCCACCCGCCAGCTCGGACATGGTGCGCTGGTCTTTATAGAGTAATGAACCTGCTACCAGATAGGAGTAGTTGGTATAAAAGGAAACCTTGGGTTGACGGCTTGCTAATGCCTTCTCGGTAGTTCCTTTTGGAATATAGTAGAAAGCATAGATCTTTCCTTGCTGCATGGCTTTGCGGGCATCCGCGAAACTGGGGTAATGTGCTATGATTTTAGTCTGCTGAAAAGCGTCCAGATTACGGATGATGCTGCGTGTGGTAGCTGTGTTGTCCAAATCGACCACACCTGCCGGCATATCCGTAGGGAGTCCGTTCCACATTAATGTAGTGAAGAAGAGATAACAGAACAAGGGAGCTATGATCATGCAGAACAGATATAGCGGTCTTGTGGCGATGCGGAACACTTCACGCCGGGCTATGCGGAATATACGGTTATGGACAGTATTGTTCATTGTTTGTTATTTCTCGATGATGGCACTCATTCCCGGACGCAATCCGTCTGTTCTCTCTACAGGAACAGCTTTCACCTCGAAGGTCTTCAGGTCGAATTGTCCCGTAGTCTTGGTTGCTTTCCAGGCAGCATATGTACCCAGATCTTTCATATAAGTAACCTTGAATTTTATTTCTTTGTCAAAGGCAGGAATAAATGCGCTAATCTCATTTCCTACGGTAAAGTCTTTTAGGAAATCTTCGCGTACATTAAATGTTACCCACATGTCATTCAAGCGGGCCACGTTCATAATGGGGGCACCGGTACCTACCAGTTCGCCTGTTTTGGGAAAAATTTCGGTCACTTCTCCATCAGCTGACGCGGTCAGTATCGTTTCGTCTATGTAGGAGGAAACTTCGGCTACAGCACCTTTGGCACGTTCTACTTGGGCTGCGGCTGCTGCTTTGTCTTCACGTTGTGCACCGTTCTTTGCCATTTCGTATTGGGAGCGTGCTGCTTTTTCTGTAGCGGTCATGGCATCAAATTGTGCTTTGGCTTCATCACGTTTTTGCGCGGACATTACGCCTTGTTCAAAGAGCCGGTTGACACGGTTGTATGACTTTTCAGCAATTTCTACTCCGGCTTTGGCTTTCTGCCACATTTCGTAGGCAGCTTGCAGTTGCTCTTGGCGGGTACCTCGTTGTGCTTTTTCATTCAAGGCTTGTGCTGCTTGTTCGGCAGCTTGTGCTTGAGAAAGTTTGGCTTTTACATCGGGGGCTTCAAGGATAGCCAGTGTGTCACCGGCTTTTACTTTGTCTCCTTCCTTTACACGAAATTCCAGAATGCGTCCCGGCACTTTGCTGGATACACGGTATTCGTCGGCTTCTGCTTGCCCCTGAATGATTTCCGGACCTTTACCCAGTGTAAAGAAACCTATCAGTGACACTATGACAATGACTGCTGTCAGTGAAATAAATGCCAGCAAAATATTGCTGTGTTGTGATCTTTCTGCCATATCTTTTCGTTTTTAATCTTTAATTTTTATTTAAGCACTCCCATTGATTTGCGCAAATAGACTTCAGTCAGTTTTACATCAATCTGAGCGTCTATTTTGTCCGACTGGGCAGATAACCAAGCGGTTTGCGCTTCCAATACGTTACTGGTAGGAATGACTCCTTCCATGAATCCCAGTTTGGCATAGCGCAGATTCTCGTCTGCTTTTTCCAGATTTTTTTCAGCCATACTCAGGCGTTTGGCTGCTTCATTTACTTTATAGCTGGCTTGGCTTACCTGCAATTCTACCTTTTCTTTTGCATCTGCCAGTTGGTAGCGGGCAATGTTTGCTTCCGCTTTGGCAGCTTTTACCTTATACATTCCTTCGCCCCAGTTCCATATTGGAATTTGTACCATAGCGCCAACAGCCCACATGCCGCGGAATTTGCGTTCAAAGCCGTTTACCAATGAGGGATTGGTTACCATGTAGTTGGCGGTCAGAGCCACTGTAGGAAGAAATCCCGCGCGGGTGATATTGACTTTTTGGTCATAAATTTTATTAGCTAGATCCAAACTTCGTAATTCTTCGCGATTTGCCAAAGCGGTGGCTACATTATCACCTACATGATATTCAAGGAGAGTTAAGCTTTCTACGTCTTCATCTGCTAAACGTATTTCATCATTTAAAGGCAGACCGCATAATTGGCATAGTACCATTTTAGATAGGCTTAATCCGTTGTCTATTTGTGTGAGCTTCATTTCGGCTTCATTCACTTTTACTTTTACACTTAGTCCGTCGGCTTTGGTGGCGACACCTTCGGTTATCATTTTATCTACATCACTGTCCAGTTGGCTGACCAGTTGCAGATAGCTTTGGGCTAGTTTTTTCTTGTTTATCAGTGAGATGACTTGCCAGTAAGCTTGGTCTGTACTCAAAATGATATCCTGCATACCGGTGGCGTGCTGTGATTCGGCCAGTTGTTCAGCGTATTTGGTGATTTTATTGTAGGCAACGATTTTTCCTCCCATGAAGATGGGTTGGGTAAGGGTCACAGCTCCTGCATACATATTGCGTGTGTCGGTGCGCAGCGCATCTACCAAACCTTGTCCTACCTTGTTCAGTGCATTTCCAATACCTGGGATGAGGGGAGCAAGTGGTTGCAGTATTTGTGCGAGTTCGGGATTGGAAGCTGCCAGTTGTTGGAAAGTTTCCTGTATGGAGCCTTGGGCGGTAGTCCCTATCTGACTGATAGCTCCCTTTTGTTCGTCACTTAATAAAGAGATTTCTTTCTGAGTGCGCATATAGGTTCCTATAGCTGCAATCTTAGGAAGATAATTGGTAAAAGCCGCTTTCTTTTCATAATGTGCAGCTGTTATCTTTTCAGCTGAAATGCGCAACTCTTTATTGTTGGATAATGCTAAAGCACGACAACTATCTAAGGTGAGTGTGCTTTGGGCTGAAATACTATCTAAAACACCGATAAATAGGATAAAAGCTGCAATCTTTTTCATTATAGTGTTCTTGTTTTGTTGTTTTTTAAGTTGTTTATGCAACAAAAATAAGACAAATCTTCAAGAAAGCCATATTCTGGATGTTATTTTAAAATATTTTTATAATTCTGCAATCTGTATGTTTACTGCTTTTGCTTGGTGGAGAAAAAAACAGCCGGTTTGTTTCCAACCGGCTGTTTTTTTATTAAATATATTGAAGGAGAGAATGTTCCTTGTTATTTCATGCTGAAAGCTTGTTGTCCTATCATGGTTCCATCAGCGAAAATATAAACATGATAAGTTCCGGCAGGCAAATATTCCTCTACGTCCCAATATACGGTTACATTTTGTTCTTCTCCGGTGTATTCTATGTATTTCTTGATGGAATAAACCAAATTACGGTTTTCGTATGGGAATGTGTTTGAAGCGTTTTTGGTTAGTATGTCATTGTCTGGTTTGGCAATACGTATATATAAAGTACGTTCACCTGTTTTGGCGGTAATATTCTTGACAATGGTGAACGAGATGGCTATCTTTTTCACATCTTTTACTTTCTTGGCTGTTTTACCACGTTTATTTCTAGGCTCTACGCTAATTCCTGTGGCATCCAATTGGGCTGCCAAGGTGACCTTTTCATTCAGATTTTTTTTCTCTTGCGATAAATTATTGATTTGACGGGTTGCCTGCGTATATTTTTGTTTTACTTCTTGGTTTTCTTCAGCTAGTGCTTGGTTGAGTTTGTTCAGTGAATCTATTTGGATAACATAGGTGCGTAGTACGGCACGTACTGTTTTCAGTTCTTTCTTCAAACGCATGATCTCAGCTGCGTTACTGGTCTTTACTTGTCGTAATTCTTCTAGCAGCCGCTGTGTTTTCAGCTTCTCACTCTCCAGCTTTTCGCGCAAGGAATCATTGTTTATCTGTATCTGAAGTTCATCATATTGGGTGGCGAAAGTGGTATATTCGTTTTCCATTTCCAGTTTTTCCACAGCGAAGAGTTCGCTCATTTCCTTATTCTCTTTTGCTTGATGAAAAGCATAAAAAGAAACTCCGCCGATAATCACAACCAGCAGAATAATGACAATAATCAGTTTTTTGCTCTTATCCATAGTGTTACATTGAATTTTGGACAAAAGTACAATAATTTATGTAGACTGCTCGAAAAATATTATGGAAATTTTTCTTTAATTCGGAATATCATTGTAACTTTGCGGTGCTTTTAAGAAGGCGATTTTATTATCAACTTTAAACAAAATATAGAGATTATGTCAAAAGTAACCGTAGTAGGCGCAGGTAACGTAGGTGCTACATGTGCAAATGTTCTTGCTTTTAACGAAGTAGCAGACGAAGTAGTAATGCTGGACGTTAAAGAAGGCGTATCAGAAGGTAAGGCAATGGATATGATGCAGACAGCTCAGTTGTTGGGCTTCGACACAAACATTGTAGGTTGCACTAACGATTATGAAAAAACAGCTAACTCTGACGTTGTGGTTATCACTTCAGGTATTCCCCGTAAGCCGGGTATGACCCGTGAAGAACTGATCGGTGTTAATGCAGGCATCGTTAAGTCAGTTGCTCAGAATATCTTAAAGTACTCTCCTAATGCTATCATCGTAGTTATCTCTAACCCGATGGATACTATGACTTATTTGTCATTGAAAGCTTTGGGCTTGCCTAAGAATAGAATCATCGGTATGGGTGGTGCTTTGGATAGCTCACGTTTCAAATATTTCTTGTCTCAAGCCTTGGGTTGCAACGCTAATGAAGTGGAAGGTATGGTTATCGGTGGTCACGGTGATACTACTATGATTCCTTTGACTCGTTTTGCTACTTACAAAGGTATGCCTGTTTCTAACTTCTTGTCTGAAGAAAAATTGCAGGAAGTTGCTGCTGCTACTATGGTAGGCGGTGCTACTCTGACTAAGTTGCTGGGTACCTCTGCATGGTATGCTCCGGGTGCAGCTGGTGCATTTGTTGTTGAATCTATCATCCACAACCAGGGTAAGATGGTTCCTTGTTCAGTTTATTTGGAAGGTGAATACGGTGAATCAGATATTTGCTGTGGTGTGCCTGTAATCTTGGGTAAGAACGGTATTGAAAAGATCGTTGAATTGCCTTTGAACGAAGAAGAAAAAGCTAAATTTGCTGCAAGTGCTGCTGCTGTTCGCAAGACTAACGCTGCTTTGCATGAAGTAGGTGCTCTTTAATAAGAACAAGCTATAATTTTATATAAAAAGCCGTTTTTTCAGTGAAATGAGAAAGCGGCTTTTAATTTGTACAGAATCCCTGAAAAAGTAAGTGAACTTACTTTTTCAGGGATTCTGAAATGAAAACGGCAGGAAGATTTTCTCCTCCATCAGTCCATCGGGTAAAGGGGTAACCGGGATAAAGGGTAGGAGCTGTTTCATCTATCCATTGGTTGAGAAGCCGGTAGATGGAAATGTCTTCCTTATTCATAAAAGTACCTGTGTATTGGGCATTTTTAGACAACTGATTACCATCGTCATTTTTTCCGATAAAGGTTATTTTTGCATTATCATAGTAGTTGTGGATAAAGAAAGAGTTGGCAGCTATACCTGCGAATAATCCTTTGGTCGTAATTAGATCTATGTTATAGACATAACAATTTTCAATGTGCGCTCCATCCGAAGCTTTTCCGCATATTCCACCATTGTAACTCTCTCTGTTCTTTATTATGTTGTTGGCAGAATAGCAGTTTGCTATCAAACCTTGGGCCTGGCTGGAACCTGCTATTCCACCGGCTGGTCCTGCTTTTATTTTTGAATTTGCGTCATAAATGATTTGGGTGTTGGTAACATAGCAATTGGTGATTTCCCCTGTTGAAGTTCCTGCTATGCCTCCTGTATTGGCTGATTGGTTCGTTTTGGTTGGATTGGCTGCAATTTGGCACTCCTTAACGCAACAATTTAGTATTTTGCCTTTATTGCGTCCGACTAAAATACTTGTACCTTCTGCTGTGCTCTTGCTTTTTGATGTGATAGATACTTTGCTGGATTCTATATGGAGATTTTTAACTATGCCGGTGATATTGACGGCTCCGAATACACCTGTGGTGCCATTGCTGGAATTGATAGGTATATTGTAAAGGGTGTGATTTTGTCCGTCAAAGGTTTGGGAAAAGTAATAGTTTGTTTGGGCGTATCCTATTTGTTTTAACTCAGTACAATCCACATCTTTAAAATCAATGTCATTCAATAGATAATAAGTGGTTATTCCATTTATCGTTTCTCCGAAATCGTCCAATGTTTTTCCTTTGTATTGGGTAAATGTATTGCTATTGATAAGTTGACTGAATGCAATCCAATCTTCGGCAGTCATAATTCCCGGAGTTTTTTCAGATATTTTTAAGTGATAAGTATATTCTTTGTTACCGGTAAAAGACTTTGTTTCTAGTTGTGTTGTATATTTCTTTCCATTTGTTACCATATTTATGGCGATGACCATGTTTCCGACAGGAGGGGCTATAAACGAATAATTTCCGGAAGGAGAAACTTGGGCAATAGTAGTCGTATGTGTTCCGTTATCCGCTAGAACTATTTCAGCGGATTTTGGGATAATAGAGGAAACAGCAGGACATGTTACCTCTATTTTCTGAAAATAGGTTTGTAAATTTCCCTCCAAATGCAGTGTCAGAAGAGAAAATAAATGTTTGAACTGTAAATGGATGGAATTTCCGGCCGGAAATTCATCCTTGACATACAGTATGTCTTCCAACGAATTGTTTTTATAAAGATTTTCTTGGACATAGTCCAAATCGGGATAGACAGGATATACTGCCGTAACATTTGTTTTTCCTGTTAGGTCACTCCAGCTAAATTCATTTTCTGCTTTCCATTGGTTGTCCATATAAGTCAGAATTCTGCTGTCTATTTGAAGACTGCCGGAAGCATTCAGCAGGATTTGATTGCCGGAGTTAAAAGTGGAAACAGGGGAGCTTTCTGTGAAAACTGCTTGGTATGTATTGCCTGTGAGTACTACCTCGATATCGGTCCCTGTATAAACAAGATTGTCGGTGCAGCTTTGCAAAGCCAGGACCGACAATCCTATTATTAATGAGTTATATTTCAACTGAATAATGTATTAATGAAAATTGCTTTATGGTTCAGGTATTGTGAATTCCCTGTCAGCAAAGAGTTCCATTAGGCCGGATATCTGTTTGAGTCGTAAAAGTTCGTCGGCATCCATGCCAATATTCTTTTTTATCCATTCGTCACTCATTCCGGCTTTGGTCAGTTCTGCCACGATATCTACCATCAGTTCAATGCTGTGAGTGCCGCGGGCGCGGTTGTGGCGGATAGTGCTTGCCATTCTGTTTGAAAGGTCTTTTTCTATAACGACCACGGGAAGTAAACCTTTTTCTCGTTCGAACACACGTTTTGAAGTTTTAAGCACACAATAACGATGATATCCGTCTACCAGTTCATATATATCTTCATCGGGAATATAATAACATACACAAGGCATAGTATAGCCATCTTCCCAAATGCTTAATTCCAGCAACTTCATTTCAGGAGCGGCTACGTGGTTTGGATTATAACTGTTGGCACGTACCTTTTCCACCGGTACTCTGTGCACGTGATACACAGGACTTTCGAATTCTTCTTTCATTTGATAATATTTTTATATTTCTGCATCACTCTGTCTCTTCTTAACTTTTCTTTTTTAGTTAGGGCAAATCCCATATATTTACATACATGGTCATTTTTCAGAATGCAAATACACATACGTTTATAAGTGGGGATTTCTTTAAACTCTGCGATGTCTATATCGTCTAGATAATCCATTTGGACAGGAAGTTTGTCTGTCTTGTAGTTTGTTTTCTTTTGTACGTAGAATTTTATGCCCAAATCAGTTAATTTACGTATGGTTGATAAATCCAGGCATCCTCCCTTGTATTTCCAGAACTCCCGGCTTACTCTTAGTTTTTCCAAGTAAGACTGTTTGGTTTCTTCGGGTAACGTATCTAACAGGAAATACATATACTCTTTCCATGTGTAGCCTTCTGGTAATTTGATGTTTTGCCATCCCATGGCACGGGTTCCACCATAGATTCCGGTAAAGTTTACTCCGTTTACTCGGCCTAACATTCTCCCCCAAGTATTGGGATCGATGGCTTTGTATAATTTCAAGGTTTCCTGTGCTGTGCTGAGGAACGGACTGGCTACACGTTGTCTGTCCAAAGGTACTCCGGCTTTATAATAAAGTTCGTACATTTGGTTGAATGGCCATTTGAAACGGGCGTAT
>ENA-OPRT01000941-OPRT01000941.1-human-gut-metagenome-genome-assembly--contig:-NODE-941-length-12484-cov-3.983024_pt1 | contig 12484 bp, 13 predicted proteins | sample MGYA00241895_ERZ501884 | MGnify/ENA primary metagenome ERZ501884 (study PRJEB25962, sample SAMEA2042225) | human gut metagenome | biome: human gut; feature: human-associated habitat; material: faeces...
AAACGATGAACACAGAAAACTCATAGGAGGAGTAGAAACATTAAGAATCAAACAATGGAAATGGGAATTCGCCCGAATGATATAGTTTATGATAATTCTTCTTCTGTCAGGGGGATTGTGAAGAGTTCTGTTTTTCTCGGCAGCGAGTATACCTATTTTGTCACTTTAGGAGACCGAGAACTTCGTGTCCAGGCGAACGCGCTGGAAGTCATGAAACGTGGAAATGTGGAAGAGGGGCAGGAAGTGGGGCTCAGATTCTTGCAGCCCCGTTATTATGAATCGAAGACCGCCGAGTAGGCGTGGTATGGCTGGGGGGGGACTATGAAATTTGGAAAATCGTCAGGAGTGCCTTCCGATCTGGCCGCGCTGGACGGGAAGACGCTCAGCCTGGACAAAGCAATGACTATGGTCAGCTTTGTGCTGCTTTTCTTTATTGTTTTTATTCCTATTTTTATGATTGTATACAATGCCTTTTTTTATGAAGGGCAGTTTGATACGGAAATGTTTAAAACGGTCGTGTTCAGTGCGGATAATATAGCGGCAATGACAAACACGATCATTATCGGTTTCGCCGTTACGATTTTTGGTACGATTGTAGGGCTGTTTTACGCGTGGCTTTTGGGTCGTAGTGATATTCCCTGCAAAAATTTGATGCGGGCGCTCTTTATGATTCCTTACATGTTCCCACCGTTTTTTGGAGCTATGGCTTGGGATATGCTGTTATCCGGCCGCGGCGGCTATGTGAATACATGGCTCATGAATACCTTTGGCATTGAAACGTCTCTCTTCAATATCAATTCTCTTGGTGGGATCATATTTGTGGAAGTTTCTTATTATTTTCCTTTCGTATTCATGCAGGTCGTTTCAGCGCTGGAGCGTATGGATCCCACTTTGGAAGAATCGGCCCGTATTGCGGGGGCCTCCCAGAAGACAGTTATCCGTAAAATTACGATACCTCTCGTAACACCCGCTATTTCTGCCGGAGCGCTGCTGATACTTATTTCTTCACTGGCTCATTTCGGCGTTCCCGCTATTCTCGGGTTCTCGAAACAGATTTACACATTGCCGACGGTTATTTATGCTTATATTGACAGGGCAGGCGGTAGCTTTGACGGGATCCGTCAGGGTGCGGCGCTGTCCATTCTGTTGGTTTTTGTCGTAGCAATGGCTCTGATTTTGCAGAAGGTCGTTCTTAGCTCCGGCTCCTTTGATATTATCAAGGGCAAGAGCATGCGGCCGACGCTGATTAAGCTGCGCGGTGCGAAATATCCGCTTCTTGTACTGGCAATCATGACATTGGCGGTTATCGTCGTTGTGCCGCTCCTCATGATTTTCTTAGAAGGGCTGGTACGAGCCTATGGCCTTCCGTTTACGCCTGAAAATCTTACATTGGATAATTTCAGAAATATTCTTATCAGCAAAGCAACCATGGATTCTATTACCAATTCGCTTTTCCTTTCCGTGACGGCAGGGGTGCTTTGCATGTTCCTCGGTGTTATGGTGGCTTATGTTGTTATCAAAATTAAGCCGAAGGGCAAGGAAATACTGGAAATGCTTTCCGTTCTTCCGTATTCCATACCGGGAACGGTACTGGCTATCGGTGTTATTCTTTCGTGGTCAGGCGCCTTGGAAGTAAACCTGTATAATACGATCTGGATTATCCTTGTGGCATACCTGGCGCGTTACCTGTCGTTCTCCATGAAGAGCGCTTCAGCGTCGTTGCAGCAAGTCCATCCATCACTGGAAGAGGCGGCTAGAGCGAGCGGCGCTTCTCATACAGAATCGTTGAAGGACATTACGCTTCCGCTGATCCGTCCGGCCATGGTGGCGGGTTTTTTCCTTATTTTTCTTCCATCTATGCGTGAATTGACGACGTCTATCCTTTTGTATGGGCCTTACTCCCGTACATTAGGGGTGCAGATCTTCGCACTTCGTGACAGCGGACAGATACCGCAGGCATCCGCTTTGGCGGCTATTGCCATCGTGATCATCATTGTGTGCAATTTCATCGTGACACAGATTACGAAAGACAGAAAGGGCGTGTAACCATGGATGACCAGATCATACTGAAACATGTAACAAAGAGGTTCACGACAAAAACGCTGGGTACGGTGACGGCAGTCAATGATTTTAACCTTTCCATTAAAGAAGGAGAATGCTTTTCTTTCCTCGGACCTTCCGGCTGCGGCAAGACGACGACACTCCGGATGATTGCCGGATTTGAAGATTTATCGGAAGGGGAAATCCATTTGTGCGGACGCCCTGTTTCCATTAAATCACAGAATCTTTATGTTCCCCCGGAACATCGCGGACTGGGTATGGTATTCCAGGCTTTTGCCGTATGGCCCCATATGAATGTATTTGAAAACGTGGCGTTTCCTTTGACTATTAAGAAAGTGCCGAAAGATGAAATTGTGAAGCGTGTCAATGAGGCGCTCCATCATACAAGCCTCGATGGGCTCGGAGAAGTATATCCGTCGGATCTTTCCGGCGGGCAGCAGCAGCGTATTGCCCTTGCCAGAGCGATTGTGACCAATCCGAAAGTTATGCTCCTGGATGAACCGTTATCCAACCTGGATCCGAAACTGAGAGAAAGCATGCGTTTTGAAATCAAGGAACTCCAGCGTAAATTCGGGTTCACCATCATCTTCGTTACCCATGACCAAAGTGAAGCCATGGCGATTTCCGACAGAATGATGGTCTGTGATATGGGCAATATCATGCAGGTGGATACGCCGACGAATTTGTACAACCATCCCTGCAATCGTTTCGTCCACAGTTTTCTTGGACATTCTACCTTTCTTCATGCAGTGCTGGAACATGGAAAAGCCTATGCAAAAGGAGATATGGAGCATCCGCTTCCCGTGACCGTACCGGAAGGGGTGGACAGGGAAGTGGTTATTGCTACCCGCCCCAATGCGGTGGATCTAAATCGTGATCATGGATATGAAACTACCATTTTCAGCCGTATTTTCCTGACGGATTCCACGGAATATGAAGTTAAGATAGGAAACCAGCTCCTGAAAATACAGACGCCTCACCGCATTACTTTTGCGGTGGGAGAAAAGTGCTTTGTAGATTTGAAGCATGTTATGTGGTATCCTGAAGGAGATTTCGATGAAGAGGCGGAAAGGGTCAGGCGACAATTGGTGTAATCAAAAAATGACTTCCTTCGATGTGAGGGAGGTCTTTTTGTATGGGGATGGAAATATTTCTTTTAAACAAAATAAAAGTCTGAAAAGAAAACTTCTCAGACTCAGATGACTGGAGCCGACAACAGGATTTGAACCTGCGACCTACGCATTACGAATGCGCCGCTCTACCAGCTGAGCTATATCGGCATTGACAAGTTATATTCTACTTATAGGAAGAGAATTTGTCAATATAAAAGGAATATAAACCGCTTATTTCTTTTTGCTGACCAGGAAACCGGTACCCTGCTGGTTTGCCATAATGACGATGTCGCTGATTTGGACACGCTTCGGGCGGTTCACCGCAAAGACGATTATATCGGCTATATCTTCCGCCTGAAGGGCATCGATACCTTCATAAACGGCGGCAGCTCTTTCCTTATCGCCATGGAAACGGACTTCGCTGAATGGCGTTTCCACGATACCCGGCTGGATGGTAGTGACTTTGATGTCGCTGTCTATGACTTCGATACGGATGCCGTCACTGAAAGTTTTTACTGCGGCTTTGGTAGAACAGTAGACCGCGGCTCCGGCGTAAGCGTAGAGTCCCGCCGTGGAACCGAGGTTTATGATATGCCCCGTGTTCCGCTTAAGCATGGCGGGAAGGAAGGCACGGGTCACAAGGAAGAGTCCTTTGATGTTTGTATCGATGGTTTGGATGATATCATCGATATCGTTGCTGCTGTACGGTTCGAGACCTCTGGCAAGTCCTGCGTCATTTATGAGGACATCGGGTGTGCCCGTTTCGGAAAGGCAGCGGCCGGCAGTGTTTTGTACGGCATCCCGATCTCTTACATCGAGGGGATACGGCGTGACTTTGACTCCATAATCTTTTTCAAAGCCGTTCTTAATGGCATAAAGTTTTTCCTCGTTTCTTGCGGCAAGCGCCAAATCAAAGCCGTTTTCTGCAAGTGCTTTGGCGGTAGCCAGTCCGATGCCGCTGGTCGCCCCTGTGATAAATGCAAGTTTATTCATACTGCCTCCTTCAATTGTTTTCCTTTATTATACTATGTTTTGCGCCGGAGGATAAATTCTTTTACAATAGGGGCAGGAGGCATTTATGAAAGAAATAGGATATGCGTTATTGGCTGTGTTATTAATGGCGGGATGCGGGGTGGACAGCGGGGAGAAAAAAACGCCTGCTGCAGAAGACATTCCGGCGGCACAGGAAATAAAAGTCCATGAGATCCCGGAGGCATCAGAGGCACTGTACCACAAAGCGGCGCAGGCTTATGGGAAAGGACACCGGACGGAAGCGCTCCGGCTGGCTAATCAGGCAATTAATGAGGATGGAGAAAATTATAAGGCGCTTTCTCTTAAGGGAATTATCCTTGCCTTCGATATTTCTCCTGATGAAGGGATTCCTTTTATTGAAAAGGCGCTTTCCATTTCACCTTCCTATGTACAGGCTGATTATGACATGGCCGTTGCTCAAAAATTAGGCAGGCATTATGACGAGTCTATCGTGTATTTTCAAAAGGTTCTGAAAGCAGATCCGCAGAATACATGGTCTTACTACGGGATCGCTACGAATTTTGCGGATAAGAAAGACAGGAAGCAGGCATTGGATTATCTGGAGAAAGCGGTCATCCTTGGAGGACAGGATGTCGTTTCCGCGGCTTCTGTGCAGGATCACTTTGCTTTCCTCCGTGAAGATGCGGAGTTTAAAAGAATATTACAACTGAAGCAGGAATAAAAAACAAAATGCCGACCGACAGTGGTGGGGCATTTTGTTTTTCAGCTGTCATTCTTTAAATGCTTCGGCCAGCTGATCCAGCCCTTTTTCTAAAACGGATTTCGGGCAGGCGATGTTGAAGCGGAAAAATTTATTTCCTTCCGGACCGAATATGGAGCCCATGTCGAGCCAGAGTTTTGCGTCATAAAGAAGTTTATTTTCCAATTCTTTATCGGTGATGTCATACGCGTTGCAGTCGATCCAGAGAAGATAAGTCCCTTCCGGCTCGATGAGTTTCATTTTCGGCAGTCTGTCGGCAAGGAATTTTTTAGTAAAAGCAAGATTGTTTTCGATGTATTCCCAGACAGCGGCAAGCCATTCTTCCCCGCCGCGGTAGGCGGCCTCGGCTGCAATGATACCCATGACATTCGGGCGTTCATAGCCGAAAGAATCAAGGACGGCTTTAAATTTATTTCTGATGGACTCATTGGGAATAAGGATGTTTGATGTCTGGAGTCCTGCGATATTAAAAGTTTTACTGGGGGCGGTGCAGGTGACAGACCTGTCCGCCGCGTCTTTGCTGACAGAGGCAAAGGGGATATGTTTGTGCCCTTTGAAGACGAAGTCGGCATGGATTTCGTCACAAATGACAGCGACATTGTACTTTCTGCAGATTTCCGCATAGGCACGCAGCTCCTCTTTCGTCCACACACGGCCCACGGGGTTGTGGGGGGAGCAGAGAATAGCCGCCTTTACCTTGTAGGTTTTAATTTTTTCTTCCAGATCGGCAAAATCAATTTCATAATGGTCGTCTTTAAGAATAAGGGGGCTGTTAATGAGTTTTCTGTTATTCTGTGTGATGGCGGCATGAAAAGGATGGTAAACAGGCTGATTGATGAGGACGGCGTCATTTTCTTCTGTCAGAGCCTTTACGGCGATGTTGATGGCGGGAACGACGCCGGGAGTTTTGATGAGCCATTCCGGGCGGATATCCCAGTTGAAATGTTTTTTCTCCCAGCCGGCGAGCGCCCGGAAATAAGAAACGCCTGTGTCAGAGTACCCGTAAATACCATGCTCCACGCGGTCACGAAGAGCATCGGTGATGCAGTCCGCCACTTTAAAATCCATGTCGGCGATCCAAAAGGGGAGTGTATCTTCGGGTACGCCGTATTCTCCGGCGAAATCATATTTAAGGCAGGTCGTGTTTTTTCTGTCGATGACGGTATCAAAATCAAATCGTTCCATAAGTATCTCCTTTCATGAGAATCCATGCCCTTATGATAGCATGAACGGTTCTTTTAAGCACAGTTCCACGAAAGGAAATATATAAAGGCAAATGAAAACCGGGCAGCCCATGGTCAGCAGGAAGCCCGGTTTTGTGCATTATTTCTTTATTTCCCCGCCTTCCACGACAAGATCGTCGGGATTGACGGCACTGCCGTAAACGGGAGCCAAGGTGGCTTCGTAGTTTTTGTGAAAAAAGTTTTCTTCGCCTAATTTTTTAATTTCATCATTGATATAGGCGAGGAGTTCTTTATTTCCTTTCTGTACGGCAGGAGCGATGGTGTCCAGATCGCCGAGAGAAGTGATGCCTACCTTAAAGTCCGGATTTTTCATTGCCCAGGCAAGAACTTCCGTATTGTCCGTGGAGAAGGCTGCGCCTCTGCCGTCGAGGAGGGCGTTGAAGGTTTCTGTATACTGGTCAAATTTCAGAAGTTTTACTTCAGGGTGGTGCTTGGCAAAATAGGTTTCCGCTGTCGTTCCTTTGGCGACGATAAGCAGCTTGTCTTTCAGCTGGTCAATGGATGTAATGTTGGCTTTTGCCGGAGAAACAACGCCGAGGGCGACTTTCATGTAAGGCAGGGCGAAGTCCACCTGCTCCGCTCTTTCCTTAGTGACAGTGAAATTGGCGAGGACGATATCTACTTTTCCCGTTTTCGCGTATTCCACACGGTTCGCCGGTTCAAGGGAGATATATTCCGCTTTTACGCCCAGGTCTTTGGCGAGGCGTTCGGCAAAGTATACATCATATCCCTGATAATTTCCGTCCTTGTCAATATAGCCGAAAGGCGCTTTGTCACTGAATACGCCGATGATCAGCTTTCCACTCTGCTTAATGTCCGCGATGGAACGGAAAGAGGCTTTCGGCGCAGCCTGCTTATCATCGGAATTTTTGCTTCCGCAGCCTGCGGCAAAGGCCATGGTGCATACGAGCGTAATGGCGGTGAGGATGTACGATAGTTTCTTTAACATGGGGATCCCTTCTTTCTACTGACTTCTTTCATATCTGAATGAATGTAAAAACTGTTTCGTCCGTTCCCGTTTCGGGTGATCAAAGAGTTCAGACGGAGTTCCTTCTTCTTCAATGACACCCTGATCAAAAAAGAGGATACGGTCTGCCACGGCACGGGCAAATTGCATTTCATGGCTTACGATGAGCATGGTCATGCCTTCTTTTGCCAGCTCCATGATGACGTCTAAGACTTCCCGCACCATTTCAGGATCAAGGGAAGCGGTGACTTCATCGAAAAGCATGATTTCCGGCTTCATGATGAGAGCGCGTATCATGGCGATGCGCTGTTTCTGCCCGCCTGATAATTCTCCGGGACGGGCGTTTTCTTTGTCTTCCAGTCCGATTCGTTTCAGCAGCTTCCTTGCTTCGGCGGTGACTTCTTCTTTTTTCCGTTTCTGCACTTCCATAGGGGCAAGGATGATATTCTCCAGAACGGTCATGTGAGGGAAAAGGTCATAGCTTTGGAAGACCATGCCGATACGCTGGCAGATAGCGGCTCTTGAGACGGAGCCGTCGGAAATATTCTGCCCGTCCAGTTCCACTTTTCCTCCCGAAAGCGGCTCAAGGCCGTTGATACATCGCAGGAAAGTGGATTTGCCGCAGCCTGACGGTCCGATAATCACGACGACTTCACTTTTCTTTACATCAAGAGAGATGTCTTTCAAGATAAATTGTTCTCCAAATTTTTTGCTGAGATGCTCTGTGTGGAGCAGGATGTTTTCTGCCATATCAGTCTGTCCATTTCTTTTCCAAATAGGCCGCCATTCGGGAAAGTGGATAGCAGGCGAGGAAGTAAAGGAAAAATATTGCGGCGTAGATCCAAAGCGCCGCGTCGGGAGCGGTGTATCTGTTTGCTTCAATGATTTGCTGGCCTGTTTTCAGCATTTCCACGACACCGATGAGGACGACGAGAGAAGTGGTCTTAATGATCCGCGTAAACAGGTTGATCGCCGGCGGAAGTAAACGTCGGAGCGACTGGGGGATAATGATGAAGCGGTACATCTGCCGGCGGGAAAGCCCTAAGGCTTCCGCGCTTTCGTACTGGCTCTTAGGGATAGAGATGAGCGCGCCTCTGACAAGGTCGCCCATTTCCGCTGCTCCCCATAAGATGAAAACGATGACAGAAGCGGCAAATCCGGACAGGCTGATACCAAACACTCTCGTGATGCCGAAATAGGCGATGAAGAGAAGGACAAGCTGCGGCATGATGCGGATAAACTCCAGGTAAAAGCGGGAAATAAGTTTTGCCGCTCTGTTTTGAAGTGTCATGAAAAGACCGGTGAAAAGACCGAAAATCACGGAACCGATTACGGAAAGAAGCGATATTTCCACGGTCGTCCACAACCCGGAAAGAAGGCGAAAACCGTTGCTGCCCTCAAGCAGGATCCGTATCCCTGTATGGTCCATGACGGAGCCTCCTTTCCAGTAATGACGCTCCCGCCGAAATAGGGAGAAGGATGATGAGGTAAGAAATGACGAGCATCCAGAGAGTTTCGTCGGTCTTATAGTAAAGTCCGATGAGGTCTTTGGCGATGTACATCAGATCAGGCACTGCGCAGACGCTGAAAACAGAGGTTTCTTTGATAAGAAATAAGACGTTTGCGCAGAGAGGAGGAAGGGAAACGGTAAAAGCCTGCGGAAGAAGTACGAAACGGAAAATCTGATGCTCCGTAAGGCCAAGGGCGGCTGCCGATTCATATTGAGAGACAGGTACAGACTCAATTCCGCTTCGGAGGGCTTCCGCCATGTAGCTTCCGCCAAGGAAAGTGAGTCCTACGGCGGCGCAGGTTTCACCGGAAATATGGATGCCTGCCTTTGGAAGACCGAAGTAGAGGAAAAAAAGCTGGACCAGTAGAGGCGTATTTCTTGACAGTTCCACATATGCCGTGGAAAGGGGAAGAAGAAAAGGAATTTTTCTGTATTGGATCACGCTGATGACAAGTCCTGCAAGAAAAGAAAGAAAAATACCGGTTGCGCCGATACCAAGTGTCGTCCATGCCGCCTTTGCGAAAAGGGGAGCGTATTTCATCATAAAATCAATATCCAAGATAAGCTCCTTTAGAATGGCGCCGCCTTTTCTTTTTGGCGGCAATCTGATGGAAATATCCAAAATAAAAACGGGAAGCCTGCGCTTCCCGCTGATCCGTTCCTGCCATTCAGTTAATCATATCATTGGCAGAAAGTGTATAAAAAGGAGCGCACGCAAAACGGACATGACAGCAACATGCCATGTTACAACAAATCACCATTACACGTGCCTGATAGTCCATCGTGGTACTTCCTTTCCGCATTTCTGCTCAATTTAAAGTCATGGTAGCATGATAAATTTGAAATGTCAAACTGATGTTTGAAAAAACTGAAATGCTTACTGCACACTACATGTTTTCATAGAAAAAATGTCTCCGGTCTGTCATAATAAAAACAGCAAGCCAAAGGAGGAATGACTATGGAATTTAATGAAGTGCTCGCTTTGCGGAAATCTGTCCGCCGCTATACAAAGGAAGTCGTTTCACAGGAAGATGAAAAAGCCATACTTGACGCGGCCATGGCTTCATCCGTGGGAAAACATAATGACGGAGGATATAATCTTGTCGTAGTAAGGGACAGGGAAATACTTGACCTTATTGCAAAAGAAGAAAAGGAAGAAACCGGAGGCGGGGATCCGCTTTTTGGCGCGCCCCTGCTGTTTCTGATCTGCCGCACGAAGGAAGCGGTGGATTATCTCATGCGGTATGACGCGGGAATCATTGCGGAGCATATCCATCTTAAAGCGGTGGAATTGGGGCTGGGATCTGTTATTCTCTTCGGCTTCATCCGTCATTTAGGTGAAAACGCGGAATATATCAAAAAGATGAATTTGCCGGAAGGCGTTTATCCGCTTCTGGGAGTCGCTGTCGGACATGGTCCGGGAAGCGCGGTGAAAAGGAAAGATGACAGACATTTCAGGGTACTCCGTGTGGAATAATTGATTTTTTGTTGACAGAATGGAATATTGATGGTAGAGTAAGGGACAACTTAAGGCAATGAAGAAAAGAGTAGGCAGTCTGAATACGGCAAAGCGAGTCCGGAGAGTGCAAGCGGATACGGATAGGGTGCTGAAGTGCATTTCTGAGTCCGGCGGATCGAACGTGCAGTAGATCTTCCCGGGTACTCCCGATACAGAGTCAGGGTATAGAGGATTTTTCCCGGTACCCGATGAGGTGTGTGTGGTGACATATGCATAAAATTAGGTGGAATCACGGGTCTCTCGTCCTATATGGGCGGGAGATTTTTTATTTACGGAAAGGATGATGAAGATGGGCAGATTGATCGCCGGAGAACTGGACAATATGAAATGGGGATTTTACAGCTGTCTCCTCTTTATTGGAATTTCTTCGCCCGCGTTTCATCAGTTTTACAAAAAACAGTAATTCAATTGTATTTAAAGGAGGGTTACATCATGAGAAAAAGTTTGAAAATTATTTCCGCATTAGCTGCTTCCGCAATAATTATAGGCGCTTTCGCTGGCTGCGGCGGTGAAAAGAAAGACGCGCCGAAAGCGGCAGATGCGGGAAATAAAACAGCAGTAAAATTAGTCGTATCCAGCACGGAGCGGCCGATTGCCTGGCAGGATGAAGATGGAAAAATCCAGGGATTTGAATATGATATATGGCAGGAAGTGAACAAGAATCTGAAAGATTATACACTGGATATTAAAGCGGTGCCGCCTGAAACGCAGGACGTCATGATGGAATCGGGCGATGCGAAAGTCGCTTCCGGCGGTTATTACAGGACACCCCGCCGCGAAAAGGACTATATCGTTCCGAACACGCCCATAGGTGCAAGTTCCGTCATGATTTATGTATTGAAAGAGAATCAGAATAAATTTTCCGATCTGGAAGATGCGGTAAAGAATGGCAAACAGGTACCGAATACACCGAACGGCGGCATTTATAAAGTCCTCACCGACTGGAACGCTGCTCATGACAATCTCATGAAAGAAATACCGATTCAGGACGGGCTTACCGTGGCGGATCGCCTGCAGTCTCTCAAGACCGGCCAGTATGATTTCATGGTATACCCGGATAACTTCGGTGTGGAAGAAACAGCAAAAGCGATGGGGATTGAAATTGTGACAGTAGGCAAGCCGATTAAAGTCAATGAAATCGTTGTTATTGTCAATAAGAAAGAAGAGAAACTGGCGGCGGAAATTGACGCGGCGCTGAAAAAACTTACTGATGACGGTACGATTGCCCGCCTGTCGGAAAAGTGGTACCACAGAAACCTTCTGGACAACCTGAAAGAATTGAAGAAATAAGGAATGGAGTTTATAAGTTGGAAGCCGTTACCGCGATATAAAAGCCGGTGAGACATCATCAGAGTGACAGATTCTTCGCTCAGCGTCACATTACCGCTTCCCTGCTTTCCCATAAAGTATTCTTGCGTCCGCTCAGAATGACGATTGGAGGAAAAAGCGTCATAATGAGGGAAACGTTAATTGTCATCCGAAGCGAATGTGAAGGATCTGCTACTATGGTGAGGGAATCGGTAAGACGTCATCAGGGTCACAGCTTCTTCACTTTGTGTCACATTACCGCTTCCCTGCTTTCCCATACAGCATTCTTGTGCCCACTTTGAACGACATTGAAGAAAAAGGAACGGCAGATCCGATTAATAAGGGTCTGCCGTTTTTGTGCGGTGCAAGCAAAGTATAAAGAATATTTTATAAGAAAAAAGAAATGGACTTTTCCCGTTGGGCAATATGATAATATAATATGATTGCAAACAATTTATGACAGTAAAGGAATAAGCATGGAATATCCACGGATTGGAAATATACAGCTGGACGGGTTTGCCCTGCTGGCCCCCATGGCAGGGGTGAGTGATCTGGCGTATCGTGTCATTGCCCGCAAGATGGGCGCCGCCCTTACGACGGCGGAAATGGTGAGTGCGAAAGGGCTTTATTATCATAATGAGAAAACGAAGGATATGCTGAAAATTGCGGAAGAAGAACATCCCGTATCTCTCCAGCTTTTTGGCAGTGATCCCGCTGTTATGGCGCTTGGGGCGAAAGTGATGGAAAAGGCTGGCGCTGATATAGTGGATATCAATATGGGGTGTCCCATGCAAAAGGTCGTAAAGAATGGCGACGGTTCAGCATTGATGAAAAATGTGACGCTGGCAGCGGAGATTATTTCAGCGGTAACGGCAGCGGTGAAGATTCCTGTTACCGTAAAAATGCGTCTGGGCTGGTCGCGGGATACGATCAATGCCGTAGAACTGGCAATGGCTGTTTTGAGCAAAAGGTAACAAATTAGCTAGGGTTAATTATATCTTTTTGATTAT
>ENA-OPRT01000943-OPRT01000943.1-human-gut-metagenome-genome-assembly--contig:-NODE-943-length-12464-cov-6.441615_pt1 | contig 12464 bp, 7 predicted proteins | sample MGYA00241895_ERZ501884 | MGnify/ENA primary metagenome ERZ501884 (study PRJEB25962, sample SAMEA2042225) | human gut metagenome | biome: human gut; feature: human-associated habitat; material: faeces...
CGTGCTGTTGATTTGCATTCAGTTGAAAGCCCTGACACTGGGCGCAACACTGGTCGTCAGTTTCAGCATTGGCCTGGCGTTAACGCTTGTCACCGTAGGCGTTGGCGCAGCAATCAGCGTTCAGCAGGTCGCAAAACGCTGGAGCGGATTTAACACTCTCGCTAAACGCGCTCCCTATTTTTCCAGTCTGTTGATTGGCTTAGTTGGTGTGTATATGGGCGTACATGGCTTCATGGGCATAATGCGATAACTCAATCCTTTAGGCTTGCATGTTATCTTCAGCCCAGGATGATTCTTAAATCAGCTATTTCCGCTGACTCTCTGCTCGCTAAGGATGCTTTTAGGGCATCCTTTCATTTACACTTTTTACGAAATCATGGGATCACTAACAAAATATCGCTTGTCAGTTATATTGTATGGCAGGAAAGATATGCGACTGATATTACAGATCCCCAAAGTGGAGAGTTTATGACCATTAAAAATAAGATGTTGCTGGGTGCGCTTTTGCTGGTTACCAGTGCCGCCTGGGCCGCACCAGCCACCGCGGGTTCGACCAATACCTCGGGAATTTCTAAGTATGAGTTAAGCAGTTTCATTGCTGACTTTAAGCATTTCAAACCAGGTGACACCGTCCCAGAGATGTACCGCACCGATGAGTACAACATTAAGCAGTGGCAGTTACACATGGAAAACGGTGGAAAACACAGAATAGCCGTATTCCTGCTCCACCGGGAAGTAATCGCTGACTGTATTCTTGGCAGTAATCCTGCCGCGACGTTTTATAATACCACTCTCAAAGAGCAGCGCTTCCGTGAGAGTGGTTTTACCCGAGCCGTCATTGCCAAGGAGGGCAATGTTCTTAATTTCATTCGTCTGATATACTTTCATGATATATTAAGATTTTAAGTGAATAACCTGACATACGATGATGCCGTTAACTTTTTGTGAGGCGCAAATTAGGCATTAATTCAAAGAAAAGCAACATCGGGAAGCATGTTATATAACACACTTCCTCCACCAACAAAGAATATAATGTTCTTCTGCCAATAAACTGCCCGAATTCACAAGTCATCCAACTTCTTGGACGGCTTAAATATTTCTTATAACTTTGCAGGAAAAAGAATCCCCCCCGAAAACCATGAACAAACTACTGTTAACAACACTGCTCGTTCTATGTCCATATTTGGCAATGGGACAGTCCAACCAAAAAACAACCAGGAAAGCCCCTCTCATCGGCATTTCCTGCTCACATCCGGGCCGAAGCTCATCCACACAGATGACGTATACCGAGTCTGTAATCCAGGCAGGTGGAACACCTATACTGATTTCCATCACTACCGATAGCCTTATCTTGACAGACATTGCCAACCGGCTGGACGGTATCATTCTGATAGGAGGAGGAGACATCCACCCTTCCTATTTCAATGAATCGCCCATCGAACAGCTGGGAGAGGTGGACTCCCTGCGTGATGTATACGACATGGCACTCATCCGCCTGGCTACCCGGCGTAACATTCCGATGTTTGGCATCTGCCGGGGAGAACAGTTAATCAATGTAGCTTTCGGCGGAACCCTTTATCAGGATATCCCTACCCAGCATCCCGACACCACTGTCTGCCACCAGCAGCAGGAACCGAGCAGTATACCAACTCATACCGTCCACCTCACTCCCGGTTCTGCCATGGCATCCATAACCGGACAGACACAACTTTTCACCAATACTCACCATCACCAGGCGGTCAAGCAAGTTGCCCCGGGATTCAGCGTAACGGGTTGGTCGTCAGACAGTATTCCCGAAGCTATAGAGTCTTCCCACGAATATCCGATATGGGGTGTGCAATTCCATCCCGAAGCTCTGGCTACGGCAGGCGACAGCATCTCTGCCAGATTCTTCTATTTTCTGGTTCAAAAGGCAGCTACCTACCGGCATGCCAAAGAGATTCATCGCCGCATCCTCTCCCTCGACACGCATACAGACACCCCACTTGATTTTGACGTTTCCTATAATATAGGTACGCGCGAAAAAACGCAGGTTTGCCTGCCCAAGATGCGAGAAGGAAAATTGGATGGACAATACCTGGCATGCTGGGTGCGTCAAGGCCCGTGCGATGAAGAGAACAGTCTGAAAGCCATTGACCGAGTGGATGAGTTGATACGCCACATCTACCGACAAGTGGAGATGAACGGGGAGCAATGTGCCATAGCCCGCACGCCCGATGATTTGTCCAGGCTCAAGACCGAAGGAAAGAAAGCCTTTTATATTGGCATCGAAAACGGATACGGCATCGGCAAGGATTTGAAGAATATCACCCGTTTCCATGATGCAGGCGTTACCTACATCACCCTTTGCCACACCCGCAACAATGACATCTGCGACAGTTCTTCGGACACGACTGCCCGTTGGAACGGCTTAAGTCCTTACGGTAGAAAAGTGGTGAAAGAAATGAACCGGCTGGGAATAATGATAGACCTTTCCCATGAAGCCGAAAGCACCTTCTGGGATGTACTGAAATATTCAAAAGCACCGGTCATAGTCTCCCACTCCTCTGCAAGCGCCATCTACAGACACGACCGCAATCTGACCGACGAACAGCTACGCGCCCTTGCCGCACATGGCGGTGTGGCTCAAGCCTGCCTGGTAGACGAGTTTCTGAACCCGGATGCCAAGAAAACCAACCTTACGGACTTCATGAAACACCTGCTGCACATGGTTGAAGTGGCAGGCATAGACCACGTGGGCATTGGCTCGGACTTCGACGGTGGAGGCGGGGTCAAAGGATGCAATGGGGACAATGATTTCATCAATATCACCGTCCGTCTGCTGGAACATGGATTTACAGAAACAGACATCGCCAAGATATGGGGTGGAAATTTCCTCCGGGTGATGAAACAAGTACAAACCAAATAGAAAAGACCGAAAAACATCACAAAAAGGAGAGATTAGAGCTATAATCTCTCCTTTTTGACACATTTACATACCCTCCATTTCTCAACTTTCGCATATCTTTGCCCAAAACATAAACGATTTATTAATTATCTAATACCGAATTCTTAAATGAAAAGGAAAATTATTTGGAGTTTTGCATTGCTGGCCTGCCTTTGCTGCCTGCCATCTGCAAAAACAAAAGCACAAACGAAAAATGCCGCAATCATACCCGGGGAAGTATGGAAAGACACCGACGGCAATCCCATCAACGCCCATGGCGGCGGCCTTCTTTACCACGAAGGGACCTACTATTGGTATGGCGAATACAAAAAAGGGGAAACCATCCTGCCCGAATGGGCTACGTGGGAATGCTACCGCACCGACGTAACCGGTGTCAGCTGCTACTCTTCAAAAGACCTGCTGAACTGGAAGTTCGAGGGTATTGTACTTCCTGCCGTGAAAGATGACGAGAAACACGACCTGCACCCCAGCAAGGTGTTGGAACGTCCCAAAGTGATTTACAACGAAAAGACAAAGAAATTCGTCATGTGGGCGCATGTGGAAAGCGCCGACTACAGTAAGGCATGTGCCGGCGTAGCGGTCAGCGATTCTCCTACCGGGACATTCACCTATGTAGGCAGCTTCCGTCCCAACGGTGCGATGAGCCGCGACCAAACAGTGTTCGTTGATGATAACGGCAAGGCATATCAGTTCTACTCGTCGGAAAACAACGCTACCTTATATATAAGCGAACTAACGGATGACTACCTGAAGCCCACTGGTCGCTATACACGCAATTTCGTGAAGCAAAGCCGCGAAGCACCCGCCGTATTCAAGTATAACGGCAAGTACTATATGCTCTCTTCCGGTTGTACCGGCTGGGATCCCAATGTTGCCGAACTGGCTGTGGCCGACTCCATCATGGGGCAATGGACTACCATCGGCAATCCGTGTACCGGTCCTGATGCAGATAAGACCTTCTATGCACAAAGCACTTACGTGCAGCAAGTATACGGAAAAGGAAATGCCTACATTGCCATGTTCGACCGCTGGAAAAAGAAAAACCTTGAGGACTCACGCTACGTATGGCTCCCGCTTGAATTCGGCAAGGACGGCACAATCGCGATACCCTGGCGCGACAGCTGGGACCCGCGTACCCAATGGGAAGGACAAGGCGACTTCTCTGCCGGCAAAGGAACATTCCTATTGAATGGCAAGCCGTTTGTCATCAAAGCCGCAGAGCTGCACTATCCACGTATCCCCAAAGCCTATTGGGACCAACGCATCAAGCTATGCAAGGCACTGGGCATGAACACCATCTGCCTTTATGTATTCTGGAACTCCCACGAGTCTCAGCCGGGAGTGTTCGACTTCACCGGACAGAATGACCTGGCGGAATTCTGCCGCCTATGCCAGCAGAACGACATGTATGTCATCCTGCGCCCGGGACCGTATGTCTGTGCCGAATGGGAAATGGGCGGACTGCCCTGGTGGTTACTCAAGAAAAAAGATATCCGCCTGCGCGAATCCGACCCCTACTTTATGGAGCGTGTAGGTATCTTCGAAAAAGCCGTTGCCGAGCAGGTAGCCGGTATGACCATACAGAACGGAGGTCCCATCATCATGGTACAAGTAGAGAACGAATACGGCTCCTACGGGGAAGACAAAGGCTACGTATCGCAAATCCGCGACATCGTACGCGCCAACTACCCCGGCGTAGCACTGTTCCAATGCGACTGGGCGTCCAACTTCACCAAGAACGGACTCCACGACCTGGTATGGACCATGAACTTCGGTACAGGAGCCAACATCGACCAACAGTTTGCACCGCTGAAGAAACTCCGTCCTGATAGCCCGCTGATGTGCTCCGAATTCTGGAGCGGCTGGTTCGACAAGTGGGGAGCCAACCACGAAACCCGTCCGGCTGCCGACATGATTGCCGGCATTGACGAGATGTTGTCCAAAGGCATCTCCTTCAGCCTCTACATGACCCACGGAGGGACCAACTGGGGACACTGGGCAGGAGCCAACTCACCCGGATTCGCCCCTGACGTAACCTCTTACGACTACGACGCCCCCATCAGCGAATCGGGACAGACCACTCCCAAATACTGGGAATTGCGAAAAGCATTGTCCAAATACATGAACGGCGAGAAGCAGGCTAAAGTTCCCGCTTTAATCAAGCCCATCCGTATTCCGTCTTTCCAATTTACAGAGATGGCTCCTTTGTTCGACAATCTTCCTGCTGCCAAGAAAGACCGCAATATCCGTACCATGGAGGAATATAACCAGGGATTCGGAAGTATTCTCTACCGCACCACACTGCCCGAGATGAAAACCCCGTCCCTGCTCACTGTGAACGATGCGCACGATTATGCCCAAGTTTTCCTGGATGGCAAATACATCGGCAAACTGGACCGCCGCAACGGTGAAAAGCAACTGGAATTCCCCGCCTGCCCCAAAGGTGCACGCCTCGACATTCTGGTAGAAGCCATGGGCCGCATCAACTTTGGACGTGCCATCAAGGACTTCAAGGGTATCACCCAAAGCGTAGAACTTACCGTAGACATCGACGGCCGTCCTTTCACCTGCAACCTGAAGGATTGGGAAGTCTATAATCTCGAAGATACATACGATTTCTATAAGAACATGAAGTTCCAGCCCATCGGCTCACTGAAAGATGAGTTAGGACAACGCATTCCGGGTTGCTACCGTGCCACCTTTAAGGTGAACAAGCCCAGCGACACATTCCTAAACTTCGAGACTTGGGGCAAGGGACTTGTCTACGTCAACGGGCACGCCATGGGACGCATTTGGGAAATCGGCCCGCAACAGACCCTCTACATCCCAGGATGCTGGTTGAAGAAAGGTGAGAATGAAGTGATTGTCTTCGACATCATCGGTCCCAAAGAAGTTAAGTCCGAAGGACTGAGCGAGCCATTACTGGACCAGTTGCTCGTCACCAAACCGCTGACGCACCGCAATGAGGGTGAAAATCTCGACTTGTCCGGTGAGCAGCCCGTCCTCTCCGGCAGCTTCAATCCCGGCAACGGTTGGCAGGAACGCAAATTCGACCAACCCGTCACCGGACGTTATGTCTGCCTGGAAGCCTTGAGTGCACAAGATGGAAAAGACCTGGCTTGCATTGCCGAAATGTATCTGCTGGATGAGAATGGGGAACGTCTGTCACGCGAACCCTGGATTGTCAATTATGCCGACAGCGAAGACGTATCCCACGTCAACTGTTCTGCGGACAAAATCTTCGACCTCCAGGAATCAACCTATTGGAGCACAACAAAAGACACTCCATACCCGCATTCTGTCGTGATTGACTTGGGTAGTACCCGCACCCTGACCGGCATACAATATCTACCCAGAATGGAAAGCGAGGTACCGGGTGGAATCAAAGACTTCAAGGTTTACGTAAAATCCAAGGCTTTCAACTATTAAGCCGGATTTACAACACTAATAGATTCTTTAGACACGGATTACATGAAAAATCATGGATAATAAATGAAGAATATCCATGATTTTTCGCGTAATCCATGCCTAACTTAAAATCAATCAAACAGATTTTCCGTACAATTCATCGTCTACCACAGCCAGCATTCCCTCCACTTGAGCCAATGCCAGCATACGGCCATGAAAAGAATAACCTGCATTGTACCCTTTATCCTCGTCGCCCAACATCATGCGACCGTGGTCCACACGCATCGGCAATCCCGGATTTTCTTTCTCAAAGATACGAATCAAATCAATGAGGTGTCCCCTTCCCTCCAGATGGGAACTTTCGATAAAGTTTCCACCCGGTATTGCCTTCGTACTGCGCAAATGCACAAAGTGGGTACGCCTGGCAAACTTCCTTGCCAGTTCACGGGTATCATTCTGTTCACCCGCACTCAATGAACCGGCGCAAAAAGTCAGGCCATTATGGGGATTGTCCACTGCACTCAGTATCCAGGCAATATCTGCCTCGTCTGTCACAATGCGCGGCAACCCCAATACCTGAAAAGGAGGGTCATCGGGGTGTACACACATATTCACCCCATATTCCTCGCATACCGGCATGATGGCAGACAAGAAATAACGCATATTCTCGCGCAGAGCCTCCCGGTCTATCCCTTTGTATAGCGCCAGCAAACGTTTGAACAGGGTTACCGGCTCCTTGTCACCTTCCTTGATGTTGCCATTTACGAATCCTTGTGTCTTTACGATAATCGTATCTACCAGCTCTGCCTTTTCAGACTCCGTAATCACCTTATCCAGTTCTGCCACCTTGTCCAGCTCTTCCGGAGAATAATCGGCTTCCGCATTCTCCCGTTCCAATATCTTCAGGTCGAAGTAGGCAAAACGGATTCTGTCGAAATAAAGAGAAGATGTCCCGTCTTCCCAGGGATGTTGTAAGTCCGTGCGAATCCAGTCAATCACCGGCATGAAGTTGTAACATACCGTCCGGATGCCTGCCTTGCCGAGATTGGCAAGGCTTATCTTGTAGTTCTCTATCAATCGGTCACGCTCACTCCCCGCATATTTGACAGCCTCGCACACCGGCAGACTTTCTACTACAGACCAGCGCAATCCGAAGGATTCAATATAATCCCTCAAATCTTCAATGGCTTCCAACGTCCATATTTCACCGTTGGGAACTTCATGCAAGGCAGTGACAACGCCTTCCACTCCTATCTGTTGCAACATGGCAAGGGTTATCTTGTCTTTCTTGCCAAACCATCTCCAAGTCTTTTCCATTCTTTATTATTAATTTTCTTGTTTTTCAGGCGTTCAAACCACCCGTTACCTTTTTGCAAAAGTAAGAAAGAATATGAGAACTGTCCATTCTGAATGGATAGATTTGTTTGTTCGCAATGAAAACAATATCTTAGCACTTCATTACATATATTAATTACGCTTATGCAAGACTTTATAAACGGACGTTGCGGCTGGTGCGGAACCGACGAGCTGTATGTGAAATACCACGATGAAGAGTGGGGAAAACCGGTAACAGACGACAAGACACTATTCGAGTTTCTTGTATTGGAAAGTGCCCAGGCGGGACTGAGCTGGATAACCATCCTCAAAAAGCGGGAAGGCTACCGCAAAGCCTTTTGCAATTTCGATGCCACGCAAGTGGCGCAAATGACCAACGAAGACGTGGAACGGCTGATGCACTTTGACGGCATCGTGAAAAACCGTCTGAAAATCAAATCGACCATCACCAATGCAAGGCAGTTTCTTGCCATACAGAAAGAATTCGGCAGCTTTTACAACTATACGCTATCCTTCTTCCCCGACCGGAACCCCATTATCAATCATTTTCAGTCATTGAGTGAGATTCCAGTATCATCTCCCGAATCAGATGCCATGAGCAAAGACATGAAAAAACGGGGATTCAAGTTCTTCGGCTCTACCATTTGCTATGCCCATCTGCAAGCTTCGGGGTTTATCAACGACCATCTGACGGATTGCATTTGCCGAAATCAGAAACAATAAAACAAAGAAATATACAGAAGCAAGCAAAACATCAACACAAAGCGGTCACCCTCCCCCATCGGAAAGGCGACCGCTTCAGTGTTATAAAATCTGTTTCTCAGTATGTAATACACTGAGAAGAAATGTTATTCTATTCCGATACTATGGCATACGGGAAAAAGGATGAACGTAAACTCATAATCAGCGTATGGCACCAGGTATTCCGGACGGGCTATACGTCCCCAACTGTCTTCGCAACCCAGACCGGCTTGCACCTTGTCGATACAGAGATTAGTCAAATCAGCTTCATCCACCTCTTGCGAGTGTCCTTGCTCTTTGCTCCAGCCTTCATCTAAAGACTCGATGGTATAGTGCAAGGCAGATGCGGAGAAGGGAGCGGCTGCCACAATCTTGATGCCATTACCAGACTGATCCAACATCTTCCACCAACGAATATCGGTCTTTGTTCCATTTTCCTGCGGACGGATGTAGGGATAGAACTGCTCGGCCACACTTTGGCGATAAATGCCTAAGTCGGCGCAATGATTACGGTCAATATAGTTTTCAACCGGACCGCGTCCATAGTATTCAACGGTTTCAAAGCTGCGCGGCATAGGCATCTGCAGACCGAAACGGAACATGTTCGATACTTTGGCATTCTTGTCGGCAGTCAGCTTCTGGGTCACCTTGACGGCACCGGCATTGTTGATGACATAAACAAGGTTCAGCTTAGCTGAAACACCCGGCATGTCGTAAGCAGATTCTACAATCACCAGATTGTTCTCCGTGCGCTGTTTGAAAGAGGTCAGTTTGATTTCCGGATTCTTCCAAGCGATATATTTGCGTTGCAGATTGGCACCGTAGTCGTTGTCAACAGGCGCACGCCAGAAGTTTGGTTTTAAAGCCTCGCCGTCTTTAATCATATCCCGGCCATTCACTTCGTACTTGGTCAGATAACCGTTGTGCTTGTTGATTTCTACACGGAAAGCATCACCGGAGACGATGAGGTAGTTCCAATCGTTATCCTGTACTTGGGGAGCCGTCATCTCGATATTGCTCTGTTCGCAGTTCTTCAATTCCATGGAAGGAGCTTGGTAAGGATTGAGCGTCAACTGGTCTTTTGCCACTACATGTCCGGCGGAAAGCAATCCTTCACGGTTCTTCAGCTTATAGGAAACATTCAGCAACCACTCGGTGCATTGGCAAGTCTTGCCCAAGTCCAACTTGATTTTGGCTGTCTGTTGGGGAGCTACATTCAGATTATCCACACGACCGGTCCGTATCACCTTACCGCCTTTCAGTACCTCCCACTCCATATAATAGGCAGAAAGATCACGGAAGAAGTATTCATTGAACACATTGATTTCGCCGTTCTTCAAGTCGGCCGGAGTAGTCCAGATGTCCTGATAGATACGGCCTACCTCATACATGTGGGGATTGGGCACACGGTCGGGGCTGATAAGACCGTTATCGCAGAAGTTACCGTCGCTGGCATCAAAACGGTTAAAGTCACCGCCGTAGGCATAAATCATCTTACCGTTTTTTCCTGTCCAACGTACAGACTGATCAACAAAATCCCAAATAAAGCCACCTTGGAATTTGGAATATTTACGCACCAAATCCCAATATTCTTTAAAACCTCCTTGCGAGTTTCCCATCGCATGAGCATATTCGCACTGAATCAGGGGCTTTGTCATAGAATCATCCTCACTGTATTTCTTACATCCGTCATAGCCATAATACATCGGGCAATAGATGTCTGTCTTGCCTGTTTTACCGGCTTGTTCATATTGTACGGCACGGCTCGGGTCTTCAGCCTTTATCCAATCGTAGGCAGCTTCGAAATTAGCGCCATAGCCGGCTTCGTTGCCCAAAGACCAGAAAATGACGCTGGGATGATTGAAGCTACGCTGCACATTGCGCTGGTTACGCTCCATATGTGCTTTCCTATAGTCCTCACGTTTGGCAAGTGTCTCTTCCCCATAACCCATTCCGTGGGATTCGATATTGGCTTCGGCCACTACGTAAATACCATATTGGTCGCAGAGGTCGTACCAGAGATTATTGTCGGGATAGTGGCAGGTGCGCACGGCATTCAGGTTGAACTGCTTCATCACCTGAATATCCTGAATCATGCGTTCGCGAGAAATGACGTAACCACCGTCCGGATCCATCTCGTGGCGGTTGGCTCCCTTGAAGAGAACGGGCTGGCCGTTGACAAGTATCTGACTTCCTTTCAGCTCTATCTTTCGGAAGCCCACCTTTACGGGAATCACTTCACTGCTGCCTTGCAAAGTGGCACGCAGGGTATACAAGTAAGGCGTTTCCGCCGTCCACTTATGAGGATTCTCCACATTTATCAAGGCAGTAGCGCTACCTTTGGCGACAGCTGTAGCCACCTGTTTTCCGGCAGCGTCCAGCAGTTCAAGACTGACATTGCCGCCACCCTTCACATCAAGCTGTACTTTCAGGGAACCGTTCTTATAAGCAGTATCCAAATCGGGAGTGACACGGATGTCCTGAATGCGCTTCTTGTCACGGGCATACAAGTAGCAATCGCGCCCTACACCGCTATAACGGAAGAAGTCCTGGTCTTCCAGATACGTCCCGTCACACCAGCGGAATACCTGAAAGGCTATCAGATTCTTTTGTCCCGGCTTCAAGTAGGGTGTCAGGTTGAATTCAGCCTCCAGTTTGCTGTCCTCACTATAACCTACGTACTTGCCGTTTACCCACAAATACATATTGGAAGTCACGGAACCGAAATGAGCAATGATGTCCTTACTCTTCCAGTCGGCAGGTATTACAATCTCACGACGGTAGGAACCTACATTGTTATTCTCCGTTGGCACCTGCGGTGGATTGTTCTTGAACTGATTGCGCCAGGCATATCCGGTATTCACGTAGATAGGGTCGCCGAAACCGTTCAGTTCCCACATACCGGGAACGGCCATATCGCTCCATCCCTTGTCGTTGAACCCCACTTTCCAGAAATCCGTGGGACGGGCATCGGCATTCTTCACCCAGAAGAATTTCCAGATACCGTTCAGAGTCATGTAATTGGAAGAATGTTCTTTTGCTCCACGAGCCGCAGCATCTGCCGACTCATAGGCAAAATAGTTGGTGTGCATCGGAGCACGGTTCACGGCATTTACTTCAGGGTTTTGCCATTCAGTGAAGGACTGTGCGCTTGCGGCAATGGCAAAAGTCGCAAGCAGTCCGGTAATGAAATGTTTCTTCATGGTAAATAGTTTATAAAAATTAGCAACGGCATACAAGCAGAACCGGTATGCCGTCACAAAGATACGCCTATCCTATAATTAAAAGGAAGAATAATCGTTCAAAAAAGGCTGAATTTAATTCTTTAAATAAGTGTTCATAACTAGTTCACATAATTAAATAGGTGACTAAATGGGAATTTATTTTGATTGAGTACTTATCCGCAAACGATAGACTCCGAACGAACGGGGCTGACGGATATGCTTTCGGAAGGAACAATAGAAGCAATAAAAAAGGAGCTAATAGCAAGCGGCAAGATAGACAAAAATCTATACGATTGGGGAGTGTTCAACATATCCATAAAGCGGGCAAATATGGCGCAAAGACACAGATTTGTAGAATCCCTTAAAAAATTACGCGAATATTGTGATACGAATGATGTTTATTGGACTTCCATTCCTGACGTAGCCCGAATTACAGGCCGTAACGTCAAAACAATAAGAGATTGGATAAATAAAGGATTTATACCGGTTGCACGCATTGGCTATATCTCGCCAAGTACTTACATCGTTCTTGAAGAAGCTATAAAATCACTAAGCGGATTAATATACAATAGCAAATTAAAAAAAAATTAAACCATTAAACCAACAATCTACCGGACTACCTTTCGGCCCAATGCCGGCCCAATGCGATATACAGGCCATTAAAAAATCGCATTTTATGGTATATGGTGCAACTCAATGCCGGTTCAATACGTTAATCAGTCCGCTATTTAATCGTTATAATCACATTTTTCACCTTTGTGTCGTGAACGTTCACTAAGCCCGGACGCGGGCCATGTGAATCGTGGCTG
>ENA-OPRT01000953-OPRT01000953.1-human-gut-metagenome-genome-assembly--contig:-NODE-953-length-12337-cov-9.936900_pt1 | contig 12337 bp, 8 predicted proteins | sample MGYA00241895_ERZ501884 | MGnify/ENA primary metagenome ERZ501884 (study PRJEB25962, sample SAMEA2042225) | human gut metagenome | biome: human gut; feature: human-associated habitat; material: faeces...
CGAGACATCTCGCCCCTCCTCATCAATCGGATAAGGATGCAAATCTCCCGAATGTCCTATACTATAAGTACCTGGATAATAAAATCTTGTTCCAGTTTTAGTAGCATAACCAGCATTCATCCATTGGTAATAAGGTTGATCAATAGAAGACTGATTAAACCAAGTTGTGTGCGTTGTGAAATAAGCCTTGTCCTTAGGTAAATTAATTTCGACATTCCAGACTGTACGCGTAATCCACTCATAAGAAAATATATGACAACTAACACTACCATCCACATTCTTTTTTGTAAGATAATCTATAGGAGTACTACATGTAGGAGCATGACCAATAATACCAAAATTAAATTCTATACCTCCCGATGTCCAGGGTCCTCTCATTGCCACATCACGAAATTTCACGACTCCATTAGTGTAAACAAATTCTTTATTATTAACTTTGTCTATGGCTCCCCAAATTTTCCCTCCGATTTCTGGAGTTACAGTTAGTTTCACATAATCATTTTCCAAAACAACCATTTTCCACTGCTTCTCCTGCGCTTGCATAGAAAAACCATCAAAGCGGAAATAAGGATAATAAGAATTATTAGGTGTCGCAACTGGAGATGGGTCTGAAAAAGGATAAGTCTTTGCATCACAAGTCCTTTCATAAATTTGTGCATCACCTTGTGCACAAAGACTACCATTAAAACAACACGCAAGAAACATAACAGATAAAAAAGTATTTCTATACATAGCGATCAGTTTTTAAGATATAACTATTTTTTCATACAAGGAAATAAGATATTGGGTTTATGAAAATCTGGTTTAGGCTCATTTATACTCACAGATGAATACCAAATAACCGTATTAGGCGTTGTAAAATCTGCTCTGAAAACTCCCATATAAAACTCTTCTAAATCAATTCCCAATTCCAAAAGTTCTGAAACAGACAGTCTGCCTGCAACGATATACCCTTTTTCATCTTTTATGGAACATATTTCCAGACTCTTAAAATTCCATTCATAATCAAATTTTCTATAATAGCTAGCTGAATAATCCATAACATGCCCGCTAGGATCTATCTCCATACAATAATATTGTCCCATATCTTTTGAAGCCGAAAAAAAGATTTCCACACGATCCTCAGCTTCAACATCAGACTCTTGAACAAACTCACGACACATGATTGGAGTGGCATCTGCTACATTAAAACTAAAATAAAAATATTGTGAAGAAAAGAAACACCTAAATACCGTCTCATCCTCCAAATAATCCCAAGGAGCGAAAAATGGTTTTATAGCCTTAATGGTATACCATCCCTCCCAATTGATCAGAGTCTCTAGCGGAGGGTCTTCTTTCTTCGCGTCTATGGAATAAGGAATAATTGGAGAAGTACAACTATACAGGATCTGAACAAATAAAATTATTCCTAAAAATACAGAAAACTTTCTCATAGTTCTTTTTATGCTTCTTATTTATTGTAGAATTACAAGTAGCATACATTGCTACTCGTAATTCTATTCATTTATCTTATTCCGGTAAACGATAATTCTTCAGACCATCACCATACTCTTGTACAAAATTGACATTCTTATAGGTTTCATAGTATATAGCATCGACATAAACTGCATATGCAATAATATTACGAATACCATAATGTGCATATGTGTTGATATCCGAAAGAAATACATTTTTATTCCAAGGTAATTGTACCGCTGGCTTTTTCCAGTCACTAAATAAAGACACATCCATCCAATATTCCAAAACTTGTGCCGTTTCTTTAGGGAAGACTTTTAAATTAGCCTCTAATGCATCAATATATTCACCATGAGTAATTGTCATTCCATCCCGAATAGCATCACGTTCTCTCAAAGGCTTATCCCAACGACGATTAAAAGGAGCAAATTCCAAAAAAATATCATTCTCTGGTTTTACAATTTCCGGTGCAGGAATAGTACCTTGATAAGCAAGATGTGCCAACTTTGCTTGTGGATTAACTTCTTTCAAAGCCCTTATTATCTGATTCTCTATCAACAAAGCTTGATCACTATCATTGTATTTATCACATAATTTGCAATGGCATCTCTTTCCGCCATCATCTAACCAGTAATAATATTTATTATTACTAGAAGTACATTTTTGGGCGGCAACTTTTGCATTAGCCGCTATTATACTCAAAGCCTCTTCCGATGAAGGACAACAATTAAAATCTGCTGTACGTTGACCGTTCTCATCCATACGGAAATATGCTGGATGCTCCTTGAACAAGTCTCTTGGCAACAAAGTCGCCATCATATGTTCTTGGTATTCAATATCAATAGACTTTTCACGACATTTTGAGACGAACTCCTGGTATTCAGCAGAATATATGTCAGCACCAAAAACACTAAGAGTAGTAATACCTGCATTTTCTGAAAGTTTTAACCAATCCAGAACTTCTGGTTTCTTGACGTCATCCCATGAAAGAATAATCCCTCTTGTTTGAAAAAACACATCGCCTTGAGACTCAGAAGAAGCCTCCCCTTCTTTATCTACATTTGTTTCAGTCTTTGATGAACATGATACTTGACCTAATGCCATAATACCCATCACGAATACTACACTCATTTTAAATATAAAATTCTTTCTCATAATTATCTATTTCAAAATAAAGTCATTTTTATCTTATAATCTAATATTCAATCTCTGTTAATTCCATCCTGGATTCTGAACTAAGTTACGATTTTTATCTATTTCAGACTGAGGAATAGGAAATAAATAATGTTTAGCCTTATCAAATACACGGTTTTGAAATACTGGATAACTATATGTTCCATCTGCATTTACCGTTATCTTATGCACCTTTTTATTATCAACTATTTCTGCAATTTTCCAACGTCTAACATCCCAAAATCTGTGATTTTCAAATGCCAGTTCCACACGCCTTTCTTGTCTGATCTTATTCCTCATCTCATCTTTAGTCAGATTTGCCGGTAAATCAAGTAATTGAGCACGTCTACGAATCTTATTAACTGCATTATAGACTTCTGCTGTTGGGCCTTCTGCTTCATTCAGTGCTTCCGCATAATTAAGATAAAGCTCTGCCAATCGAATAATTGCAAATCTTCGATACGAATTCCCCGATCCAGTCGTCAAATTATGTTGCTCCCATAAATACTTTCTTGTAAAATAATTAACTCGTGGTACACCACCTATATTAATATTATCTAGTCCAGTTGGAGATACATCAACCGCTCTTCCCTGCCATTGAGCCCCATGATAGAGGATACTTACATAAAAACGTGGATCTCTACCTTCAAATGGATGTACTGGATCATATCCAGATTTCAGATTAATAATCTGGTTATCATTCTCATCATAACCTAATACTGGGATCTCGCCTGTTGCAGCCATCTCATAAGAATCTACCATTTCCTGCAAAGGGCCATCTACATACCATCCTCCATATCCTAAAGGAAAACCATACCAATTCCACCAAACACATTCACTTCCACCAGAGTTTTTGCACCAAATGACTTCCGGATTAACCGTTGCAGAAAAAATATCAGCGTAATTATCAGCCAAACGATAACCATTTTGTTCAGCATAATCAATAGCAGCTTTTGCAGTACTTGCAGCCGTTTGCCATTTTGTAATGTCATTTTCTGGATTCCAATACTGACTTGCATAATATAATGTCAGCCTTGAAGCCAAAGCTTTTGCTATCGTTTGAGTAAAACGTCCCAATTGGCTTTCATCATGATTCGCCGGTAACATACTAGCAGCCGTTTCAAGATCTTGAAGAATAAAATCCACTATTTCACTAGCAGAAGCTCGTGTCAAAGTCGTACCAGTAGTTTCTCCTAAATCAATAGGTTTATCAACTATAGGTACACCACCCCACATGGTAAACAGCTGAAAATAGTAAAATGCCCTCAGGCCATAAGCTTCTCCTAACAAACGTTGCTTTCTGTTACTTGTACCGCCGGTAGAAACTTCATCAGGAATCAAATCATAATTACTCATAAAAACATTAGCACGTCTGATACAAGCATAAAAATCAGTCCAAGAACGTTGCATAGGAAATTGAGCCGCATTCCAGTTCCCATTGTTAAAATCATAGGGGGTTTGCGTAACGCCAGCAGTCTGTTGATATCCGATTTCATCTGTACCGCCTCCTAACTTATAGCGTCCTCCCAAATCTTCTGTACAAGTTTGGAAGTCCGGTAAAAATGTATAAGCATTGTTTAAGTATTCTTCAGCAGTTTGTATTTTCTGAAAAACTTCCTCCTCAGTAATACGGTCACTAGGATCTCTATCAAGAAAATCATCACATGAAGCAAATGAAATTAAAATAGAAAATCCGCACATGCTTTTTATAATAAAATTAATAAGTTTCATAATTATACTTTATTTTAATTATAATAATTAGTAATTATAACTCTACGTGTATTCCGATATTAAATACACGCTGTAAAGGATATGCCAATGCAGCACCACCTGCAGACTCCGGATCGCGATCCTTCAACCACATCTTATCCCAAACCGCCAAATTTTGTCCATTCAAATAGATACGTGCTGTAGAAATCCGCAATGAACTCAAAAACTTTTTAGGCAATGTATATCCAATTTCTACATTTCTTAATTTTATATAATCAGTATTTTGTACAAAATGATCTGTTACAACAGTATTATTCGTTGTTGAATGTGCAGCAGGTATACGTGCATTCTTATTTTCAGCAGTCCATCTCTCCAAATTGATTTTGCTACTTGGATATGTATATAAATAAGCAGTTCCACCTGTCGATGCATTCATCAGCATACTAAAATCAAAATTCTTATAGGTCACTCCTAATGATAGTCCACTCATACTACGAGGCACATTATTCACTTTAATAGGTACTCTATCAAACGCATCAATAACTCCATCTTTATTTGTGTCTACATACTTAATATCTCCAGGAACTACTGTACCAAAACTTTGTGTTGGACTATTTCTGATATCCTCTTCATCTTGAAAAAGTCCCGCCGATTTATATCCAAGTACATAACCAATTTCATAACCTCTCAGATCTTGATAATCAAAAGCTGGTATCGGTTCATCATTCTCAAGAACTTTATTACGCGCATAAGTCATTTGCAAATTAGCGAAAATTGACAAATCTTTATTTATACGCTTATTAAAACGAAGCTCTGCCTCAATACCTTTATTCTCTACTTTACCAGAATTCCTAGGAGCAACATTAGTTATACCAACATAATCAGGAACATCTCCAGGAGTAGTCAAAATATTATTTCTTTTTTCCCAGAAGTAATCAAAAGTAAACTGCACAGCATTATCCTTAAATAAGGACAAATCAAAGCCTACGTTACCTTTCGCTGATTTCTCCCAAGTAACAAATTTATTACCAACTCTACTCTCATTATATCCAGCTACTGATTGTGGAGACACTCCAAATTGATAGGTTCCCATAGCAGTTCCACCAGGAGTAAATTCCGTAATATACAGCCAACGTTGTCCACCAATTTTATCATTACCCACAGTTCCATAAGATCCTCTTAATTTAATTAGTTGGATCCATGATGGTAAAGATATAAATTTTTCATCACTCAACACCCATCCTGCAGAAAATGAAGGAAAAAAACCATAACGCTTTTTAGGAGGGAAATTTTCTGAACCGTTATAACCAATATTGGCTTCTAAATAATAACGAGTATCAAAATTGTAAGCAATACGGCTACTGATTCCTTGATAAGCATATGGGAGTTCGGCATTTTGCGAACGTAAGGTTCTATTTCCTAAAAGTTGTGCGCTAATTTGATGTTTCTCCGCAAAAGTTCTATCATAATTAAGACGTACATCCAGATAAGTATAACGCTCCACCCAACGGCTGTCAGTAGTCGATAAGCGAGATTTTACACTATGTGGTTGATAAATAGCTTCACCAGTAGCATCCTTGCCTTTATACCAAAATGAATCAAATGATTGTAATCTTGTCGTATGCTGATAGTTATTGCTTTCAAAGCTAAAATAAACCTGAGCACTCAATCCTTTGGTTATAAAATCTAATTTATGTTTTGCCGACAATGTTCCTGACATCACATTTGTATGCCTGGTGTAATAACCACTCTGAGTAACAATGCCATAAGGGTTCTGCTGAAAAGGAATTTCAAGGGCGCTACCAGCTCCCAATGTTCCATCCGGATTAAATACCGGTTGAGAAGACGGAGAACGCGTTGTAATAACACTAAACACATTAGAAAAATCACTACCAGGTCCAACACGAGTTTCCAGTCGTCCGGCCAAATCAATACGTATATTCAGCATTGAAGTTGCGTCCAAATCAACATTGGAACGAAAATTATATCTATCAAACTTACTTTTTACACCATAATTCTTTTCAAAAATATCCTGATGTTTCAAAAGAGTCCCTTGATTTACATAGCTTCCGGAAATAAAATATCGCAGTTTTCCCAATGCACTTCCTGATATATTGATATTATATTGGCTCTGCATAGAGTTCTTCTTCAAAATTTCATCAAACCAGTTAACGTTAGGATATAAGTAAGGATCTGAACCATTTTTAATAATATCCAATACTTCCGGCGTATAGCGTTCAGTCTGTCCATCATTCATATCCATATCTCTATAATAAAGAGCTTGCTCATAAGAACTCATTGTTTCGGGCAGACGAATAGGTTGCTGAACCGCTTGTTGAACAGTAAAAGAAATAAGCGGTTTTTCACGATCAACTCCTCGTTTAGTAGTCACAACAATAACTCCATTAGCACCTTGTATACCATAAAGAGAGGATGAAGACGCATCCTTCAAAATTGTTACAGACTCAATTTCATTAGCATCTAACTGATTAAAATCTGTTTGAGAACGAGGTAAACCATCTATAACAACTAGCGGGTTTGATGTCCCATATGTACCGACACCACGGATAAATAGAGAAGACGCATCTTCGCCTGGCTGTCCAGAAGTCTGTACAGTAATCAATCCTGGCAATTTACCCGCCAAAGCATTACTAAGATTTGCAACAGGACTCTGTTTTAATTCTTTCGTTTGAATTGTAGATATAGCCCCTGTCACTGAGCGCCGAGTCTGTCTATTATTCATACCTACAACCACTACTTCATCTAGAAATTGCGAGGATTCTTCTAATATAATATCGAAAGAAGTTTGCTGTCCTATCTTTATTTTTTTCTCATCAAAACCAATAAATGAAATACTTATTTCTGCATTTTTCGAAACTGATAATGTGAACTTACCATCAATATCTGTAATAGTACCATTACCCTTTTTATTCAGTTCTACAATGTTGGCACCAATAATTGGTTCCCCTTTGTTATCCTTTACTACTCCAGTTATTTTAATACTTTCTTGCAGAGAGAAATATATACCTTCCGTTTCATTCGCATATGTTTCCCAAACAGAATACGCAAAAGCCTTTTCACCTATTATCCCCAATAATAGGAATATACACAAGGAGATATACTTCCTTGAAAAACAATGTCTAACGATTGTGTTTTTTTTCATGGTCTTATAGAAATTAAGTTATACAAATTATATATTACTCTTTAATTGTTCTAAAATCTGCCAGCATTGATATAGCCCTCGTGGAACATGAAAACATCCCTTCCATTTGCCACCTTTCAAAGGCAATAGAACTTCACCTCTACGATTCAAATACCCAAACCACTCTGGATATTCAGTATCTTTGAAATGACTCCATGTATAGTCATGCACTCGCTCAAACCACTCCAAACAATTTTTATCACCCGTCAATTGATATCCCTTTAGCATTGATATCAATGTTTCAATATGAACCCACCATAATTTCTGATCCCATTCCAGTTGCTGTGGAGGACATTTATCACGATCCATGAAATAGACAATCCCACCATACTCCTTATCCCAACCATATTCAGCCATTGTTAAAGTAATATCTTTAGCTTTCTCTATTAATTCTGGACGATTCAATCGTTTACCTAAATCCATTATAAACCACATCGCTTCAATAGCATGTCCTGGAGTCACTTGCCGTCCTTCAAATGAATCAGAAAGTTCCCCACTAGCAAGTACATTTTCTACAATAATACCTCCCAACTCCGGGCGGTAAAAGACCTCCATTACTTCATGAATACAAGTATCAATTGTACTCATTAGAAATTTGTCATCCAGAAGATGCTCTATTTCTAAAGACAGATTACAAAGGATCATAGGCAAGGCAAATCCTTTTAAATTGCGGGTTCCTGGATAAAGTTTATTCCATTTACCTTTAGGATTATCCACCTTTGATAATACAATATCAAAAGTTCTTTTGGCAATATCTGCATACTCTTGATTACCTGTAGCTAAGCTAAGTTGCCCGAAGGCCATCGTAGCAAATGTATAAGAGAAGATATTATAGGGTTCCACCAAAGGAGCCCCCTTCCGGTCCAAAGAAAAATACCAGTTATAATTGCCATCATGACCATGCTTTTTCAAGAATTCACCACCTTGAACTGCACAATCCAGCCACTCTTTCTGCTTTTCCACTTTATTATAAAGCATGGAAAATAACCAAACTTCACGGCCTTGAAGCCAGACAAATTTATCCGTATCGAATACTTCACCTCTACGATTCAAACAAGTGTAATAACCACCCTGCTCAAAGTCTTGCGAGCGATGCAACCAGAAAGGAAGTACATTTTCAAAAAGTTCATTTTTGTACTGCGCTGCTAACTGTTTAAAGTCCATAATTCATATTTTTATAAGGTCGATTATTTTTTCATCCAATAGCGTTCTATTTCTTCCAAAGACTTACCGGTAGTCTCAGGAATCAATTTCCAGACAATCAGAAGATAAGGTATACACATCACAGCAAACAACAAGAATGTCCCAGCGGGGGTAAGATTCTGAAGCATCCATGGTGTCAGTTGTCCTACAAGATAAGTACCTACCCATAAGGAACATCCGGCTAGAGACATTGCCATCCCACGAATACGGATAGGATACATTTCCGAAAGCAGTACAAAAATGACTGCACAAATAGAAATAGCACAACAAAAAACATAAAACAAAAAGAAAAACAACAAGAAGTTATTTGGCAAATTGAGCGTTTCAGCAAAACTAAAATAAAATCCAATTAATAATAATGAAAGTATCATACCAGACACACCATAATACACAAGTTTCTTTCGTCCAACTTTATCTATAATGAAAACTGCAATAACTGTGGTCACAGCATTAACTACACCTACCAGCACTTGACTAAACAGAGCATCTCCACCTGACAGACCTGCTTCTTCAAAAATGGTAGGTCCATAATAAAGTACCGCATTTACTCCCATAAACTGTCCAAGGATAGCAATGGCCGCCCCTATTAATACTGCTTTGAGAATTCCTGGTTGCAACAAAAAACTCCAATCGGATTTAACTTCTGACCGAATGACGGATTTTATTTCTTGCAATTGCTCTGTAGTATCTTGTGGAACAAGATATATTTTCTGAAGAATACTCTTTGCTAAACCATCACGTCCTTTCAATATCAACCAACGTGGACTTTCTGGAATAAAGAAGAGTATAAAGAAAAAGAGTAATGATGGAATACAAGAAAAGCCCAACATGCCTCTCCATACCTCTGAAACAAAAATCAGGTTCAGCCAATCAACACTTAGCACAAGTCCACTCTGAGACAAATGGAGTAATTGTAAATTTGTCAAATATGCACCTAAAAAACCTATAGTAATAGCTAATTGATACAAAGCAACCAACCGTCCCCGATACTGAGCTATTGAAACTTCCGATATGTACAAAGGAGATACAACAGAAACAATTCCAATACCTATACCTCCCAACATACGTGCAAACACCAGTTGTTCCAAAGAGTCACTAAATGCACAGCCAATACCTGATACTGAAAAAAAGACCGCTGCTATCAACATTGTTACTTTCCTTCCCCACATATCGCTCAACTTACCAGCAAACAGTACACCTATAATAGAACCGATCAAGGCACAACCAACAAACCAACCAATCTGGATTTCATCCAATCCAAACTTCACAGTTACTTGAGATATAGTTCCTGAGATGACCGCAGCATCATACCCAAACAAAAAGCCTCCCAAAGCTGCCACGACAGACAAAAATATTAAATAAGAAAAATTTATATTTGACTTCATACCTATTATATATTATTTGATTCCAAAATATTCTTTATATCTGTCATATAAGTGTCCTGCCTGCAGATAAGCAGATTGTGGACTCATAAAATGAGAGAATTCAAAAGTAATAGCTTTATCATAACCTGCACGTTTAGCTGCTTCCAATTTCATACGAAGCTTATCAAACTTAATGGGCAAGAAACGGATAGGCATATCACGATCAAATGTCTCTGCATTAGTCCAGCACTGTATACCATATTTATCTGCTAATTTTTTATTTATAGTAAAGAACGTATCTAACTCATCATAATCTATATGTCCATCCTGAAAGGCACAAGCATCAATAACTTCATGGATACCATCAAAAATTTCGTTCCATTCTTTTTCATGTTCTTCCACAGATATCACATCCGCTTTTGTCAACGGCTTCATGTTGAGGGCTGTCCATAGGCATAAGCACAGTCCGATAATGAAGCTGGCCAGAATTTGACCTGTATGGGTTATATTTATTTCTTTTGCTATCATTATCTATTTTCCTTTGTATTCAATGGCGGTCAGTCCGAGTTGGAACAGCCTGTATTCCATATTCTTAAAGTTCGTGTAAGGAGGTAATTGTCCTGTAAAGTCTTCCACTGTATTTCTGTCTGCTTGTGTCAGATAGAAAAGGAGGGGTACTTCTTTTTGTTTAACTTGTAACAAATGCTCATACAGTGCCTGATCCGTATTTTTCCAAGTACGGTTGGCACGGACAACCAGCAGATTGATGGATGCTTCATTTAACAAAGCCGGAGGCAGAGGATTGCTTTTCAGGACCGGGTGCTCGATTAGAAGTATTTCATCCTTTTCCAGATCGGGACATAGTTCTTTCAAATTGTTTGCCTGTACATATTGGCTGTCTTCGCTTAGAAAATCTTCATCGTATGTAATGCGGCGGACGTTTAGGCCGATGCTGCTCCAATATTCCTCTATCAGGCGGGCGACATGGGTCTTTCCGTCTTTCTCTTCTGTACTTAACAGATTGATGACCCGCTGTTCCTGTGTATTTAGATGAGGCAGTAAAGCGGTGCTGAGTTGCCTGACGGCCATCTTGTTTATGGCTTTATTATAACGTCTGTATCTTATTGACGCCACACCGGCGTTTCGCATTAAGCGTTCACACGAACAAGTCCTGTTAGCAAAAGCTGCATCAGGGCTTTTTTCTTTTTCTGCCATTCCGCCAACTCTGTCTCATGAGCAGCAAGAGCATCATCTATAATCCGAAGATTTTCAATGATTTTTCTTTGATGTTCTATATCCACTGGTATTTCTACAGTCAGCTTTTTAATAATCTCTGCGGATAAATTTCCTTGTCCTCCTTGCAAGTATGTCCCAATAATCAGATCCTTGTTTGCACATAGAAGATAGTACAACATCATTCGATCTATTCGCTTTGGTCTTATACATAGAATTGCTTGGTTTATGGCGCCGTGTATCTTTGAAATAGCGCAATCACCACTATTGGCACCATATAAGGCATAAAGGAGATCTCCTATTTCCACCATCTTTGCAGAACTGTTATTATATCCCTCGTCCGTTAGAAAGAGTTCTGTTTCATCCTTTGCAATTTCGCCAGACCTAATAAATGGAATTGTTCCGCCGTCGTAATATTCGTCTTTGCCGGCTTTTGGAGTTCCGCCTGAGAACATATCGCATTCTTTACCAACAAGGATCTCTTTCCATTCGCTGTTCTCAAATCCCGGTAACCGCACGCCGCTATTAGGATCGAGCAGTTTCTTCATCAGCCACTGCTTCTGGCGGCGCTTTTCTTCTAACAGCTTTTTCTTCAGTTCAAGCGCTCGGTCGAACTGGGCAATAATCTCATTAATACGTTCCTGCTCCTGTAATGAAGGCAAAGGAATTCGTCCGAGCAAAACATCTTCATTATTGACCTTCATATCGTTCTTGGCACCACGTTTTACAAGTGGCTTCAAGTAGTTGTTCAAATAAGTATCAATACTGAAGTAATTTTCGAGATACTGTCCAGTAATGGGAGAATTACAATGGTAAACAGCATACAGCGTTGATACAATTCCGGGAACGCCACGATTCTGTTTGATGATGCCGTAAGGATTTTCTTTCAGCGGACTTTTGGTATAAACCACATCACCAGTTTCAACGATATGATATGCTGCCACAGACTCTCCAGCATAAGAACGCCCAAGAAGATCAATCTGGTTTATAATGCCTT
>ENA-OPRT01000955-OPRT01000955.1-human-gut-metagenome-genome-assembly--contig:-NODE-955-length-12311-cov-15.820170_pt1 | contig 12311 bp, 4 predicted proteins | sample MGYA00241895_ERZ501884 | MGnify/ENA primary metagenome ERZ501884 (study PRJEB25962, sample SAMEA2042225) | human gut metagenome | biome: human gut; feature: human-associated habitat; material: faeces...
ATTCGTTGGCGGCTTCGGCACTGACCGCCAACACGACGATGGGGATGCCCGAAAGGGCATCCCCATCGTTGTTTAGTGCCGGTCCGGCGATCATTGCGAAGAAATCGCAATATAAGCAAGCTCACGTTTTGCGCTAAGCCAACATGCGGGTCTGCTGTGGAGTTCGCCGTGAGGTTCTGCTAACTTAACGTAGGAACTATGTGATGAATAGGAGGCAGCGTCAAGGTGAGCGACACCCAGCAGGCGCCCAACGCCGCGTCCGACGTGGAGATGAGCCAGTATGTGGCCGATCGCCAGCGTGTGGACGAAGAGAAACTCAAAAAGGATGACGAGATCATCCAGCAATTCGGTGATTACACCTACGGCTGGCATGATTCCGACGCGGCCGGCGAGGCCGCGAAGCGCGGCATCGATGAACAGGTCGTGCGTGACATCAGCGCGGACAAGGGCGAGCCGCAGTGGATGCTCGACATGCGTCTGCGTGGATTCAAGGCGTTCCTCGAAAAGCCCATGCCCGATTGGGGTGTGGATCTCTCCGGCTTGCCTTCGGGATCACCTTGTTTTAATAAGGCTATTTGGTCTTTTTGGCTTTCAATACGTTTATGATGTGAACAGGGGGCCGGAAAAGTGGACCAGCAGGGGTATCCCACTGTGCCGGTTTCTGAACCTCCCCAGCGGAAATCAGCACGGTCTATGTTGTGGTAGAACAGGCAGTTGGGTTGGTATTTATTGACGATGGGTTCCACATCAGGACCGTCACCTCGTGGGTCATCGGCTCCGCCATCAAACCAAATCATATATAAATCTCCATAGCGGGTACAAAGTTCTTCCACCATTTTCTCGCAGAAGCGTTTATACCACGCCTGTCGGTTGGCGGCAAATTCTCCGTCATCGGCTACCTTGAAATTATGGATACCCAGAAGTGAATTCCACCGGATGCCTACATAGATGCCCGGCTGGATACCATACTTACGGCAGGAGTTGACAAAGTCGCGGACAATGTCTCCTTTGCCATCACGCCATTTTACAGCTTTCAGGCAGTATGGGTTTACGTCACTTTGCCACAATCCGAAGCCGGTTTCATGCGTGGCTGTGAGTACGGCGAATTTGCAGCCTGCGGCTTTAGCTGCCTGAATCCATTGGTCAGTATCCAGTTGGGTAGGATTAAATATATTATAATCTTCAATGGGGCTGATACGGTTGTTGCCTTGTCCGTAGCGGATGCCGTCGAATACGTGGAGGTCATAATGAAATACGGCTCCCATTTCCGCTTCGTGCCATTTCAATTGATGCGGTTTGGGTACAATGATTTCCGGTTGTGCAACACTCAGTACACAGTTCATAAGGAAGAGAAGGGATGTATATAGTATCTTCATGGGTTATAAATAATTAAAAAATGGATCTTCTGTTTTTTGCAGCCATGTTTTTAATTGGCTTTTCAATCGGTTTACCAGTTTGGGATGCTGCATAGCTATATTATTCATTTGGTAAGGGTCTGATCTCCTATCGAATAGAATAATCTTATCTACCTTTCCATCGGTTGTATGGATAGTAAACGTATGTGTGGCGGTGCGTAATCCCCGGTAGCCTGTTGCCGGATTGGATGACTGTATGTAATAATAAGGTTGGACAATGCGGTTGTTTTCTTTTCCGCAGAGGAGAACGGAAGCAAGGTTGAATGTTTGTACTTCTTCCGGTATTTGTTGCTGAAAGCCCATGATGGAAAGCAGGGTCGGATACAAGTCGGCAAAAGCTATCATGGTTGTTCGGTCGGTTTTCGGCTTTATTTTTTCCGGCCATGAGATAAGGACGGGAATTCGCATGGATTCCTCATAAAAGATATCTTTTCCGGCTTGTTCATGAGCCCCCATGCAGATGCCGTGGTCAGAAGTGAATACTACAATAGTATTTTTTAATAAACCCAAACGTTTCAATTCGTTGATTATCCGACCTATATTTTCATCGACTCCGGTCATGCAGGCATAGTAATTGCGGATATTGTTTCGGAAATAGTCACCCATTTCAGTGCCTTTGGCGGGAATGTCGGGACGGTTGGCACATAATGCCTCTACATTCAGGTTTTTATACATCTCCTTGTATCGATCGGGCACCAACTCGTAACCGGTGTGTGGAGGGTTCATGGATACGACTAAGGCAAATGGCTGCGTTTTATCTATATGCCCGTTGAGGTACTCAATCGCTTTGTCGGCTTCATACTCCGGTCCCCATTGATTGACATAATAAAAACTGTCCCGGGGAGCATCAGTGTCCCAGTACATGGGTTTTAAATGGTAGTCGTAAGTGTCATAAGCGGTCCAATAGTCAAAACCGTGCCGGCGTTCTTTTGGACACCATTCGTTCCAAGCAACTGCACCATGGTTGTTGTAAGTATCTATGTATGGTTCATAAGGAGCATCCAGATGCCATTTGCCGATATATCCTGTTTGGTATCCATTGGCTTTAAGTATATCACTCCAGCAGCGTGCATCTTGTGGAAGTTCTACTCCATAAGGAGCGTTGGCAGAATTGCAATTGCCTGTTACTTTGTTCTTATGCGGATACATGCCTGTCATCAACATGCCTCGTGCCGGTGAAGATACGGGATAGCTGCTGACAGCATTGGTGAAATTCACTCCTTCACGGGCCAGTTGGTCCAGGCAAGGTGTTTTGACAGGTTCTTTTCCGAGACAACCTAAAGCATCTCCTCTCCATTGATCTGCCATGATGAAGACCAGGTTAGGTTTTTCTTGAGCTTGAATCTGGAATACTGGACACAAAGGGAATGCCAGCAAGAAAATATTAAGTCTTTTCTTCATAATCTGCAAAGGGTTAATAGAGGTTTCATCATTCCTGACTGATTGTGTTTTATTGTGTAATTGTCAAAAACTTAATTTAAAAAGCTCTTATTTTAAGCGTTGATAAATAGCATCAGCAAAACTTCATCATTAAAACAAAGATATTCATATAATGTGAATATGTTATGGGAAGGTAGGAAAACTTTTCGGAAACTTTCCTTTTCCTTCCCATAAATGCTTGTTATTGTTTTGAAAGCTTATTCACCTTCAGGTAAAGTTCCATCATTTCTGCTCCATCCGGGATTCTGATAAATGGTAGAACTTTCATATTCGTTAGAACCCGGAACAGCGGTAGTCAGGCGGAATTGCTTGTTACTAATAGGATACAGGTATTTGCTTGTATTCCAATTTAGTCCACTGAAACCAATATTAGCAGCATTTTTACGATAAGGTAATAAATATTTTCCTTCTGCATATGGGTCGGATTTTGCTGAAATATTGGCTGTCTTGTCTGTTACGCCATATTCTAAAAGTGTTATTTGGGGAATTGGGGTTACAGCGTCTTCGGCTTGAGGGTTTGTATACAGTTGATACATGCTATCCCAAAAATTAAATCCTTGCACATGCACATCTTTTACTTGATCCAAAGCGCGCCAACGTTTTAAGTCTGCCATACGGAATCCTTCTGATACCAACTCGACACGTCGTTCACGACGGATGTTGTACAGAGTTGTGTTTATTTGTTGACCGGCAGAATAACTTCCCCAATCTTGCTTTTCTTTACTTATGTCTGTATTGTTTATGGTCTTTTGATAGTCTGTACTCATACCGGCACGTGTACGAAGAGCTTTCCAGTATTTATCGCAGTTGCCACCTAGATTACCGTTTAATTCGTAGTAAGCTTCTATATAATTCAGGTAGGCTTCTGCTGCACGGAAGATTGGGCATCCTGTATAGGATTCTTTTGTTGACTGCATATCTCCGGATGTATTCAATCCTTTGCGCAGACAGTATCCGGTCGGATTACTATTTTCTTTTTGGGGCTCGAAAATTTCAGGGCGGTAAAAGTAGCCGTATCCATCATTCTTCTTTATCCAAGTAGCAAAATTGGGATCGTCGGATAACAGATCTCCGGTTTTTAAAATCGTCTGTCTCATGCGTCCGTCTCTGTCGGTAAAGATATGTTCGTATGTATCGTCTCCTTGATAACTGGTACTGGCATAAATAGGTAGGCCGTCAGCCATCAGATAAGAATCTACCATGGAGCGCGTATAACCTGTGTTACCTCCGCCATTGCGTTGTAAATAGCTTACAACAAAGTGGAAAGAAGTGGCATCTGAGTTGACACTATATTTACGCCATAATAAAATTTCATTTATTCCGCTTAAATCAATAGAATTAAATAGTGCGGCATAATTGTTGTGCAAGCTATGTCCTTGAGCTACGATATCAGCTGCTTCTATTGCTTGCTGTAGGAAATATTTAATTTCAGCATCGATGTCAAAGCTGAAATCTTTTAAATAATCCATTGAAGCACCAGGCCATCCGGGACCACCAGGAACAAATGCACTTCCTTTATGATATTTTTCCCATGTTGCTTCAAACAGGGCAGCGCGACTTTTTACTAATGCAGCGCAGTCTTTGTTTAACCGATTGCTTACGGGAGCAGTGGGAAGCATATATTCGTAGGCTTTATCTAAATCAGATAAGATAAAGCGTGCGACTTCATTGCGTGGACGCCGTTTGGAAGCTTCACGTATGGCGTTGTAATCATCCGGTAATATTTCAGTCAGAATAGGAAAATCACCTAGATTCTGCAATGCTGTGAGATAAATATAAGCACGGAAGAAATATACCTCGCCAATATAGTGTTTGATATTTGCGTCATTACCGGATATTTCTCTGTTGGTATATCGTTCGGTAACTGTTTGAATAAAATAATTAGCTGCACGTATCTTACGGAAATATTTATGCCATAAGTCATCATCACCGACATGGTACTGTCCTTTTACGAAAAGTTTACTTGGTGAGTCTGCGGTTTGGTCGTCTGTTCCGTTATCTTTTTGGAATAATCCTAAATTATAAGTGGCAGAACCATGAGATGGAAGAATATTGCCATATTCGTCATCTTTTTCGTCTTCACTGTCATTATAAAATTTGGCAGCATAAGCAGCCAGGTCTGTTTCGGAATAAAGATAGACATTGGTGCTGACAGAAGTGATAGGTTCGCAATCCAGATAATCATTGCATGAGGTCGTAAAAACACTTGCAGCGGCTATGAATGTATATAATAGAATCTTTTTCATATGTTTTATTATTTAGAATGTTGCATGTAGTCCAAAAGATATAGTTGTTTGTAGCGGATAAGTTTTTCCGGAATTCCCATCAGAATAACTTGAATAAGTTGTTTCTGGGTCAAAACCGCTAGGTAGGCTAGTGATAGTCAATACATTCTCGGCACTGACATATACACGTAATTTCTGCATATGTAGTTTGTTGATGATTTGTGTCGGGAAAGTATATCCTAGTTGGATATTTTTTAAACGGGCATAGGCGCCGTTTTGCAAGTAACGCGTTTGTACTTTTTGATTCATATCTTTGCTCATATACATTTTGGGAAAATAAGCATTGGTATTGGGACCAAATACAGAAGTTGTATTTTCTGGGCGATAATAATCCAAATGCTCTTTTAAGCCGGTTGATTGCCATTCTCCTCCCGAGATTCCCCAAAACATGAGACCATCCAGCCATAAATCGCGTTTTGCGACTCCTTGCCAGAACATACTAAAGTCGATACCTTTCCATTCAACTCCTAAATCTAAGCCAAATCTGAAACGTGGGGTGGAGTTACCAATAATTTTGCGGTCTCCCGGATCGTCTACTGTATTAGCTCCTTCGTTGATTACTTTATCTCCATTAAGGTCTTCGAACATAATATCACCTTCGCCCCAGCCTGAGCCCCATGAAGGGTTGTTATCTTTTGTCCATTCGTCCATTTCCGATTGGCTTTTAGCTATTCCATGAGTTACATATCCCCAAATGGCTCCTAATTCCTGATCTTTATAATAGGTGTTGAGTGATTTGGATTCGTTGGGATACTTGTCGACAAATGAGCGGGAATCTGCCATGTTGAAGCCTATATTATAATTAACTTGTCCTATTCTGTCACGCCAACTGGCGGCTACTTCCCATCCTTTGGTGCGTAAGTCTGTGTTATTGCTTGCCGGCATACCGATGCCATAGATAGAAGCAACTTCAGAAGCCGGACCGACCATATCCAATGTCTTACGGATAAAATAATCGAAATTTATGTTAAGTCGATTTCTGAACATTCCTAAATCAAAACCAATATTTAAGGATTGTACTGTTTCCCAAGTCAATGAACTGCTAATTGTTCCAGGCATACCGGCAACAGTTGGTTTAGAGTCTCCCATTAGCCAGCTTCCTCCATTGGGCTTGACTGTTTGCAATAAATACATGGGATAATAAGAATTCGTATTTTGATTACCTAGTGTACCCCAGGATACACGAGGCTTTAATTGGTTGATAATATTTTCATCTACCGGGAAAAAATCTTCGGCCGCCATATTCCAGCCTAAAGAAAACGAACCGAACAGTCCCCAACGGTCTTTTCGGAGGAAACGAGAAGAACCGTCATAGCGTAAGTTACCAGCAATAAAATATTTATTGGAATAATCATAGTTAATACGTCCAAAGAAACCCGCTGTAGCCCAAGTGTAAGCACTGGCTTCATTAATTTTATCTTCGCCTGTTGCAGTGCCGATTTCGGGTACTGATTCAGTAATGAGATCCATACGTTTTACAGAAAGATAACGGTTGTTGTATTTTTCTGTATTAACGCCTGCCATTACTTTGAATTGATGTTCGTCGAATGAAAAAGAATAATCACTATACAAGCTGGTTGTCAAATGATTGGCTTTAGTCCAATATTGCATAGCTCCGGTTTGTCCTACTGCGTATTCTCCACCGTATGCCAGTTCTAATGCTTCTCCGACTACATTGTGTTCATATACTTTATTCAGATTCTGTCTTTGTACTTGATCAATCAAGCGTAACCCTACATTTGCATATATATTCCAGTTTTTCAAAGGATGAAAAACAAGTTGTCCTTGCAGATAAACGTTATTATTACTGGTAATGGAACGACTTCCATTCGTAAGTTGTCCTAATTTTCCATTGCGCATATAGTAGCCGTTAGGATCTTTAAACGGCATTGTAGGCCATAGGCGTGCCACATCATGATAGAATAAGCCATTCATGTCGCTGTAAAGAGGGTTGTCTAATTTGGTATAAACATATTTAGTATTAACTTCTATATCCAACCATTTAAAAGGTTGTGCATTAAATTTTGCATTGGTTGAAATACGTTCATAGGAATCATTTCCGTAACGCAGATTACCGTCTTGATCCAGATAGTTGGTTGATACATAATATTGGCTTTTATCACTGCCTCCGTTGATATTCAGGTTATGCTCTTGAGACCATGCCCATTTGTAGTGGGTTTTGTACCAGTTAACATTGTCATTGGCTTTTTCATGGAATTGCCAGTTACCATTTGCATTGGCAATAGTGCTGGTTGTAATTTCACCATTCATGTATTGCTGGATACGTTCCATGGTATCTTCATCAAAAATAGCTTTTCCTCCTCCGTTAATACTACCTTCGTTAAAATAGTTAGCGAATTGGTAGGAGTTCATTAAATTCGGCAAATGGTTAGGACCGGCATAACGGGCATTTCCGGAATAAGAGATACTGGCTTTTCCTGCTTTACCTTTTTTAGTAGTAATCAAAATCACGCCGAATGCTGCACGTGAACCATAAATAGAACTGGCGGCTGCATCTTTTAATACGGAGATAGACTCTACATCATCCGGATTCAGATTGTTCATATTGCCTTCTATACCGTCAATTAAAACTAACGTAGCAGCTTTAGAACCTGTAGAAATAGTACCTGTACCACGGATGTTCACATCCATAGTTTGTCCTAATTGTCCTCCTAAGCCTCCAACAGATAAATTTAAACCAGGAACAGTACCTTGTAATGATTGGCCTAAGTTAGTGACGGGACGGGAATCGAGTACTTTAGTATCTACTGTAGCTACAGCGTCTGTCAGATTAGCTTTTCTTTGTGTACCGAAACCGACTACGACAACCTCATCCAACGTTTGTGTGTCTTCAGACATTTGAATGTTATACGAAGTTTGGTTTTCATTGACTTTAATTTCTTGTGTGATGTATCCGATAAAAGAGATAACCAACACATTTTCTTTTGAAACTTGGATTGTGAAATTTCCATCAAGGTCGGTCACCGTTCCATTGGTTGTCCCTTTGACAATGACACTGGCACCGATAATAGGCTCTTTGAGCTTTTTATCCGTGACTACACCGGTGATGCTGAATTGCTGGGCGTACAGGAATGTACAGTTGCAAAGCAATATCAAAAATAGAATTGAGATTTTTTTCATGCTTCTCTGTTTTTTAATTAGACATTAGGTTAATACATTGCAAATGTATGTTAATCAGTGATGTGGCTTAATACACGTTCATTTCATTCAGCATGCATGTTTAATGCATCTCTATATTTTTTGGTGAATCTTTGTTGTTATCTCTTTTTTATTTTATTCCTTTGCTACAGGTAATGAATTAAATATGAACCTTAAAATCTTATCACTGGTTATAATTGGAGTATGTATATTGCTGCCGGATGTGTGCTATGCTTTTTTAAGCAAAGATGTGCATCTGCTCAATATGCAAAACGGATTGGCCGACAATACCGTATCTGCTGTTTATAAGGATAAAGAAGGCTTCGTTTGGTTTGGAACCCGAAACGGGTTGAGCCGTTATGACGGTAGGCGGATTACAAATTTTGAAAGGAGTAGGAGTTATCCTAGTATTTCAAACTTAAAGGAGGTTTTTGACGGGGTGCTGGCATTTGTGGATAATGGTGTCTTTTCTGCATTTGATTTGAAAAAAGAACGGTTTTTGTCTGTGGTTTCTTCTTCGGGACAGGGTATTCCATCTCGAGGGATGTTGCAGAGGAATGATTCGTTGGTTTGGGTGATTTCCGGGAGTGAGCTGCATTTAATGAAGCGGTGCGCATCAAAAGAGGGTGAGCTTCGGCTCCGGGTTCAAGAAAAATATACAGGCTGGAATAACCAGGATAATCTTTTGGTTGCCATCACTTATTCTTCGGATAAAATCTGTCTGATTGATGAAAAAGGTAGAATTATCTTGCTGGATGCGACAAACCTGAATTCCTTTCGGGTGATTGATCTGGGGCGTACCGGTAGTCTGTCTGTAAATTCTGTTTTGTATGATGATGGTCGGATATGGATTTCTACAATTGCTCATGGGGTTATTTATTACAATGAACGAACCGGGAAAATCAAGCAGTTGACTTATCATGTGGCTCCGGTATCCGACAGACTTTCTCATACAGATGTTTTCGGTGTTATTAGATTAAATGAGAATAAATATCTGGCCGTAACGTGGAATGGATATACGGTGATGACAATAGATAAAAATAATCAGGACGAGATATTGACAGAAGTTTATAGTAACACTTCTTCTTTAATGTACCGCAATCTTGAAACGAGGATGATTGCGGCTTATTACGATTCACATGGTATTCTGTGGATTGGTACGGATGGTGGAGGAGTTATCTGGTCGGATTTGCGTATGCAGTTTTATAATTGTTTTTATCAGGACAGGCATAATGAGATTTGTTCTATTGTAGCGGATGACGATCATTATCTTTGGTTGGCAACATACCATAAAGGAATTATGCGGAGCCGGACAGCGTTTGGTACTTCAGAAAAAATAGACTTCTTTCAAGTAGGAGATCAAGATGTGAAAAAACAACAGACAGTGTTGTGCAGTCTGAAAGATGAGAAAGGGAATTTATGGTTTGGGAATTCAGATGGTTCATTGACCTGTTATTATAAAAAAGAACGCTCATTCAAGATATTGCGATTGATCACGGAAGATGGTGACCTTAACAAATCATCTGTCTGGGCCTTATTTCTTGATAGCAAAGGCCGTTTTTGGATTGGTACACATAAAGGACTTTGGTTATTCGACCGTGAAACGAACAGGGGTAAGAAGATACATTTCAAAGTATCCGGATTACAGAACTTGTCTCCTCTTTATATTCGTGCTATGGCTGAAACCGACGATCATACGCTTTGGCTGGGCACTGCGAATTATGGTATATGTAAAGTGATAAATGAAAAAGAACTGCAGACCGGCTATGAAAAGAAGTACGGTATGGCTGAGAATTCCGTTCGTTCATTATTAGCTTCGTCCGATGGTAATCTGTATGTCGGATACATGGCCGGTCTGGCAGTTTTCTCTCCCGGACAGGATGCGATAACTCATGTATATACTACCCGGGATGGATTGTGCAGTAACTTTATTGGTTGCATGACTGAGGATGTGGACGGGCAAATCTGGTTGGGCTCTAATTCAGGTATTTCCCGTTATAGCCGTCATCAGCATTTGTTTTATAATTATTACATTGCGGGCAGTAACCGTTCTGTCCTGCATTGGGAGGATGTCCTGTTTTGGGGAAATAATAAAAATCTTACTTATTTTAACCCCGATGACATTAAAGCGTTTACCACTTCCGAATCTGTCGTGATTACCGGATTGGAGGTAAATAATAAACCTGTAGAGATAGGAAGAGAGGTCAATGGGCAGACCATTCTTTCACAAAGTATTTTCTATACGCCTTTTGTCCGGTTGAATCATGCGAATCGTGACTTTGCGCTGACGTTCAATAACCTTTCTTATTCTGAAAGCCAGCAGAAGTATAGTTACAGGCTTCGTCCTTATCAGCCTGATTGGCTTGTGGCCAACGGAGGGGAAAAAGTTTCGTATGCTAACCTTCCTGCCGGGGAATATGTTTTTGAGGTGAAAAATATTTATCCGGATGAAAGAGACAGTAAAATAACCTCGTTGAGAGTAGAGATTTTGCCTCATTGGAGTGAAACTTTCTTTTTCCGCTTCTGTATGATGGTGCTGGGAGGGATAATAGTTTATATGGTTATGCAGCGTATTAAATTACGGCAAAAGAGGTTGGAGCACGAGTTGCGCTTGGAACATGAGATATTTGCTGCTACTGTAGAGCGTGACAAGGAGAAGCAGATTCGGATGGAACGCGAGAATTTCTTTACGAATGCAGCTCACGAGTTGCGTACACCTTTAACTTTAATCTTATCTCCCCTGCAGGAATTGTTAGGAACCGTCCGCCCTTCAGACACCGTCTATACTAAACTGGCTGCCATGTATCGCAATGGAACCTCTTTGCAGACATTGGTCGATCATTTGCTTTATGTGCAGAAGATTGAAGCAGGTATGATTAAACTCCGGATTTCGAAAGTCGATATAGTGGTATTGGCAAAGCAGATAACCGATCCTTTTCATGAACTGGCAGAAACAGAAGGGATTAACTTTACGGTTGAATCGCTGAATGAGCCACTTTTGCTATGGATAGACGTGGAAAAAATAAGTTCGGCTATCCGTAATTTATTATCTAATGCGTTTAAGTATACATCTCCGAATGGAAAGGTGATTTTTAAGATGAACCGTATCGAGATAGATGGATATTCATTTTGCAGTATAATCATATCGGATACAGGTAAAGGAATACCGGAAGAGTTACGGGGGAGGATTTTTGAATCATTTATTACCGGAGAAAATACACCTTTGTTTTCTAATAAGGTAGGTATAGGCTTGCGTATTGTTAAAAATACGATGGATCTTCATCATGGCACGGTGAATTTGGACAGTACTCTCGGAAAGGGTAGCACTTTCACATTATTGATTCCTGAGGGAAATGCACATTTTGCAGAGGACCGGTATGAGATTGTTGGTGCTCCGGAGATGGAGGAATATGCTCTTCCGTTACCGGTAATGCAGGCGGAAGGGCAGGAAGACAAGCCTTCGAATAAAAAAACATCTCTTCTTGTTATTGAGGACAATGAGGAAATCCGGCATTATGTCTGTTCTTTATTCTGTAAAGATTATGCCGTATATGAGGCGGCAAACGGTGAAGAGGGGGTTGATGTGGCAATGAGTAAAATTCCGGATTTGATTATTTCTGATATAATGATGCCTGTAAAAGATGGATTTACCTGTTGCCGGGAATTGCGTGAGCAGCCTCGGACAGCACATATCCCTATTTTAATGCTGACGGCAAAGGCTGAGGATGCGGATGTGTTGCAGGCTTCAAAAATAGGTGTGGATGATTATATGATGAAACCCTTCAATCCGGAGGTATTGAAGGCAAAAGTCCGGAACCTGATACTCCAGCGGGAACGCCTGAAGAGGATATATACAAAGACGTTGATGTTGAAGCAGCAGGAAAGTGAACCGGAAGCGGATGGGAATAATGCTCCGGATGATTTTATACAGCAAATTATTCATGTCATAGAAGCTAATCTGGCGAATGAGAACTTTAATGTAAAAATGTTGGCGGAGCAATTGAATATGAGT
>ENA-OPRT01000959-OPRT01000959.1-human-gut-metagenome-genome-assembly--contig:-NODE-959-length-12242-cov-10.312710_pt1 | contig 12242 bp, 9 predicted proteins | sample MGYA00241895_ERZ501884 | MGnify/ENA primary metagenome ERZ501884 (study PRJEB25962, sample SAMEA2042225) | human gut metagenome | biome: human gut; feature: human-associated habitat; material: faeces...
ATACGGATGGCGGCTACAAATACCATGATCAAGATCAAGGCACCGGTGATATAACGGGAATATTTTTTGTTCACGAAATCCCTCACTTCTCTTGTGTGATGACATCATTATCAGTCAAAATGCACAAAAAAACAAGGTGACAAATTAAAGACTATGTGAAAAATATTTGCGATTTTGATGAATGATGATGAAAATAGTCCCATGTTTTCAATAACCTGAGGAATCTGCCAGATTCATTTTAACAAAGAGAACAATGACAGATGCCGCAGCGAGAAGACATGGGACGTATTTTCAGAATATTTGAGGTGAAGGATTATTCCGGATAAACAAGCTGTTCCTCGCGGATATCCTCAAGTACCTCGTCATAGAACTTTCCGGCAAGATATTTTGCCATCGGGAGGTTCATGTCGAGGTAGTTTCCGCAGTCACGGGCAGCAGCACCCGGAACTTCGCTTCCGAAAGTATGGATGGTGGCGAACAGCATTCCTACGAGAAAAGCGATGGGAAATAGAGAAACGAGTGGAGAGGGTATTTTCTTTGCTGAATTCATAGGGTTGTTTTTGACTATGCTTGGTTGACGAATCTATTATTAATCTGTCGTTTATAGTTTGATGCGACAAAGGTATAACAATTCTGTTCAATATCTTCCTTATCCTTTGCATGACAAATAAAAATTATCAAATCTTTGCGTTTGCTTGGAAAAATGATAGTATCCTTGTTATTTCTTGCTGTAAAGGGTGATGGACAACGATATTATTGTTAAAATAACGCCGGTGCCGACCACGCCACTCCATCCCCAAGTCTGCCAACTGCTTCCTGCAAGGAAGGTACCCAAAGAGCCGCCGATGAAGTAAGTGGTCATGAAAATCGTATTTACCCGATTGGAGGCAGACGGGTAGATGTCGAAAATACTGGTCTGGTTGCTGAGTTGGATACATTGCATGCCTATGTCTATAAGAATGACACCGGTAATGATACCTGCATAGTTGTTTCCGCAGAAAAAGAGCGAGGCCCATGCAAGCAGAATCATTCCGCAACCGATAAAGTTGAAATTGCGTATGCCTACCTTTTTTACATATTTTCCTACAAAAGATGCGGTTAAGGCTCCGGCAATGCCGCAGAGCCCTAGTATGCCGATGACATCGCTGGATGCATGGAACGGGGCTTCTCCCATTTTGAATGCAAGGCAGGACCACATGGCAAGGAATGAGCCAAAGGCCAGTCCTGCACGTATCGAGTAGATTCGTAGAGAGGGGTATTCTCTTACTAATGAGAAAAGAGACTTCATCAGCCCGGAATATTTGCCTTGGAAAGTCGGTTGTATGTCCGGTAGTACCTTTAATACAACGATAGCGCATAGTAACATCATTCCAGCGGCGATGAAGTACATTTCACGCCAGCCAAGCACTTCACCCACAAATCCGCTGACAACACGTGATGCAAGTATTCCAGTCAGTAATCCTGAGATGACGACACCTACATTCCGTCCCTTGTTTTCGGGGCGTGAGAATTGCGAGGCAATCGGTACAAATATTTGGGGTATCATGGAGCAGATGCCGGTAATGAGTGATGCTGCCCAGATGATGTAGATGTTCGGTGCCATGGCAATGGCTAGAAGGGAAAATATGAGTAGGAAGAAATTCGTTAGGATGATATTCTTGCGTCGATAGAGGTCTCCTAATGGGACGATGAACAATAATCCCAGCGCATATCCGATTTGTGTAATCATGGCAATGAGGTTCGTTTTGAATTCAGAAACTTCCAATTCATGCCGCATGATATTAAGCAGGGGTTGATTGTAATACAAGTTGGCTACGGACACGCCAGCTACGATAGCAAGTGTCCAGAGTATATGTGCCGGTAATCCTCCGTTTTCTTTCAGTTCTTGTTTCATGCTGCAAAGATAATGTCTTTCTGTTTCATGCGCAAGATATGTGAGTATGATAAGAATATGTGTGAAGTGGTATCATCTTTTTAGCCTTTCCGTTTGTTATACTATTATTTTGTTTGAGAATAATTGATTGGAGCTATCTTGGATAAGCGGAATGTTGTATTGATATTTAAAGATACGTTGGGCATGGGAAATGAATGGTTTAGAGAGTTGCTGGGTATGAAATACAGGTGGACGAAATGCAGGCTCTTCTAGCAAACGAGGGTTGGTAAGGTGAATTCGATGACTCAAGGAACCTACCGTTCCCCCATTAGACCGCCTCCTGATGACATACTTGGGATTATCCTGCTATTGACTGAAAACTCGGGTATATATTAGTATGAATCATTATTACTTAAACTTATAATAGTATGAAACATTTATCGATAATAATAATAGTAGTGTCATTATGCGTTTTCCTGCTATCCATCGGCGTATATCATAAGGTTCCCTGGTCTGTTCTGCCAATAGTGGCTAGTGGAATCTGTATATTATGTTGGCTTTTGTTCCATTTACTCTGTATCAGTGAAGAAAGAGATTTACTGAAAGAGGGAAATCAGTATTTCATTGATACCTTTCAAAACATACGTAATCCCATTTCTTTGATTAAGACACCGTTAGGGGCAGTTTACGAAGGAGACTGTCCGGAAGACATAAAGAAGGAACTGGCTGTTGCACTTCATCATATAGGCGGGCTGGAGCAGCACTTGATAGCGTTGATGGAGTTGAAACGACTATTTGGCAATTCTGGTAGCCTGGTAGTTGCAGAACATGAAATCGGCGCATTTATGAGGAAGAAAGTGTCTTTTTTACAGTCTCATGTGGCCGGGTTACAGATGAAGCTGGATTTGGTTCCGGATTTTGACTATGCAAGCGCTTGGTTTGATCCGGGAAAGATATCTCCGGTTATCGACCGGTTTGTATTGAGTGCCATCGAGTGTTCTCTGCCGGAAACGCATCTCTCGATGCAGGTTTCGTTGAAGGGAGATTACTGGGCAATCAGGATTAAGGATACAGGCAACAAGCGATTTCTGAAATGTTGCAGATGGTACTCGTCGCGGCTTCCTATTCTGCGACCTCTGCATGGCAAGCAGTATGGCATGGGCGGTGTGTTTTTTGACAAGTTGATGAATATATGTGACGGGAAAATACTGACTTTGGAAAAGGAGGCTCTGCTTCGATTTCCCATAAGATGTTCGTGTGCGGTTTCGGGGGGGGATACATCCTTAAATATTCCGGACACTTTTCAGGTGAATGAGTCGGAAATAGCTTTCCATGGTTTCTCGAAGAAAAAAAATATGGATAGACCTTTAGTGATACTTGCGGATAATGACAAGGGATTCAAGGATTATCTTGAGAAACGTTTATCGGAATGTTTTGTAGTGAGGAGCTTTGATGACGGTCAGGAAGCATTGGAGGTAATATGTGAAGAGTATCCGGATTTGGTGATTTGTGATATCATGTTGAAAGGTATGAGCGGTGAGGAACTTTCTTCTAAACTGAAGACGTCGAGGGACACCTCCTTTATTCCGGTGATATTGATGGGGGCGCACATTGATGTGAAACGGCGGGAAAAGCGTTGTTCTTCTCAGGCTGATCTCTTTGTATGTAAGCCCTTTAATCTGGAGGACCTTAAAGTGGAAATATCCATATTGATAAATAATAGCCGTTTTCTTCGGAAGACATTTCTTCAGAAAGTTTTTGGAGAAGATTTTTTAACGAAACCTATGGAGCGGGCTCAGCAGGATGCCAATCTGGCATTTTTGAATGAAGTGAAGCTTTACATTATGGAGAATATGGATAAAGAGGATTTGACAGTAGATGATATTGCCTCCAGGATGTGCATGAGCCGGACAACCTTTTATAATAAGTGGAAGTTGTTGACGGGAGAAGCACCCAAATATTTGATTTCGAGAATCAGGATGGAGAAGGCACGGGAACTTTTGGAAAGCGGAAAATTTTCTGTGACTATGGTTGCTGAAATGGTGGGTATGCGAAATCTGAAAAACTTCAGAGGCAGGTATAAGGAGTATTTTGGAAAAACACCGAAGGAGTTTATGAAAAAAGTATGATATTTATCTGAAGAAAACTTTCATAGAAAGGCTGTCACATATTAGATAATGGACAGCCTTTGTTTTGAAATGGGAGATAGGAGAACTGAACATCCTAAGCTATCTATAAAGGAAAATCTCTCATCGTTTTCGTTTTGGGGATAACTGGGTATATATGATTAGCTTTACTTGCCGATGCAGCATATTATGCCAGTTGACTATCAATAGTTTATGGATTAAAAGATAGACTGCTCGAAAATTCACTTGTTTTTCGTCAAAAATCGATGATTTAACGTTTTTAACCTTAGTTTATCTTCAAACGAAGGGGAAAAGAGAAAAATGGCTCTCTTTTGCTCTTAAATCTCCGTTTCGCAAAGATAAGGCATATTGGTGATTATTTCGCCGATTATGGCTGTAAAATAGAGGGTAATTTTACGGATTTTCTGGTGGGCTTTTGGTGGCTTGATGAGGAGAAAATCTTGCTTTGCTTTTGGGTTAGGATTTCGAATCCTTTTGCAGCCAAAAGAGAAGGCGCAGGTATAGTTCGGATCGGCTCTGGCGAAGCCATTTCTTTTCCTCCCTTTGTTAGGTTTACTTTAATGCTCGTATATATGAATACGGAGATAAAGTAAAGTCGGTTTCGGTGATTTATGCTGTGATTCGCTTGAAAAAATGTCGTGTAATGGAGATTATTCGTTGGAAAAAGTGTGGAACCACTTAAATACCATATCATATAATCTTGCGATTTTTACCTACAATATATCATTAAGTAGATAAAAAGCAATATCTTTGCATATTATATGATGAGTTAATATAACAAAGAATACAATGGGAACCAAACTTCCTCGAAAATTGGAGCAGAAGATGTCTGTTGTGGGAGATCAGATTAAACTGGCTCGCTTGCGAAGGAATTTGAGTGTGGCTCAGATTGCAGAACGTGCTACTTGCTCTCCGTTGACTGTGTCCCGAATAGAGAAAGGTGCATCAACAGTAGCCATCGGAATCTACTTGCGTGTGCTGTATGCTTTGCAACTTGACGATGATATTCTGTGGCTGGCCAAAGAAGACAAGTTGGGAAAAGCTTTGCAAGATTTGAGTTTGAAAACAAGGAAAAGAGCTTCAAAAAAGGAATAGAGCACTTGTTCTTCTATACATAAGTTGCAATTTGCTCTGTGGGAATAAAAAATATGGCTCAAAATTTTGTGTTATGTTATAAAAACATTATGTTTGTATTGCATAATAAATAAGATGTATGAAATTCGTTGATAGAATAGATGAAGCTGCACGATTAAAGGATGCTCTTGCAAGAGAGAAGTCCTCGTTAGTCGTGATGTATGGTCGTAGACGGTTGGGTAAGTCAACGCTTATCAAAAGGGTGTTGTCGGACACGGATGTTTATTTCCTTGCCGATCGTTCTGAAGGCCAACACCAGAGGATATTGCTTGCAAAAGTGCTTGCACAAGTGTTTCCGGATTTCGACAAATTGACATATCCGGATTGGGAATCTATGTTTCGTGCGGTCAATTATCGGACAGACAAACGTTTTACTCTATGTTTGGATGAATTTCCGTATCTTGTAGAGCAATCACCAGAGTTACCGTCTGTATTGCAGAAACTTGTTGATGAGAAGCAGTTGAAGTATAACCTTGTGCTTTGCGGTTCATCACAAAATATGATGTATGGGTTGTTCCTTGATTCTACTGCACCTCTATATGGGCGTGCTGATGAGATAATGAGGCTTGCACCGATACGTTTGCCGTATATTCAAGAGGCTTTGAACCTTGATGCGATGAGTGCCATTGAAGAGTATGCCGTATGCGGCGGTGTACCACGTTATTGGGAATTGAGGGAAAATAGAAGTTCACTTGATGATGCCCTGTGGCGCAATATCCTTTCTGTAAATGGAACTCTTTATGAAGAGCCGATAAAACTGTTTCAGGATGATGTGAAGGATATTGTCAAGACTTCGACGATAATGTCTTATATCGGTACTGGTGCAAATCGGCTTTCCGAGATTGCTGCACGATGCAATGAGCCGGCAACCAATCTGTCGCGTCCATTGAAGAAACTTATCGATCTCGGATTCTTGGAGAAAGATGTTCCGTTCGGGATTGATGAAAAGAATGCGAAAAAGAGTCTCTATAAGATAGCCGATCCGTTTATGGCATTCTACTATCAGTTTGTTGTTCCTAACCGTTCGTTCATTGAACTTGGTCGTCGCCTACCCATAGAACAGGCTTTGACTGCCCATTTCTCTGGGTATGTGAGTATGCAATGGGAAAAACTGTGTCGGGATGCTGTCACAGGAAATCTTGTTAATGGAGTAGTTTATGGCAAGGCAAAACGCTGGTGGGGTTCTGTTCTCAATGAGGATAAGAAGCCGGAACAGGTCGAATTTGATGTGATGGCAGAATCGCTCGATAAAAAGTATTTGTTGGTTGGTGAATGTAAATGGACAACTCAAGAGAATGGTAAACAGTTAACAACAGAACTTCTCCGCAAGGCTAATTTGCTGCCGTTTGCCAAGAAATACACCATAGTTCCGATGCTGTTTCTTAAGAATGCTCCAAAAGATGATGCTGGGAATGCAATGTTGCCGGAGAATGTTGTTGAGTTGATGAAATAGAATTGATTAAATTATATAACATATGAGTGGTGGATATTTTAATCGGCATATGATTGCCTTCGGAGAGATAGCTAATTCTATTGAGTGTGACATTGCAAGAACTTTACGACCTAAGCCTGAAAAAAATTGTGAAGATTATTGGACTATTTACGAGAAGGATAGCCTTAGCTCATACCATAGCTATAAGGGCTACATGAGTTTTGCCAGTTATGAAGATGCAGAATCTTTTCTTTTATTAGATAAAACTATAGTCAAGGCAGAACAAAAATATGCTGATCGACGATTCTTTGATGATGGGGTAATTTTCCAATCGAAAAAGCGAAATATGTCCGACACTTCTGACGGTGAACAAATTCCAGTATTATACTCAATTCACCATTGTTGTTATGACCGCTATCCCGATGAAGCGGATGTGTTGGAACTGTCCGATGAGACAATAAATGCTATGAAAGAGGCTTATCGGCAAATTCGTATAGCAGAAATATATGCAACTCGTGTAGATTGGATGATGAGTGGAGATGATAGCGAAGAGAGCTTCCGCGAACGTGTCAAGGAAGATTTGGCGGAGTTTGAAAAAGAATATGCTACTAAAGACTGGACTTATCTCGATGAAGATGACGAATAAAAATTATGGCATGTAACACATCATTAAATCAATAAAAATAATTATCTTTGCATACTATATGATGAGTTATATATGGCGAAAAATACGATGGGTACGAAGTTGCCCAGAAAACTGGAACAGAAGATGCAGATTGTGGGTGAGCAGATTAAGCTGGCTCGCTTGCGTAGGAATCTGAGCGTGGCTCAGGTGGCAGAGCGTGCTACCTGTTCTCCATTGACTGTGTCACGAATAGAGAAAGGTGCGCCAACCGTGTCTATCGGTATATATCTGCGTGTTTTGTATGCCTTGCAACTTGAAGAAGATATACTATGGCTTGCCAAAGAAGATAAAATGGGAAAAGCCTTACAGGATTTGAGTTTGAAGACAAGGGAGCGAGCCTCTAAAAAAGAATAAGCCATGAAGAAATTGTATGTATATGCCGATTTTGACTGGCTTAAAGAGATAGAACTCATAGGAGAATTAGGCTATGAATCTCTTCGTGGCTCAGATAGCTATTGTTTTACTTTTAGCAAGGAATGGTTGGCGCAGCATGGAGATTTGTTTTTGAGTGATGACCTAAATAATTATCCGGGGCAACAATATACGCAACCGGGTAAAGATATATTCGGATGTTTCTCGGATGCTTTGCCTGACCGATGGGGGCGTACTTTGTTATTGCGTCGTGAACAGATTGAAGCTGCTGAGGAAAAAAGACTGATTCGTAGATTGTCTTCTTTTGATTTCCTGACTGGTATTGATGACTTTTCCCGAATGGGGGGCTTCCGTTTCAAGGAAAACCTTAATGGAGATTTTATCAATGTAAGCGAGTCATTGCGGATACCACCATTGACAGATATTAGGGAGTTGATAGCGGCAAGTGAAGAAATAGAAAAGAGTGAAGAAGAGAATATCCTTCCAGACTGGAAGTGGGTTGTTCAGCTTGTTCAGCCCGGTTCTTCGTTGGGAGGTGCAAGACCTAAAGCCAATGTAATAGACACGGATAAAACTCTATACGTTGCAAAGTTTCCATCGCGTAAAGACGATTACGATGCCGGACTTTGGGAACATTTCAGCCATTTGCTTGCTATAAAGGCAGGAATAAATGCGGCACAGACCAAGGTGCTGACAACAGGAGAGAAATACCATACATTGCTCTCAAGGCGTTTTGATAGAACACAAGAAGGCAAACGGATTCATTTTGCATCAGCAATGACCTTGCTGGGACTGGAAGATGGAGATAATGCAACAAATGGACATGGCTATTTAGATATAGTTGACTTTATCCTCCAAAACTGTACAGATGTAGAATGCAATTTGCAGGAACTCTATCGTCGTGTAGCGTTCAATATCTGCATAGGCAATAGCGATGACCATTTCCGCAATCACGGTTTTCTTTTGACTGCAAAAGGATGGACATTGTCACCGGCATACGATATGAATCCAACGTTGAATGCATATCAAAGTCTGCTTATCTCTGCTGATTCCAACAAAGCGAATTTGAATATTTTGTTTGGTGCTTGCGAGGATTATATGCTCAATCGAAAAACTGCTGAAAAGATTGTCTCGGAGGTAATTGATGCAGTGAAAAATTGGCGAGGATTGTCAATCCGAATGGGGCTATCCAAAAGAGAAATGGATATGTTTGCCAGGGTATTGGATGAACGCATTATAACAGAGATTGTCGGTTGAGGATTGATTATAATACAACTAAATAATAATTGAAATAACGATAGCAAAAAAGATGGAAATACCATTCAAAAGAGTCGTTTGGAATGAGCATGAGGCCGCGCTTCTCGTAGATACATTTGAGAAGGTGAGGGAAGGTGTTGTCTCTCGTGACAAAGCCATTGTAAATCTATCTAAGAGATTACGTAATAGAATGGTATTAGATGGTATTGTTATAAATGAGAAATATCGCAATGTCGCAGGAATGGACTTGCAACTATTGTCATTAGAAAGAAGTGTTGATAGCAACGGAAACCTAGTAGAAGGCAACCATTTATCTCAGATTTTTTGCAAAATATATTTGCTTAGTAGAGATGAAAGAGAAACTTATAACACAATGTTATCAGATGCAAATTTGTTGTATCCAGAAATCCCTGATGAGGAGATATTTCCGGATGCTAACGCAAATGTAATGCATTCTTACATATCGTATGAGGACGAGCAAATTGACTCTTTTGTAAGTGAAGCAAAAGATGTGAAGTATAATGCGTGTCAAGCATTTATTGTAGAAACGTCAATAGAAAATCCATTATCAAAGTCCAATATAGACACAATTTCGCATGCTTGTAAAATCATTAGCGAGAGTGTAGATGAGGAAGTGTTGACTATACTGGAAAAGAATTTCTCTAAAGGATATCGACTTAACTCGCCAATTGCACGCAAGCGTTTTGCCATGTACTATACAAAGGAATATGGCAAAAATATAAATATATTTGACGACCAGATGGACTTGAAAATATCAGAATCGGGCATCGTATATAATGGTATTGTGTATGCGCCTAGTAAAATGATAGATGAAACCACCAAACAATCTCTGTTTGATTATATTGAAAATCAGTTTGCTAATGGTATTGTCTGTATATATTATAATGTGCTCTTCGAGCATTTCAGTCAGCAATTTTTAGGGCAGATTATGGTTGATGGTGAGATGTTACGGTACTATCTTGAATTCTATAATATAGAGAATATGTATCACTTTGATGAAGAATATTTTTCACAGGAAATGTCTGCAAATATTGACATTAATCAAGTGGTTATTGATTATGTGAAGGCTCAGGGTGGTTGTGTGACTGAAGACGAGGTTTCTACTGCATTTGAATATTTACCAAGAGAAAAGGTAATTGAGGCATTCTCTAGTAATCGTCATAAACTTGTACTATCAAGTATGAAGACACGATTTCATATTGATAACTTTCAACTTGAAGAGATTGACAAAATAGTAATTGTTGATTTTCTCTCAAAAGAGATTGCTTCTATGCAATATGTTACATTTTCTGAACTATTTGGCAAAATAGCCGAAATTGCCCCACGCGTAATAGAAAACAATATACAATTCACGCAAACTGGTATTCGTACTGCACTCTCTTGTCTGTTATCGGATAAATTTCACATCATTGGAGGTTTTATCAGTGATTACGATAACTCTGTTAGTGCTTATGATGCTTTTATCAACTTAGGTAGAGGTCGAGAGTCGTTCAATATTAGTGAAGTGGAAGTTATGGCAAACGATTTCAATGTGCCTATTAATTTCGAAGCTTTGGCTGTAAATAATGTTCGTGTATCAGAGGACATCTTTGTTAGTAAAGACTATATTACCTTCGATACAGAATTAGTTGACAAAGCTATATCTCGATTTTGCCAAAATGAATTTATTAGTATTTTGGATGTGAATACTTTTACGGCCTTTCCAGAATGTGGCTATCGTTGGACACCATATTTGTTGGAAAGTTATTTGTATTCTTACAGTAAAATGTTTATACTGAAGCACAAGGCTTTCAATAAGACCTCCGTTGCTGGAGCTATTGTTCGCAAAACTTCATGTTGTACAGACTATTTGGATATAATGGCATTAGCACTGGCTAATGCTGATATCCCACTTGATGAAAAATCGTCATTAGACTTCCTTGCTCAAAATGGATATATTGAGAGGAGAAGACTAAATACGATTAATGAAGTGATTAGAAAAGCTGAAAAAATGAAATTTAATTAATATGTACTCATATACTTACGATAATGAAACTGGTGGTATCTTGCTGAATAGCTCTCCACAAGCATTCAGCAAAGAACCACGTCCCGTCTACTCAAAAGAGCTAGATATATACGGTTTTGGTGCTTATTGGAATTACGATGAGAATGATGATGCCCCATATATGTGGGCAGAGGCAAACAATTACTACTATAGAGGTAAGCTTGTAGCACAGATAAAGGGTGGCTCATTTTTTACTAAGCCAGAAATTATCATCATCAACGAACCAGAGCCAAATAACAAACCATTAAAGCCTGTTGACGTGAATATGATGGTTCTTAAAAACAAGGTTATAATGGAGAATTTAACGGCTACAACGATTAAGGATGTATTTAATACCTACGCTAAATTTGAGGGTAAAGTTGATGTCTTTCATGTTTCTTTTAGTGGTGGTAAGGATAGTGTTGTAACTCTAGATATAGTTCAGCGAGCCTTGCCTCATAATAAATTTGTCGTAATTTTTGGTGATACGGGTATGGAATTACCAGAGACACACCGTATTGTTGACGAAACAATGGCTAATTGTAAAAAAGATGGTATAGAGTTTTATATTGCAAAATCTCACTTTTCACCATCGGAGTCATGGCGAAAATTCGGTCCACCGACATCAACTATCCGGTGGTGTTGTAGTGTACACAAAACGACACCACAGCTTCTTTTATTGAAAGATATTCTCGGTAAAAATAACTTTACAGAAATGGCCTTTGTAGGAGTTAGGGCTGATGAAAGCGTAAGAAGAAGCGAATACAGTTATATTTCTTATGGTACCAAACATCGTGGACAATATAGTTGTAATCCTATATTATATTGGAATTCGGCAGAAGTATATCTTTATATTTACTCAAACAGAGACAGACTACAATTAAATGAGGTTTATAAAAGAGGAAATACTAGAGCTGGATGTTTGGTTTGTCCTATGTCTACTAATAGGAACGATTATCTGAATTTTAGATGTAATCTAGATCAAACCAAAGCATTGACTGATATGATATTTGACTTAAACTGTAGTGAAAAAGACGGCACTCCAGAGAAAGTCAGCTATGTAGAAAACAACGGTTGGAAGGCAAGAAAAAATGGACGTGACCTTAAAATTGCTTTAAAGGATTATGACGAAGTCGTTCTAGGCAAGAATCTGTCGATAACATTTAAAAATCACGATAACTCGTGGAAACAATGGTTAAAAACACTTGGTCAGATATTGCCGACTGACAATACTAACGAGATCCGAATCATCAACAAGGGAGAAGTTAAAATCATAAGAGTAATTGAACTTGAAAATA
>ENA-OPRT01000978-OPRT01000978.1-human-gut-metagenome-genome-assembly--contig:-NODE-978-length-12019-cov-2.733952_pt1 | contig 12019 bp, 9 predicted proteins | sample MGYA00241895_ERZ501884 | MGnify/ENA primary metagenome ERZ501884 (study PRJEB25962, sample SAMEA2042225) | human gut metagenome | biome: human gut; feature: human-associated habitat; material: faeces...
TTGGACAATAATTCCGCAGAGAATTCCGCCAGCAGTATTCCGATCAGTTCCCTGTGTACGGTATTTGCCGAATCTGAGGTCATCAACTATATCGGTGAGGGACAGAAGCGGGAAGATATCGCAGCCGGTGTTGTAGATTCAGTTGCAAACAAAGTGGCTCAGCTTGCCATGAAGAAAAACCTGCCGGAGAAAGTGATCCTGACAGGAGGACTCAGTAACAGCACCTATTTTACAAAGATTCTCTCACAGAAACTTGGACAGACTGTATCACCTACCGAACACGGAAGATATGCGGGTGCACTTGGTGCCGCACTCCTTGCAAAGGAAAAGAAAAAAAGATAATAAAAAAATAACGCAGAACCGGATTTATGATTTTAGAAAATCCGGTTCTGGTTTTTTTTGTATACATAGATTGACATACCTTTTCTGCCTTTTTATAATGAACAACGGAGACGGTATCTGTCCCTGACAGAACCATACTCAGAACTGAATCACTGGAATCTCATAATTTTCAACAAAAATGAGCTTATATTTTCAGGAAATAAGACTCAGGACCAGATATATTCTGGCTGAATTTTTTTCCTTAAAAGGAAAGGATATATGAGATGACACTTGAATTATTAAAAGGAAAGATCCACCGCGCTACTGTCGTTCAGGCAGAACTTGATTATGTAGGAAGCATTACGGTGGATGAAGCATTACTGGAGGCTGCTGGAATTCTCGAATATGAGAAAGTCCAGATCGTTGATGTAAACAACGGAAGCCGTTTCGAAACGTACACCATCAGCGGACAGCGTGGAAGTGGAATGATCTGCTTAAACGGAGCTGCTGCAAGATGTGTCAGTACCGGAGATAAGATCATCATCATGGCTTACGGACAGTATACGCCAGATGAAGCAAAAGAACACAAACCTGCGGTTGTATTCGTAGATGAGGAGAACAAGGTAAGCCGCGTGACCAATTATGAACGTCACGGGCTATTAAAAGACATGGAATAAAAAGATACTCAATTATCATAACGTATTTTTTTGCATGAAACCACCTGAGATCACAGTGTATTCAGAAGAGAACTCTCCGAATTATAACGAATAAAGGAGAATACCAATGCAGGTAACTAACACAATTGAAAAAACAAGAGAACTCGTAAATAACTGGAAAAAAGAAGGTAAGACCATCGGTCTTGTCCCTACTATGGGATATCTCCATGAGGGGCATGCCAGTCTGATCCGTCGCTGCCGCGAGGAAAATGATATCGTTGTTGTATCTGATTTCGTCAATCCGACACAGTTTGGACCGAATGAAGATCTGGAAGCTTATCCAAGAGACTTTGACCGCGACAGTGCACTTTGTGAAAGCATCGGAGCAGATCTGATCTTCTGTCCGTCACCGGCGGAAATGTATCATGATCCACACGCATTTGTCAGTATCGATACTTTATCTGATACGCTGTGCGGCAAGACGCGTCCGATCCATTTCAAAGGGGTGTGTACCGTTGTATCAAAGTTATTTAACATCGTAAAACCGGACCGTGCTTACTTTGGACAGAAAGATGCACAGCAGCTTGCTATCATCCGCAAAATGGTTCTGGATCTGAACTTTGATATCCAGATTGTCGGATGCCCGATCGTACGTGAAGAAGACGGACTTGCCAAATCTTCCCGTAATACATACTTAAGCTGCGAAGAACGCAAAGCTGCCCTCTGCCTTTCAAAAGCTGTAAAGAAAGGTCAGGAACTGATCCGGAATGGTATTGCCGCATCTGAAGTATTAGAACCGATGTGTGAAATCATAAACAGTGAACCGCTGGCACGTATTGATTACGTATCCATGGTCGATGCACTCAGCATGCAGCCTGTTGACTCCGTAAATGCTGATGTTCTGGTTGCTATGGCAGTTTACATCGGAAAGACACGACTCATCGACAATTTCAGTTACGAGGTATAAGATATGGAGCATGTTACAAATGCATTATCACGGCTCAGCTCTGTTCTTACCAAATATATCGGAATGATTATTATCTGCTTTTCTGTCATTGCCTTCTTTTGGCGTGATGGATTTGCATGGACTACAAACTATACTTCGATCTTTCTCGGCGTTGCCATGTTCGGCATGGGACTGACTATTCATATCGGAGATTTTAAAGTGGTATTTACCAGACCCAAAGAGATCATTATCGGATTTGTCGCACAATATACGATTATGCCGCTGATCGCATGGGGACTCTCGATCCTCCTTCATCTGCCAACGGATATCGCACTTGGTGTCATCCTGGTCGGATGCTGCCCCGGCGGAACTGCCAGCAATGTGATTACTTATATCGCAGGTGGTGATGTTGCACTTTCTGTTGGCATGACAATCACTTCAACTCTGGCAGCACCGGTTATGACGCCGCTTCTGGTATATCTACTTGCCGGTGCATGGGTTCAGGTATCTTTTCCCGGGATGGTGATCTCGGTTGTAAAGGTCGTACTGATCCCGGTTCTTCTGGGTATCCTTCTCCGTAGACTGATCGGCAGACATATTGAGAAATTATCCGGCATCCTTCCGCTGATCTCCGTTGTATCCATCGTCATGATCATCAGCGGAATCGTCGCAGTAAATGCGGAAAAAATCATGACATCCGGATTCCTCGTACTCTGTATCGTTATCTTACATAATCTTGCAGGTATGGGACTTGGATTACTTGCCGGACGCATCTTCCATGTGGAATATGACAAAGCAACTGCCCTTGCGATTGAAGTCGGTATGCAGAACAGCGGTCTTGCTATCACACTCGCCACCGCAAACTTTGCTGCAAACCCATTTGCCACACTGCCTGGAGCAATCTTCAGTGTATGGCACAATATTTCAGGCTCTTTATTCGCAAGTCTCCGGCGCAGCGGAAGGTATAAGATAAAGGAACAAATAGCAAAAGCAGAGCATGTAATTTAATATATACAGCAAAAACCTCCTGTGAATGGAACATATCTAATTCCATCCACAGGAGGTTTTTTTATGCCTCTTTACATTACCAACGTACCAATCAGATGCACGATAAATGCTGCGATCCACGCAACCATACATTGTCCCAGCACCACATATGCCGCCCATTTTGCGCCAAGTTCTCTCTTGATTGATGCAATAGCCGCAACACATGGTGTATACAACAGACAGAAGACCAAAAGGCTTGCTGCTGCCACCGGCGTAATTGCTCCCGTCAGTTCTGCCGTACTTCCAAAGAGTACCGAAAGCGTAGATACCACACTTTCCTTTGCCATAAATCCTGTGATCAGTGCAGTAGAAATCTTCCAGTTTCCGAAACCAAGCGTAAGGAATACCGGTGCAATGATTCCTGCCACAACTGCCAGGATACTGTCCTTGGAATCTGCTACCACATTCATGTGTAAGTTAAATGTCTGCAGGAACCAGATGATAATTGTTGCAAAGAAGATTACGGTAAATGCTCTCTGCAAAAAGTCCTTTGCTTTTTCCCACAGAAGCTGCCCTACATTCTTTGCTCCCGGCATACGGTAATTCGGAAGTTCCATGACAAACGGTACGGCTTCACCTTTGAACATCGTTCCTCTTAAAAGCAGCGCCATCAGGATTCCCATCAGTATTCCACCAAAATATAACGCTACCATCACTACTGCTCCTTGTTTTGGGAAAAATGCTGCCGTAAAAAATGCATAAATCGGGAGTTTCGCCGAGCAGCTCATAAATGGTGTCAGAAGGATCGTCATCTTACGGTCTCTCTCCGAAGGCAGTGTCCTGCTCGCCATAACACCGGGAACCGTACATCCGAATCCTACCAGCATCGGTACGATACTCCGTCCGGAAAGTCCGATCTTACGGAGTAATTTATCCATCACAAATGCAACTCTTGCCATATATCCGCTGTCTTCCAGAATGGACAGGAAAAAGAATAAGGTAACGATAACCGGAAGGAAACTTAACACACTTCCCACACCGTTAAAGATTCCATCGATTACCAGCGAATGAATAACGGAATTGACATTCCAGGATGTCAACGCACCATCTACCAGATTCGTAAGTGCAGAGATTCCCATATCCAGCAGATTCGACAACGCAGCTCCGATCACATTAAATGTCAGCCAGAATACAGCCGCCATAATTGCAACAAAGCATGGAATAGCTGTATATTTTCCCGTCAGGATCTTATCCATCTTCGCACTTCGCAGATGTTCCTTGCTTTCTTTCGGCTTCACAACCGTAGCATCACAGATCTTCTCAATAAATGTAAAACGCATATCTGCAATTGCTGCGGACCGGTCAAGTCCACGTTCCTGTTCCATCTGCTTTACAATATGCTCCAGAAGCTGTTTTTCATTCTCATCCAGCTTGAGCTGTTCCAGGATCAGTTCATCCCCTTCTGCCAGTTTGCATGCCGCAAATCTTACCGGAATGTCTGCCTTCTTTGCATGATCCTCGATCAGATGCATGATCCCGTGCAGGCATCTGTGTACTGCCCCGCCATGGTCATCTGCATCACAGAAATCCTGTCTCCCCGGACTTTCCTGATATTTTGCCACATGCACGGCATGCTCGATCAGTTCGCCAATTCCTTCATTCTTCGCAGCCGATATTGGAATAACCGGTATTCCAAGTTCCTGCTCCATCTCATTTACCAGAATCGAACCGCCGTTGTCCCGCACCTCATCCATCATATTCAGTGCCAAAACCATAGGAATATCCAGCTCCATCAGCTGCATGGTCAGATACAGGTTCCGCTCAATATTGGTTGCATCCACGATATTGATGATTCCCTTTGGATGCTCATTTAACACAAAGTTCCTGGTCACAATCTCTTCACTGGAATACGGCGACATAGAGTAGATTCCCGGCAGATCTGTCACCAGGGTATCACTGTGTTCCTTGATCACTCCATCTTTACGGTCAACTGTCACTCCCGGGAAATTTCCCACATGCTGATTAGAGCCGGTCAGCTGGTTGAACAGTGTCGTCTTTCCGCAATTCTGATTTCCTGCCAGTGCAAATGTCAGTGTTGTTCCATCCGGCAGTGGATTCTCATCTGCTTTTTCATGATATTTTCCACCTTCTCCAAGTCCCGGATGATCAATCTTCTCTTTCGGAATCTGATTCTTAATCTTAATCTCATCACGGACATCTGTAATCTCTATCTTTTCCGCATCTGCAAGCCTGAGTGTCAGTTCATAACTATGGATACGAAGTTCCACCGGATCACCCATTGGTGCGTATTTTACCATGGTAACGTCTGCCCCCGGAATAAGTCCCATATCCAGAAAATGCTGTCTCAATGCACCTTCTCCACCTACGACTGTCAATGTTGCACTTTTGCCGATTGGTAATTCTTTTAATGTCATCGTCTGTACTTCCTTCCAAATTTATCTACAGGCAGTGGTATTATTTCCACTGTTACTGATAATTTTTCTCAACTCGTAAGGTTAGTATAGACTTATCGATAATTTTTGTCAATAACAACGGGGACAGGAAATTTGGCTTTTTATCTGTCCCTCATGGATCTTTCTGATGCTAGATACCTCGTTTTTCTAACATTGACAAATATGAATCCCTTACTGTCTCTGTCTTTTCGCATCCCAACATTCTCATTAGCTCATATATCATATCCAATCCACCTGCTCGTTCTTCTTCTTTTGCAACAATTATTTCCAATTCCAGAAAGTTACCCAGATTCTCTACCTTATCTGCAGCCGCTATCATATGATCTTTTATATAATAACCTCTTGTCTTCTTCACTCTGCAAGACGCTGGATAAAATTCAAGTTCTTTAAGAATGTCTTCCATCTTTTCCGGCTCATAGATATCAATCTCTGTTTCTTTCCTGGTCATGGATACCTGATCTAATTTCGGTCCTTTGCAGTTAAGCTGTGCTTTTACTTCTCCCGTATCCAGATTCTCCGTCTTACGGATGCGCAGTGCCTTGTCCTTCTTCCGCATATCATAGTGATCGCTTGTAAAATAAGTATCCGTCTCTACAACAGTTTTCTGATATATGAACCCTGTTTCAAGCAATTTTTGCTTTATCTTTTCTATATTTTCAATGGGTATTTTTACCTCTACTTCTATCATCTTTTTAATGCCTCCGATGATTCTGTTTTCCGCGCTTAGACGATTTCCAGAAATACATCCACTTCCCCGCCACAGACCATACCTTCTTCTTCGGCTTCATTTCCGGTCATGTCTACATGGCAGATCCTTGCCTGTTCTCCCTCTCCTGCTGCCATAAGTCTGGCAATCTGGATGACTCTTGCTTCCATACATCCGCCGCCGATCGTCCCAACGCAGCGGCCATCTCTGTATATCAGCATTTTGGTTCCCAGCCCCTGTGGTGCGGAACCATGTCTGGTAATGATCGTTGCCATTATCTTCTTTTCCGGATACGGTTCCTGAGCAGTCAGCGCACGCATAATTTCTTTGGAATATCCATAAGTCCGTTTCTTCCTGTTCTTTACTTCAATAATCTCTGCAATAATTGCCACTCCGATCTCTGCCGGTGTCTGCGCTCCGATATCCAGACCGATCGGTGTATACACTGCATCCAGCACCTCCTGATCCACGCCTTTTTCCGCCAGACTTTGTTTTACCAGTGCTGTTCTTCTGCGGCTTCCGATCATACCGATATAGGCATGCTCTTTTGCGGCTATTTTCTCCAGACAGATTTGGTCATACCGGTGTCCTCTCGTCAGGATCACAAAATACGTATCCGCACTTCCCTGTATCTTGTCCAGTGCTTCTTCGAATGGTTCGCAGATAACCTGTGACGCCCCGGCCAGTCTTGCATGATCCGCATACATCGGACGATCTTCCAGTACAATTACCTCACAGTCCATCATCACTGCCATTTTAATCACCGGAATCGACACATGACCGGCACCACAGATCACAATCTGTTTTTCCTGTCCCAATGTATCGCAAAATACTTTCTCATTTCCAATATAGGTGATTCCACTTTCTGTAATATTCTTTATCTCATCTGTATATCCATGAAAATAACCATTTTTCCTGCTTTCCCAGACAATTTTTCCATCTATGACCAGTGCCTTTTCAGAAATGCATCTGCCTCCCAGCAAAGTAAGCACCCTGCGTTCGGCCTGTCCTTCACTTTCCTGAATTGCTTCCATTAATTCCGTCATTCTACTTTCCATAATAGTTTCCTTTCCCACTATCTTTCTTCTGCATTCTATTGTAAAATTGAATGTACAATAAGTCAATGAACGGAAATGTTCTGAAAGGAGGGATTTTATGAATCCCACAAAAGAATTCAGAGATTATCTAATCTCGCAGGGTGCTGCTTTGGTCGGAATTGGGGATCTGACCGCAGTTCCATCTTCTGACTACCCGGTCGGTATTGCAGTCGCAATCCCGTTACCGAAACACGTCATCAAAGGTCTTCAGCTTGCTCCAACAAGAGAATACTACGAACTTTATAATTCTTTGAGTGACAAACTGAACACCATCGTAACTGCCGGTGCGAAATACCTGACTGACAAAGGCTATCATGCTTATGCCCGGACGACAGACCAGAAAATGACAGATTCAGATAACTGTATTCCATTGTCACATCAAATAGGTTTTAGTCATATACATAGTTGGACGATGGGGGGCTTACTGACACCCGAGCCGGTCTCGGCTGGATCGGTAAAAACAACCGGCTGGTGACACCGCAATATGGATCTGCCGTAAGGATTTCTTCTCTTCTGACCGATGCCCCGCTGACCTGCGATGCTCCGGTTACACGCTCTCAGTGCGGTGCCTGTCATGCCTGTGTCAGATATTGCCCGGCACATGCCCTGAAAAATACTTTGTGGCGTCCCGGCATACCTCGTGAAAATATCATAGCCATCTCCACGTGTCATAAGAAATGCCGTGAGATCATGCAAAAAAGCACGGGGATTGATGCAGATCTGTGTGGAAAATGCTTTGCAGTCTGCACTTATACGAGGCAGTATTTGAAGCAGTGCCGGGATGTGTAAGATGTGTTGTTTTTGGGATTTAATTTATCAACTGGGGAAGCGGCCTCTCAGTCCTTGAAGGAAATGTTAATAAATTTTAAAAAAATGACCGATGCCAAGCGTATCAGTCATTTTTTAGCTTTTCTATCTCCATTGCCAACAGAATTCCTTCACATTCCATTCCGTCTTTTTCATCCAGATCCAACAGTTCATTAATCCGTGCAATTCTTGGCAACAATGTATTCCGGTGAATCCTAAGTCTTGCGGCCGTCTGTGCAACATTTCGTTTCATCCGGAGATACCAGTACAATGTCTCATAAAGTTCTTTTCCTGTTTTCCGGTCCTCTTCTTTCAGAATTTCTAACTCTTCCATATATACTTTTTCCTGTCCCAGATGTTCACTGATACAGTCGATTGCAAGTTCATGGTAATAATTCTCTACAAGTATTACCGATTCTTTCTGTTTCTGCCTTGAAGCTATATTCATCACCTGCCACTGAAGCTGCCTGTTCTCTTCTTTTTTCTCACAGTCTGGAAATCCATTTCCAATTATCACTTTTCCATCTACATCTGCCATAGATTTCCGGCATATATCAATTACACAGTTTCGGGCTTCTTTTCCTTCCATTCCTGACAGGAATAATTCGTTATCCTGCATCTGCCGCAATTTCAGTCCTGCTATTATTTTTTTCTCTCCGATCTGTTTTGCAAGCTCTTGTCCGATATGTATAAGGTCTTTTGATTCTTCTGCCATAATCCACATATAATCTGGAATTTCTCTTTCTTCTGTCTCACGGCTATTGTCTCTCATATGATAACTTTTTGCCAAAAGCTCCAACAGTTCTTCTACATTTTCCTTACTGACATCATCCGGAACAACTGCCATTACAACACCATTCTTCTCTGACAGCTTATATTCCATCCTTTTATTGTTTTCCTGCTCTGCTTCTTCCCTGCTGATCCCGATCCAATCTTCTACCTCTTGTTCACCGGCCTTTATGCCTACCGGAATATGCGTATATTTCCATATCTCTTCCAGAATTTCCTTTCCTGACTTTTGCTCCGTTAGTCCCGTCAGTACAATCTTATAACAATAATTGATATCTATACGTTTTTCTGTCTCCGTCTGGATCATTTCCAAAAATGCTGTCAGTCTGGTAGCAATCTGCCCCTGATCTGCAGTAGAATAATCCGTATCAATGGCAATATATGGCAGATGTTTCTCTTCTGTTACAAATTTTCTGATATAAACAGACTCCGCCCCTGTTGCATGACATCCGGTCAGTATCATCTCTACCACTCCGTCTACATGATATTCCTCTATGATCTCACCGATCAGATCGATCCGGTTATCGTTCGGCGTCATGATCGAACATCCTGTTGACAGATATTTTCTGGCAATAGCCTCGTAAATGTCTTCACAGTCTTCCTCCACCGGACTCCCCAGTGTCCGCACACCACTGCAGTTTTCAATTGCCACAACAACTCCGCCATTATCTTCTATCGCACGGATCACTTTCAGGCTGTCCCCGCCAATCGGGCACCCTGTCACCAGTATTCTCGGCCGCTTTTCCAGATGCTTTCCCTGTCTGTATTCTGTCATGATCTTATCGATCACTTCTTTCACCACGCCTGGAGTCGTCGCAAAATCGAACCTGTATTTGCTTCCCTGGACCATCTTCTGGATATCCTCCCCCCTTACCGGTACCGGATCCAGTTTCATCACTTCGCAAAGATTTTTCAAAGAGGTACGGATCTGGTTATTCAAATGTACGGCATCACGGATCATCTCTTCTGTAATTACCATATGAAAGAACTCTTCCAGATATTCTTTCGTCCGGATGATCTCACTCTTCCAGAAAGCAAGTCCTCTTTCAGACTGACTGTTCGGAAGTTCCATTACATGAACAGGTTTGAACTCTGCCATCAGCTCATACATCTTCTTTTTTCCGTCACAGGTCGTCTCTCCGATCACAAGATCAGCAAAATGAAAAAACGGACATCTGTCACTGATTGCAAATCCATAACTGGATTTTACCAGCGGACACATACTTTTCGGCAGATCGCGTTCCGCAGCCGTGATCGTCTCATTGGAAAAAGAGCAAAGACCTACCGGGATTGCTCCCGCTGCCATTGCAAGTTCTGTCGGGAAATAGGCACAATACATTCCTATAACCGGAATTCCCTTATCCTTATATTCTTTTATTTCCAGAAATGCTTCTCTCTTTTTTTCTCCAAACTCTTCAAATATCTCTGGTAAATCCTGCACCAGTTTCATATATGCTCTCCTTACTTTTGCCTTTTCTCATCTTGTCTCGATATATCATACATCATCATAAATGCCAGCAATTCCCTTGCTGTTTCGTTATCATTGATATCAGCTTCTATACATTCCCTGATCTGCTTTAACCGGTAGACCAATGTATTTCTGTGAATATGAAGGCTGTCTGCTGCCATTGTTACATTATTTTCATTCAACAAATATACCTTTAATGTATAGTAGAGCTCCGTATTATTCTCTCGGTCTTCCTGAAGCAGCCGTAACAATCGGTAATCACTTAATCCCGCTTCTTTAAAGAGCGGTGTTGTATATGTGTAAAGTCCCTGTACCGACCATTCCTTTTCCCGTTTCATAACCGGGTCATTTTCCAGTCCGTTTACCATAGACATGCGTTTTAACAACTCGTACTTTGTAACACATCTGTCTAATTTCCCAAATGGTTCACTGATGCTGCATCCAATCTTTTTTTCCATGATCTTCTGGTAAATTTCTTCCGTATTTTTCGCTCTTAATCCATAAAATAATATCTGGATCCTGTCTGTCTCTTCGCAGATACAATATCTGTCCCATATTTCTTTTATCCACAATACATTCTTTTCCTGAATATCCTTTTTTAACATTAATACTTCTATGCATTGTCCTGTCCATATTTTTTCTGTCTGCTGGATCCCATCTGCTTTCCCGTGAAACAGACTCCAGGCAAGTATGGCTTCGCGCATCGGTTGTAAAACCATCGTCTCTTTTACCACATCTTCAAACTGATGCCTTACTGCCTGTCCGATCACACTTCCCAATTCTTCAAAAAACCGCCGGGACTCCTCTTCACTATATAGAATAACTACATATCCAGCTAACCTTCCCATTGTTTCAACAGGTTGAAGTATAAGCTGATGTTCTTTCGTATCAGCTTCCTGGCAAAATTTTTTATAGTCTGAAAATGTCACATGCTTCCATCTGATGGATTCGCTGCCATCCTGTTCACAGGTATGCGAATATGCCAGGATTTTTCCTGTCCCTGACACAAATATTACTTTCGCACCTGTATATTCATTTATCTTTTCTGCAATACTTTTTAATACTGGTTTTTCCAGCATTGCTTCAAAAATTATTTTATAACAGACTTCAATCTCGTACATATCTTCTTCACTCCATATACAGATATTTTCTCGTAGAAAATTATTTCTGTCAAATAGAAAATCATATGCCAGTGATTTCGTCTTATTGATAATTTCTATAACTATTTTCTCACTAAATTCGCAATCAGTGCATTGACACCAATCTCTACATTCTCTTTTGATGTTGCGAGATTCATTCTTATAAATGCAGCAAACCGTTCTCCACCGAACCAGTCACCGAAATCAACGGCCAAGCGGCATTTCTTCTGGATTACTTCTTTCATCTCATCTGCTCTTACATATGCTTCAAGATTAATCCAGCACAGATATGTTCCTTCCAATGGAGTTACAACTGCCTCTGGAAGTTTTTCTGCAAGTTCTGCTTTCAGGTACTGATAATTCTCTTCAATCTGATCCAATACCAGTGTCAGCCATTCATTGCCTCCTGCATATGCAGCCTGAGCTGCAACATAACCAAAAGCATTTCCTCCCAGTACTCTGTTGCCTTTTACATAAGCATCCCACTTTTCCTGAAGTTTTTCATCCGGAATGATCACCATAGAATTCTGTGCACCCGCAATATTGAATGTCTTCGATGCAGCTACGATCGATACCATAATATCATCATACTCTCCGGTTGACAAAGATGGGATATGCTTATTCTCTCC
>ENA-OPRT01000979-OPRT01000979.1-human-gut-metagenome-genome-assembly--contig:-NODE-979-length-11992-cov-2.501885_pt1 | contig 11992 bp, 8 predicted proteins | sample MGYA00241895_ERZ501884 | MGnify/ENA primary metagenome ERZ501884 (study PRJEB25962, sample SAMEA2042225) | human gut metagenome | biome: human gut; feature: human-associated habitat; material: faeces...
TTATTACAGGAATACACATCCTATAATAAAAATAAAAAAGCCTGTTCATCTCATTATAAGAGACGAAAAAGGCTTATATTCCGTGGTACCACTCTTCTTCACCCGACATTACCTGCCAGATGCACTCATTTTTCTTCTATAACGGGAAGCACCCGCTTCTGCCTATGTGATCTTCAGTAAATCTGTTCAGCAAAAGGACTCTGAGGTGAGTTGGGAGTCTTCGTCTGCTGTCTCGCACCAACCGACAGTTCTCTTATCAGACACCAGACCCTTAATACTCCTCTTCTGCGTCTTTTCAATATTCTTCATTATTATATGAAGAATGTTAAAATAAGTCAAGACCTGTCTTCAAGAAAGTACAGAAATACCTCGCAGATTCCTCATATTTTTCATCACATGCTTTCAATTATTTTCCTGTCGGAAAGTTAACATTTTAGCCAAAAAAATTGTCAGAAAATTCATTTTTTTAGTTGTTCTCACCAGTTTCTTAGTGTATAATAAGGATAAGTAATTACTACTGATACAGATCAGTAAATATGATACATAAAGGAGAGTGTTTACCATGGTTTATTTATTAGCAGGTCCGAAAGGAACAGGAAAAACACAGCAGATGATCGAGCAGGCCAATGAGGCTGCGAAAAAATGCAATGGAAATGTTGTATTTATCAAAAAAACACACCGCGATACAGCAAGTGTAACATTTGATATCCGCACAATTTGTATGGATGATTTCCCGGCAATCACAAACATTGACGAATATATCGGATTTTTATATGGTATGTACAGTTCTAATCACGATATCGAGTATGTATTTATCGATGGTATCTTAAAACACGCTGATATCTCACTGGATAATATTCCGGCATTTATTGACCGCCTGAAACAGGTTTCCAAAGAATGTGAAGTTGAATTCTATGTCAGCATCAGTGCAAACAAAGAGGAACTTGCTGACGTAAATACAGAAGGATGCAAATATCTGAACTAATCTTTCTTATTGAGACAGAATGATCCGACAGTCCATTTTACAAATGGACTGTCGTTTTATGTCACAATAAGATATAAAAAACAAAAAGGCAGGTCTGACAATCCTGCCATGTACAGGAGAGAAAACGTATGAGCGGAATTAAAGATGCAAAAAAGAAAAGGGCACGCAGAAGGCGCAAGAGACAGATTCAGCGTATCCTGCTGATTATTGCCATGATACTGATCCTGATCGGATTCCTATTCCTGATCCGGGCCGCAGTCCATGCTGTTGTAAACAAATTCACCGGTCCTACTGTCACAACCTCAGCAGACAAAACTGCCGGTTCCCCAAAAAACAAAAAAACGACTGCAAAAAAAAGCAGCAAAAAAAAGAAATCTTCAAAAAAGAACACTCAAAAAAAGAAGTCTTCCGAAAAAAAGTCTTCTGAAAAAGACACCGTAGAATTAAAAACGGTAACACTCAGTAAAAAGGGAAAGAACAATACGGACAAGCTTTCTCTTACCATCAGCTCAACCGGAGACTGTACGCTTGGAACCGATGAAAGTTTCAACTATTCTGCCAGCCTGAATGCGTACTATGAATCACATGGTGCTGATTATTTCTTCCAGCATGTCAGATCCATTTTTAAAAAAGACGACCTGTCCATTGTTAATATGGAAGGAACCCTCACTGACGAGACAGCCCGTGAGGCAAAAACCTTTGCTTTTAAAGCTCCTGCCGAATATGCTTCCATCCTTTCCGGAAGTTCTATTGAAGCAGCCAATCTCGCCAACAACCACAGTCATGATTATGGCGAGAAGAGTTATACCGACACGATTTCCGCACTGGAGGATGCCGGAATTGCTTCCTTCGGTTATAACCGTATCAAGATTTTAAAGATAAAAGGTATAAAAGTCGGTGTCACCGGAATCTATGAACTTGCAGACCATCAAAAACGTGCATCTCAGGTGAAGCAAAATATCAAAGCCCTGAAAAAAGCCGGTGCACAGGTCATCATCGTGAATTTCCACTGGGGAATCGAAAAGCAGTATACACCGGATGAAAACCAGAAGGCTCTCGCACATCTTGCTGTCGATGAAGGTGCGGATCTTGTGATCGGGCACCACCCACATGTACTTGAAGGTATTGAAGAATATAATGGAAAATACATCTGCTATAGTCTTGGTAATTTCTGCTTTGGCGGCAATTCAACACCAAGTGATACGGACAGCATGATCGTGCAGCAGACATTTACTTTTAATAAAAAAGGAAAATTAACGAAAAGCAGTAAATTAAACATTATCCCTTGTTCTATCTCTTCTTCCAGCGGCTATAACGACTACTGCCCTGTTCCGCTTACCGGAGACGCAAAGCAGCGTGTACTGGACAAGATCTCGCAGTATAGTGAAGGATTATAAGATTATAATATCAACAGATTATCAATATAAAAAGCTTCGCAGGAATATGCATTGCACATACTTGCGAAGCTTTTTTTCTGTCTTATTTTATTTTTTATTATCCAATCAATATCTCATAAATCAGGACCATCAAAGGCATCGTAATGATACAGCATATTACTGACATTACATTGATCACACTGGCGTATCTGGAATCTTTTTCATAAATCTGTGCAAGCTGTGTGACCATTGCTGCTGCCGGGGCTGCAGTTGCGATCAGTACGATCATCAGAATATACTCCGCATCCGGATGTAACCCGGTCCGCTCCAGTCCCGCAAAAGCAATTGCCGCAATTAACGGGAACAGGATCAGCCGAATCATACAGATCAGATACGGACGCTTCTGCCGGAACACCCACCTTAGATCTACATCACCGATCACCATTCCGATCACCATCATGCTCGCCGGACTGATCATATCGCCAAACCCGCTGACACAGCTGTCGATCACTGCCGGAAGACGGATCTCCAGCGCAAAAAGTGCAATTCCTATTATTATTGCGATTACATTCGGATTACACAGAATCTTACGGATATTCAGGTTTTTCTCCTGCCCGATCAGATTTACGCCGTGTGTCCACATCAATATCGTCTGCACCAGAATAAATGCCGTCGTATAAAACACCCATTCCTCGCCCAGTACCGCCGATACCAGCGGAATCACCAGATATCCTGCATTTGTATAAATAATGGATGCCTTCTCTATACTGTTAAAATGAATTATATATGATAATAATTCCGAACCCACGATCAGGATCACATGCACAATTACCGACATCCCAACCGCGATCATAAGCCCTTTTATCTTGTCGTCCGTCAGTTCAATCTGAAATGCATGTACGACTACACATGGATTGCAGATATACACAACCATATTTGAAATGATCCGGCTGTCTTCCGTCTTAAAAAGTCCGGCTCTGACCACTCCGAATCCACCCGCCATTGTCAGAAACATAGCTATGATCTGTTCCGCAAGAAGTATACTAATCTCCATGACTCTCTCATTTCTTATATCTTTTCGGTAAAATGTATCACCAGCTATTATTCCTGTGCATCTGCCTCTTCTTTATCAGAAGCTGTTTTTTCTTTTGCATCTTTACCGGTATTTAACTTTGTCACTGTATTGACATCCTTATCCTCTTTATACGTTACTGTCACCTGTTCTCCCAGTTCACATCGGATCACATCTATGATATCTGCTACTGATACATCATAGATCGCGTCAGAATTCTCCAACATCAGATAATAATGAGAATTTCCATTCAGAACAGCCTGCGCAATCTTCGTGATCTTTCCGGATACCTCTTCTTCCTTCCGCGTATCCTTTTCCTGTTCTTTCACACCATTTTTCAACAGTAATTCATTATAATTCTCCTGACACTGACTGACACTGTCACCAATTGCAACGATCTGATACTTCTGGACATTAACCATTGCATATTTCTTCACCAGACCGGCATCGTCTTTTAATGCGACAAAATAGGTCGGCTCACCGGCAATATTCAATAAGAGTGGGAATGTTGCCTGATATTTCAGGTTCTGTACCTGTCCTTCTGCCGATGACATGGCTGAAGATTCTGTCGCACCTTCTACTTTGTAGTATTTTGTCTCCATTGTGCGTTGATTTGCCAGAACAAATCCAACATTCGACTGATCTCCGTTAACAGATGTAACTCCGGTATACATCCATACATCATCATTTAATGCCAGATAGTTATAACCATCCGTTGTCTCCAGACAGTCTTTCTGACTCAGTACACTGTTAAAGAAGCCATGTTTCAATGTTCCGTAATAATCGAACAGATTCACCAGCAGGTCTGCGGAATATACACGGTCTACCCACTGTGGTACATTTCCGACATCATAGGTCTTCGTCTTTCCTGTCACTGCATTACATATAACAACTTTTCCAACCGTCTCACCACCGAATAATCCGATGTTAAATTTCTTTACCGGAGCGATCCAGTACGGATCACCATTTTCATCAATTTCAAAACTTAATTCACCGTAAATGTATGTCGGATGTGCAAAACGCAGATGGCGGTAAATATTACGGTTAAAATGATCACTTGTTGTATATTTCATACCCTGTTTCAGTTTTACAAGCTCCGTAGACTGATTTGCCATATTGATCCGGATATACGACGGAATTCCTTCCCCCTGATTCGTAAACCATTTGATCAGATTTGCGTATTTTAACGGAGTAACACGTACCGGATTCCCCTTGTAGTTAATCTGACTGTAGATGTCATCTGCCTCAAACTGGGATACCATATCTACCATACTGCCCATCTTACGGTCACCGAGAAGTGCTGCCGTATCTTTATCCAGAAGCGGGATCTTGTCAAATGACAGTTCCTCTACATCTTTTGCAAATTCCCCTTCTTTGACCGTCATAAGTTTCTGGTATTTCTTTGCATTTACAACCGGTGAAGACAGCAGTGTTCCAAGCAGGTATACCGCTCCAAGAACCACCACTACTCCAAGAAAAACTTTTACTACTTTATTTTCTTTGATCTCGTACCTGTTCATTTTCTTTCTTCCCAGGTACAAAACTGCCAGTATCACCAAAAAGACCATGATGAAAAACCATGTCTCTGATGAATGAATATTGATAGCCGGAATTGCGGCATAGTAATAGATTCCAGCCATGATCACAACAATGGCTGCGATCATCATTTTGGTTTTACCTTTCATACTTCTCTCCTCTCATGCAAAAAAGCCTGCCATTTACGGCTTTTCCTGCATCCTTTTATATATAGAAAATCAGACGGCACTAAAAAAGCCGCCTGTTATTCTAGAATTTTCTGCGCCACGCCGGTGCTGTAAACAGTACCAGGAACGGGAATATCTCCAAACGTCCCGCCAGCATGTCAAAGCATAATATTAATTTTGAGAGCGGTGAGAACTCTGCAAAATTCCCCATCGGTCCGACCTTCGCCATACCCGGTCCGACATTTCCAAGTGTAGTAAGTACTGCACTGAACGTTGTCTCAAAATCAAAATTGTCCAGAGAAACCAGCACAACTGATCCGATCAGAATACCTACATATGCAATAAAATAAATATAAATCGTGCGCAGCACATCTGAACTTACCTTTTTCCCGCCAATGCGTATAATACCCACAGACTTCGGATGAGCCAGCTGCACGATCTCTCTCTTTACACACTTGATTCCGACCAGCAGACGTGACACCTTGATTCCACCGCCGGTGGAAGATGCACAGGCTCCTATTACCGTCAGCATCATAAGCACCGCTTTGGAAAACATCGGCCATTGTGCAAAATCAGCCGTCGAATATCCGGTTGTTGTTATAACCGTAACCACCTGAAAAACCGCATAGCGGAAAGATTTTCCAATCGTCGGATATAACGAATGGATATTGAGCATGATCGCTGCCGTAGCACCTGCAATCAGCAAAATGTATGTCCTGAGCTCTTCGTTTTTCAGGATAGATTTAAAATCACCCAATATCATAAAATAGAACAATGCAAAATTGACTCCAAATAATGCGCAGAAAACGGTGATCACACCATCGATATACGCACTGTTAAAATGTGCCACACTGTCCGCATAGTTTGAAAATCCACCGGTTCCGGCAGATCCAAACGAAAATATCATACTGTCAAACAGATTCATTCCTCCGATGACGAGAAATACCATTTCTATCACAGTAAGGGTCAGATACATTCCATATAAAATCCTTGCGGTAGACATTGCTTTCGGTACTAACTTATCTTTCTCAGGTCCCGGCACTTCCGCACGCATCAGATACATGGAATTCTTTCTGTCCAGAGATGTCACGACAAGCACAAAAACCAGTACTCCCATACCTCCGATCCAGTGGGTAAAGCTCCGCCAGAACAACAGGCAGTGGGGCAATACTTCCACATCCGGGATAATACTTGATCCAGTTGTTGTAAAACCTGAAACTGTTTCAAAAAATGCATCTACATAACTAGGTATATACCCGGAAAGGGTGAATGGCATTGCTCCGAATAAAGACCACAAAATCCATGCCAAAGCAACGATCACCATCCCTTCCTTTCCGTAAATCTGGCCATGTTCCGGTCTTTTTCTTCCGACCACCCAAAACAGCAGGCATAATATAACAATTGGTATCAGAAAGACAATTCCACATTTTTCCTGATATATAACTGCAACAAGAACAGGTACAAGCAAAAGAGCCGCCTCTACTCCAAGCATTCTACACAAAATATATCTTACTATTTTTGTATCCATAACTTTTTGTCCGTCTCCTTATTCTGTATATTATTCCAGGATATCGCTGAACTTATCCACATGATCCATTGTAACAACTACTACGCTGTCCCCGACTTCCAGGTGATCTTCACCATTCGGGATAATAATCCGTCTTTTTCTTCCAATACAGGCAATCAGATTATTTTTCTTTGTCCGCAATTCACGGAGCGGTACATTCGTAAAACTGCATTCACATTTCACAATGAACTCAAGTGCTTCTACTTTACCACCCAAAAGCTGATACACGGATTCTACGTTTGCATTACTTGCAGATTCATTTCTTGCTCTTACATAACTCATGATCGCATCTGCGGTCGCACTTTTTGCTGACACAATAGAGTCAATTCCCAGTCCCTCTACCATCTGTGCACGGGAATCTTCATTTACTTTTGCCACAATTTTATTAACACCCTGCAGCTTTGCAAACAATGCCATGATAATATTCTCTTCATCCATTCCGGTCAATGCGATCAATGCATCTGCTTCATTGATCCCTTCTTCTACAAGAAGTTCATGATCCGCAGCATCTCCGTTAATAATCGTTGCTTTGGGAAGAAGCTCACAAAGTTCTTCACATCTCTTTATATTCTGTTCTATGATCTTTACCTGCATGCCGACCTGCAGCAACTGCATTGCCAGATTGAATTCCGGATAAACCAGATTTTCAAAACTTTCTCCGGTGACACCTCCACAGATCAATACTTTTTTTACTTTTGCATTTCGATGACCCAGTGCCCTGAAAAATGACTTCAGATTCTGATGCGCGGCAACGATATGCATCTTATCTCCTTTTTCCAGAACAAAATTTCCATCCGGAATATAGATCTCTTTTCCTCTTTTTACTGCACATACCAGGATTTTAATCTGGAACTTCCGGTATACTTCCGCAAGAGAAAGCCCTGCAAGTGCACTGTTCTCCCTTACGACAAATTCTACCAGTTCTACACGTCCCTTCATGAATGTCTCTACTTTACTTGTCTCCGGGAAAAGCAGTACTCTGGATATCTCATTTGCCGCCGCACGTTCCGGATTAACCGCCATACTCAGATGAAGATCCTCTTTCAACAGATCGATCTGTCGGTAATAAATTGGATTTCTTACACGTGCGATCGTATGTCTGGCACCTAATCGCTTAGCCAGCAGACAGCTCAACATGTTAAGTTCATCTGTGGATGCACAGGCAATCACAAGATCCGCATGCGGTACATCCGCCTGTCTCTGCACCTCTACATCTGCTCCATTTCCTGTAATACAGAAAATATCAAGTTCATTCACTGCTTCTTTTAATTTCCCCTCATTTTGATCAATCAAAACCACATCATAATTTTCTTCGGACAGCTGGGTTGTCAATTTATGACCAACTTTTCCATCCCCAATAATCACAATTTTCATTCCCTGACCTCACAATTATCCACGCATATCTTTTTTGTCATCAAGATACCGGTATTTTAATACAAGAGATTATAGCATCTTTGTTTCAAGAAAAAAAGCCCTTACGGGCTTTTCTTCTATTTTAACATTTTCTTAACTAATTACTCCTCTTTTGCACGCTTAGCAATCTCTGCTTCCTGTACATCTGACGGTGCCTGTTCATAACGTGCAAATTCATAAGAATATACACCTCTTCCACCTGTCATAGATCTTAATACAGTACAATATCCAAAGAGTCCCGTCATCGGGATATCTGCCACGATTTCCTGCCTTCCACCGGAAACCGGATTCATACCGAGTACACGTCCGCGTCTCTTATTCAGATCGCCCATAATATCTCCGGTATAATCATCCGGAATCGTAACCGTAAGAGACGCAATTGGTTCCAGCAATACCGGAGAAGCTTCCATGAAGCCTTTCTTGAATGCCTGGACTGTTGCTGTCTTGAATGCCATCTCGGATGAATCCACTGGATGATAGGAGCCATCATATAATACGGCTTTCACACCGACTACCGGATATCCTGCAAGAGGACCTTTTACAACTGCTTCCTGCAAGCCTTTTTCAACTGCCGGGAAATAATTCTTCGGAACAGCTCCGCCGACAACTTCTTCTTCGAATACATAAGGCGTCTCCAGATCACCGGACGCTTCGAATCTCATCTTGACATGACCATACTGTCCATGACCTCCGGACTGTTTCTTATATTTGGAATCTACATCAGATTTCTTCTTGATCGTCTCACGGAAAGCTACCTTTGGTGTCTCCAGTCTGATCTCACATTTATAACGTGCAGCAAGTTTGCTTGCCGTAATCTCCAGATGCTGGTCCCCCATTCCATAAAGAAGTGTCTGACGGTTCTCACTGTCATTGACTGTTTTCAGTGTTACATCTTCTGCCATCATCTTCTGTAATGCCTGAGATACTTTATCTTCATCTCCTTTATTGTTGCAGACATATTTCATATATGTATATGGTTTGGAATATTCTGTCTTTCCATACATCACCGGTGTATTTTTAGTAGAAAGCGTATCTCCTGTCTTTGTATTTGCAAGCTTTGCAATTGCTCCGATATCTCCTGCAAACAACTCACTGACCTCGGTCGGTTTATTTCCCACCATTGTATAAATCTTTCCAAGTTTTGCTTCTGCATCGGAATCTCCGTTATACAAAGTATCGTCCCCTTTTAATACTCCGGAACATACTTTCACGAACGAATACTTTCCGATAAACGGATCTACCATTGTCTTGAATACATATGCTGATTTTGCTTTGGCGAAATCGTAATTTGCTTCAAAAATCTCGTTGGTCTTCTGGGAAATACCGTTGCAGGAACGTTTGTCCGGGCTTGGGAAATATCCGCAAAAACGTACAATGTCAGAAAGCAGATTCGCAACGCCTTGAGCCTGGATATTAGATCCCATTGCAACCGGTACGATATCTCCGTCCATAACTTCCGTACGCATTGCAGAACGGATCTCTTCTACAGAGAATTCATCTCCTTCAAAATATCTTTCCATAAACGCTTCACTGGTCTCTGCAACTGCCTCCAGTAATTTATCACGGTAGATCTCCAGATTCGGTTTACAATATTCCGGAATCTCACATTCTTCTCTCTGTCCTACGCCTGTATAACGTCTTGCTGCATTCTTAATAACGTTCACATATCCTACCAGTTTTTCATTCTCACGGATCGGCTGGAAGTGTGGTGCGATCACCTTTCCGTAACGTTCCGTCAGATCCTGTACTACCTGACGGAAGCTCGCATCATCCACATCCATCTCTGTTACATATACCATTCTCGGAAGTTTGTACTTATCACAGAGTTCCCATGCCTTCTCTGTTCCGACTTCCACACCTGCCTTGCCTGATACAACGATAACGGCTGCATCGGCGGCACTTACAGCTTCTTCGACTTCTCCCACAAAATCGAAATATCCCGGTGTATCCAGAATATTGATCTTCGCTTTCTCCCATTCGATCGGAATCAAGCTTGTACTGATCGAAAATTCACGTTTTTGCTCTTCTTTATCAAAATCACTGATCGTGTTGCCATCTGCAATCTTTCCCATGCGGCTTGTTGCCCCTGATACATATGCCATGGCCTCTGCAAGACTGGTCTTTCCGCTTCCACCGTGTCCTAAGAGAACCACGTTCCTGATTTCGTCCGTTCTGTAAACTTTCATATAGCTGCCTCCTTATTTTGGTAAAATCTCATGTAAATATTGTACTAAACTTTTGCTTTTTTTACAACACTTTTATACATTTTAACCATATCATTTTTGTATTTATTTTTAAATATATGTAATTTTCTACTTATTTCTGAATTTTCTTTACAATTTTATCATACAGTTTGTATCATTTTCCACCGTTTCCGCACATTACTTTTTCGCTTTAAAGTATTATAGTGTTGACAAATTCATCTGTCGCACGTTACAATAGAAACTAAGTTTTTTGATTATGAATTATTCACACTGTTTATTCGTAATTTTTTATAAATATATTCTAACTTGCCGGAAGGAGAATCTATCATGAAACAAAAAATCGGTTTTATCGGACTCGGACTGATCGGCGGTTCTATTGCAAAAGCCGTCCGCCAGTACTATCCTGATTACGAAATTGTGGCTTTCGATAAAAATAAAGAAGCCCTTGCCCTTGCAACCCAGGAATCTGTCATCGATGTGGCAGCAACCACGATCGACAATAATTTCCATAATTGCAACTATATATTCTTATGCGCACCTGTTGCATCTAATACTGCTTATCTCAAACAACTGACAGAATATCTAGATGATGACTGCATTCTTACAGATGTAGGAAGTGTAAAAGCGAACATCCATGAGGAAGTACAGACACTCGGTATCGGAAAATACTTTATCGGAGGACATCCGATGGCCGGTTCTGAAAAAAGCGGATACAGTAATTCCAAGGCAATGTTGATTGAAAATGCATATTTTATTCTGACACCGACTGACCAGGTTGCCCGTGAAAAGGTGGAGGCCTATGAAAAATTTGCAGAAAGCCTGAAAGCACTCCCGGTTATCCTTGATTATCGGATACATGACCAGATTACCGGAACGATCAGTCATCTGCCTCATATCATTGCATCTACACTCGTCAACTTTGTTAAAACACATGACACCAAAGATGAGATGATGAAGAATCTTGCCGCCGGGGGATTTAAAGATATCACACGTATCGCTTCTTCATCACCGGTCATGTGGCAGAATATCTGTCTGAAGAACAAGGATAATATCGTAAAGATTCTGGATCAGTACATCAACTCCCTCGAAGATTTCAAAGAAGCGGTCGAACGTGAAGATGACCTGGATCTTTATACACGATTTGAATCGTCCAGGAATTATCGCAATTCCATGCCTTCGTCCTCTGCGGGACCTATCAAAAAATCGTTTGCCGTATACTGTGATATCATTGATGAAGCCGGTGGTATCGCTGCTATTGCAACAATCCTTGCATCTAATAATATCAGCATCAAAAATATTGGAATTGTACACAACAGAGAATTTGAAGAAGGGGTTCTGCGTATTGAATTTTACGACGAAGATTCCAGCAAGCGCGCCGTAGGATTACTGCAGAAATTCAGGTATATTGTATATGAACGTTAGAACAATCCATCCTGTAAAGGGATTAAAGGGAGAAGTAACGATACCGGGAGATAAATCCATCTCTCATCGTTCTATTATGTTAGGTTCCATTGCACTTGGAACCACAGAGATCACACATTTTCTGGAAGGCGCAGACTGTCTGTCTACCATTGACTGCTTCCGCAGGATGGGTGTGGAGATTGAGCGGAAACCATCTTGGGCTTTTTGGGAAATGTCCAATGCCGGGAACAACATTGATATCACGTTGCTT
>ENA-OPRT01000984-OPRT01000984.1-human-gut-metagenome-genome-assembly--contig:-NODE-984-length-11954-cov-12.983276_pt1 | contig 11954 bp, 13 predicted proteins | sample MGYA00241895_ERZ501884 | MGnify/ENA primary metagenome ERZ501884 (study PRJEB25962, sample SAMEA2042225) | human gut metagenome | biome: human gut; feature: human-associated habitat; material: faeces...
GGCAGACATGTTGCTGGGCGACATCAAGAATGCTATCACTGAACTGGAGAAATTGGATTATCCTACTCCTACCCGCATGGCTCAGGAAAAGAACTTGCCGGTAGAAGCTAAAGTGTTCAATCACGGTTGTAAAGCTCACAAAGCAGCGAAATAATTAAGGGAACCAATCAACAAGGGGACAAGCCAACTCGTCCCCTTGTCAATTCTAAAAAGAAAACTTATGGATAAAAAGATTTCAATCTCTCAACTAAAAGAGGTTGCCCAGGAAGCCTATGAACAGGTAAAGGGTAACACCGGGGGAAAAAATGCCGATTACATCCCCTACCTTGCCAACATCGACAAGAATCTGTTCGGCATCAGCATCTGTCTGATGAACGGACAAATCATTAATATAGGTGACACTGACTACCGCTTCGTACGTGTCCGCGATGAGAGTTCCTTGTCATAGCGACAGAGATCGGGAATCATTGAATCCAGAATTTTCAACCCCTGTTTCTTCATCAGTGCCATATAATTGTCAAGCACTTCGGTATTGCTTCTTTTCTTTACCTTGGTCCAGAACAGGAACACGTCTTTCAAGGGAATGTTCTTCCGGTTTTCCGCACATTTCATAACACTTTTGGCAAAGACAAAACTGCTGTCCATAACGAAATTGTCAGCGGCAATGGGGGTCAATACATAATCCACATTGAAAATGGTCTGCAAAACGCCGGATATGTCCATAGACCCCGGCAAATCTATGAAAACGATATCAAAATCTGCTTTTGCCGCCAACTCTCCGGCCACCTGGCGTGCATTCTCCGGCTTTGCCTGCCTGATAGGATAAATCCTGCATCCCCTGAGCCTCTGTTCCTCCAGCAACACCATGTACTTCTTGTTTATCTCCACCATCTCCATGTCCCGTTCCCTCAGATTGAACAGGCTGCGCTGGGTGGCGTCACAATCAACGATAGCCACATTCTTGCCCATCGAATAATTCAGGAGACTGGCAAGTGTTACCAACATTGTACTTTTGCCGACCCCACCTTTCTGGTTGCTGACCGCAACGAATAACGGATTCTTCTTCATAACTGAACTTTTTTAATGGTTTATTACACTATTGTTTTACTTGTCTGTTGTTTGCTTTGTGACAAGGTTTGTTAGTGATATGGTTACTTTGTGCTCACCAACCGGCAAACCGACCAACCGATAGTTATCTGCCCCAACAAAGCAAGTAAACAATCACTGCCCACCTGTTGCAACAAGTGTTTTCGCTAACCGACAATACAACGGACAGCCACTTGATTATTGGTTTGTTTTACCGTTCACGCTGCAAATAAAAGGGTATTTTTTCATACCTGCACTATGTTTTAAGGGAGGTGACGACCTGTGTCATCATTTGTCATCACGTTACATATAACCCGCTATTTTACAATAGGATAAACCGCCATAACTTTGCACCGGCAACGGAACGGATACCGCTGCGGAGGTTTCCCGAAGCCGAAGAATGAGGCTGAAGGTCAAAACTTAATTTGACGAAGGAAAATTCATGTTCAAGCGAACATAGCAAGTTGTGTTTTGAGGCACCCGAAATAAATTCGGGCACTCAAAACAACTTGCCGCTCGCCCGACGGCTCGGGAGGGATTCACTCCAAAGTCGTGAATCCGGGACGGAAAATCAGAAACAGGAAACATCAATGCGTATGGAAGAAAACAGAAAGAAAAAATCGACAAAAGGTGTGGGGCGGAAGCCAAAATCCGACCCTGCCGTGCACCGTTATGTCGTACGGTTGAACTCGGAAGAGAACGGGCGTTTCAACATCCAGTTCCAGAAATCCGGATTGAAAGAGCATTCAAAATTTATCAAGGCGATGCTTTTCGGACACGAAATCAAGGTGGTTAAAATCGACAAGGCAACGATGGACTACTACATCCGCCTGACCAATTTCTACCACCAGTTCCAGGGTATCGGCAACAATTACAACCAGACGGTCAAGGCGGTCAAGACCAATTTCGGGGAAAAACGGGCATATGCCCTGCTCCGAAATCTAGAAAAGGCGACCATAGACCTGGTAGTGCTGAGCAAGCGGATTATTATGCTTACCCACGAGTTTGAAGAAGCCTACCTTATCAAAAGGAAAAGGGAGGAAGGATGATATGGTGGCGAAAATCAACAGAGGCGTTTCCCTTTACGGGGCAATCGTCTATAACCAGCAGAAAGTGGATGATGCCACGGCACGTATCATTTACGGGAACCGCATGATTACCGATGTCACGGGCAATCCTGAACAGGTCATGCGGCAGACGATATGGGCGTTCGAGAATTACCTGCTTGCCAACAAGAACACGGAGAAGCCCGTACTGCACATCTCGTTAAACCCCTCATTGGATGACCGGCTGACAGACAGCCAATTTGCCGACCTCGCCAAAGAGTATATGCAGAAGATGGGATATGGCGACCAGCCCTACATCGTATATGTACACGAGGACATCGGCCGCCGGCACATCCATATCGTATCCACCTGCGTGAACGAGAAAGGGGAAAAGATTGACGATGCCTACGAGTGGAACCGCTCGATGAAAGCCTGCCGGGAACTGGAACGGAAGTTCGGCCTGAAACAGGTGGAAGACAAGCGGAAGGAACTGCTGGAACCGTATCTCAAAAAAGCGGACTACCAAAGCGGTGACGTGAAGAAACAAGTATCCAATATCGTCAAGAGCGTATTCGGTACCTACCGTTACCAGTCTTTCGGAGAATACAGCGCGTTGCTTTCCTGTTTCAATATCGAGGCGAAGCAAGTGAAAGGCGAATTTGGTGAAGTACCCTATAACGGTATCGTCTATACCATGACAGATGATACGGGAAAACCGGTATGCACACCCATCAAGTCTTCCCTTATCGGTAAACGCTACGGTTACGAAGGGTTGGAAAAACGTATCGGTTACAACGCCCGCGAGTATAAAGCAAAAAAATGGCAACCGAAGATACGGAACGAGATTGCCCTTGCCATGCACGGCTGCCGTGGCAACAGAGAGGAATTTGTCCGTCTGCTTGCCAACAAAGGCATAGACGCGGTGTTCCGTGAAAACGATGAAGGACGCATCTATGGAGCGACCTTCATCGACCACAAGAACCGCGAGGTCTATAACGGCTCCCGACTTGGCAAGGAGTTCTCGGCGAATGCCTTTGAACGGCTCTTCAATAATCCTGACAACATCCCCAATGTGGATGCCCACATGCCGGACATCGGTCTGCAAAGCGGATTCTCCTCCGATATGGAAAGCGCCATCGAACAGGCTTTCGGTATATTCGCCATGGAGCAGAACGGTCCCGACCCACAGGAAGAGGCTCTTGCCCGAAGACTGCAACGTAAAAAGAAGAAGAAACGCCGCTCACGCGGAATTTCCTAATTACCGATTTTTCTAATATTAAAATTAGTTCATTATGCAACAGGAAGATGATTTGAGAGGACTGGCCAAAGTCATGGAATTCATGAGAGCTATCTCCATTGTGTTTATTGTCATTCACGTGTACTGGTTCTGCTACCGGTCATTTGTGGATATGGGTATAAATATAGGTGTGGTCGACAGGATACTGCTCAATTTCCAACGGACGGCAGGACTGTTCAGCAACTTGCTTATAACGAAAGTATTTGCCGTCATATTCCTTGCCCTCTCATGCCTGGGTACCCAAGGAGTGAAAAATCAGGAGATGACATGGGGCAGGATATACGCCGCTTTCCTTTCGGGATTGGTGCTGTTTTTCATGAACTGGTGGATGCTTGACCTGCCATTCTGCCCGACGGCCAACGCTGTCATATATACGGTAACACTTACCGCAGGATATATCCTTCTCTTGATGTCGGGTATGTGGATCAGTCGTATGCTGAAACACAACCTTATGGAAGATGTCTTCAATACTGCCAACGAGAGTTTCATGCAGGAAACAAGGCTTATGGAGAACGAGTATTCCGTCAACTTGCCCACGAAGTTTGTCTATCAGGGCAAGGAATGGGACGGATGGATCAACGTTGTAAACGTTTTTCGTGCGTCCATCGTACTGGGAACGCCCGGTTCGGGGAAAAGCTATGCAGTGGTAAACAATTACATAAAACAGCAGATTGAGAAATCCTTTGCCATGTATATTTATGATTACAAATTTCCGGATTTGTCCGAGATTGCATACAACCATTTGCTTAAGCACAAGGAGCATTACAAGGTAAGACCGGAGTTCTATGTCATTAATTTTGACGATCCGAGGCGCAGCCACCGCTGTAATCCTATCAATCCCAAGTTCATGGCGGATATTTCCGATGCTTATGAAAGTGCCTACACGATAATGCTCAATTTGAACAAGACCTGGATACAGAAGCAGGGTGATTTTTTCGTGGAATCACCGATTATCCTGCTCGCGGCAATCATCTGGTATCTGCGAATTTACAAGGACGGCAAGTATTGCACCTTCCCTCACACGATAGAATTCCTTAACAAGCCGTATGCTGATATTTTCACGATTCTCACCTCTTACCCGTCCCTCGAAAACTATCTTTCCCCCTTTATGGATGCCTGGCAGGGCGGAGCACAAGATCAGTTGCAGGGCCAGATAGCGAGTGCTAAAATCCCGCTTTCGAGGATGATTTCACCGCAGCTTTATTGGGTCATGACAGGCGATGACTTCACGTTGGATTTGAATAATCCTGAACATCCGAAAATCCTATGTGTGGGAAATAATCCGGACAGGCAGAATATCTACTCGGCGGCTCTCGGTCTGTATAATTCCCGTATAGTGAAACTGGTAAACAAGAAAGGACAGTTGAAATCCTCCATCATCATAGATGAGCTACCCACGATATATTTTCGGGGTATTGACAATCTGATAGCCACCGCCCGAAGCAACAAGGTGACAGTCTGTCTCGGCTTCCAGGATTTCTCCCAGCTGACCCGTGACTACGGTGAAAAAGAGGCGAAGGTAATCCAAAATACGGTCGGCAATATATTCAGCGGCCAGGTGGTAGGTGAAACCGCAAAGAGCCTTTCCGAGCGGTTCGGTAAAATCCTGCAACAAAGGCAATCCATCTCCATCAACCGGCAGGATACATCCACCTCCATCAACACGCAGTTGGATTCTCTGATACCGGCATCCAAAATAGCCAATCTTTCGCAGGGAACATTCGTGGGCAGCGTGGCGGACAATTTCGGAGAAGAGATAGAACAGAAGATTTTCCATGCGCGGATTATTGTCGACAGTGAAAAAGTGGCGGCGGAAACAAAAGCCTACAAGAAGATACCCGTCATCAACGAGTTCAAGGACGAGGACGGCAACGACATCATGCAGCAACAGATAGACCGCAACTATTCACGCATCAAGGCTGACGTACTGCATATCATTGAGGAAGAGATGGCAAGGATAGCCAATGATCCGGATCTGAAACACCTGATTCCGCAGAAGAAAGATGATAAAAAAAACGAATAGAACAAGTCCGCTTTTTTATTTCAGCCTGCAAAGGTAGTCCCGTGCCCGCCTGGATTGAGCAAGGCCAAGCCCTTACGGGTTTCCGGAAAAATCTTCCGCGCTCCGCTTGCGGTATTTTTCCGGAAAGCCTTGCACAATCCGGCACGGGACAGTGATGCAGGCAAGAAATAAAATATCGGCTCACGAGCCGGTGAATGTTTAACTGAATAAAAGAAATATGGCTATGGGCAGAACAAGAGTGGTCAATATCCGCAAGGAAACCTGTGACGTGTACATTGGCAGGGCTGGATATGGCAAGGACGGTTATTTCGGGAATCCGTTCAGACTGGAAGCAACGATGGCAAAAGGCAGTACGCTTGGCCGATACAGGAAATACTTTTATCATCGCCTGAGTACGGATAAAGAGTTCCGCAAGCGGATCGGGAATTTGCAGGGCAAGACATTGGGATGTTTCTGCAAACCGGATCCTTGTCATGGGGACATCATTAAAGAATACCTGGACTGGATGGCTGAAAATGCGAATGAAGCAATCGTCATCGGGCAAATCCATTGGAAAGGATGTGTCTATCCCGTCAGGGAAATAGATGCCGGCAACCATATATTCAGGGTGTCAGTGGAGAGCCTGCGGAATGAACTGGCAAACGATATGCGTAACGGTATATATGAGGCAATGGAAGCCAGCGAAGAGATTGACGGTTACTGTACGGATGAAGAGTTGTGTACGCTGTCAGATACCGATTTGTATAAAATGTATTGTTGAACGAATTATAATGACAAATGAATTATGAGGAAAAGAAGCAATTTCACACCGATGAATAGATTTCATGAGATTATCGACCATTACGGTCTGAAACTGATGGAAGTAGGTGTCAATCACCTGAGAATATTCTCCGAAGGACGGAAACTTTTTGATTATTATCCGCTCCGGATGAAACTCTTCGACTACCGGCAATGGCAACAGTTGACTTACCCGTCTCTCCTTAACGGTACGGACAAATGGGAAACGGAACTTGACGGCATCATCCAAAGACTGCTGGTATCACCGCAATAAACTTGAAAGTATGAAGGAAAACAATAATACACCGCTCGTTTGGAACAACATTCCCGAATGGGCGATTTTTGCATTGGAGTACGGCATTGAAGAAGAATTGTTCCTTACCGATGAAGACAAGGATCTGATAACCCGATTCATCGGTGAAAATTTTCCGAACGGATATACCATGTCGGTGGATTGGGAAGCATACAGAGAGTTTGATGCTTACCCGGCCTTTGGGAAACCATGTAAAACGTATGAAGTGACTTTTATAACAGCATAAACCGATTTGAAATGAAAAAGATAATATTGAGTGAATACAATGCCATCCCGGAAAATTACCGTGGAATCTGGACTGTAGAACGTTGGGACTTGCCAGATTGGGCGGAAATACGAGAAAAACATATCGGCAAGCGCACCATGATGGTCAATGACAATGGCACGTGCCTGTTGGTTGAAGGAATAGGCTTTGAAATCGTGGATGACAGTACATGGAAAAAGCCCGATGAAGTCAGACAGGAAATAGGAGGTCTTTATCTGAAGTTCTACAGTGAGCAAGGATGTGAACCTCATTATGCGGACTGTGTCATCAGATGGTGTGACACACTGGAAACAGTAGAAGTAAGGATCGCTTTGGCTATGGAATCCGACACGGAAAAGGATGACGAGATATTCTTCTACTGCAATAGTCTGGAAGACTTGAAATCATTGACGGACAAAGATGGGGAGGATTTTACTGTTGCCGGATGCCTCGATTTCGGAATATACGAAGAATTGCTACAAACAACTTAAAATTACCGGATATGAAAATCAAATGTCAGGAACACTACGACAAGGTGGCGGAATACGCCAAAAGTATTGGTGACACAACCTTTCAGAATTGCATTGAACGCCTCAAACAATGGGAGAAGAACTCTGGCGGCAGGTATGAAATTGAACTGTATTACGATTTCGCTCCGTATTCATTCGGATTTGCGGAAAGGACACCGGATGGAAGAAACGGCATTGTGGGTGGATTGCTCTATCACGGCAGACCGGATGAGTCTTTTGCCGTAATGATGGAACCATTTCACGGCTGGAGCATACATACATAAAATTTTTATACCACAAGTTAATCTGCAATTGCGTGAAAAACGGTGCAGGTAAAGTCAAAACTCCCTTTCTGATAAAACCACCCCTGTTACAGCTATTTGTAGCAGGGGTGGATTTATATTTTGGGTGCATTATGCACATTGTCCTTACTATTTTTACACACTATTATGCTACATATTATGGTGGATTCATAATAGATTTCCTTCTGTATCTTTAAGGAAATCTATTATATTAATGATTGATATGCCATCTGTATTCACATGAGAAGGGGTCAAACCTCCCACAATGACTATTTTAGGGAATCCATCTTTGATATGACGAAGGGAATTGGTTTCCTGGTCAATTTTTTCTTGAGTGGGCATATCAAGTGCTGATTGTATGTACACACGTTTATCCCCACTATTGCAAATGAAATCAACTTCCAGTAGTTTTCGCATTTTCTTTCCATCATCATTTGTTATTCTCACTTCCACTTGCCCTACATCAATCGAATACCCTCTGATACGCAGTTCGTTATATATGATATTTTCCATAAGATGACCCCCATCAATTTGACGGTAATTCAGACGGGCATTACGTAGTCCGACATCTTCAAAATAATATTTTGAAGGCGTGTTGATGTAATGCTTTCCTTTGATGTCATATCGAATGGCTTTTTCCAACATAAAGGCATCTTGTAACATTCCAAGATAACTCTGTATGGTTGTATCTGAAATACTATGACCTTTTACGGACTTGAATGTATTTTCAAGGTTTGTCGGATTGGTCAAGCAGCCTATGTTGGAAGCAATAATATCTATAAGTTCACTCAAATCATCATCGTTCCTAATATTGTAACGCTCTTTTATATCGCGTATATAAGTTCCTTGAAACAAGGATTTTAGATAATTTTCTTTTTCTGTTTTCTTTGAAAAAGATACGACTTGTGGCATTCCTCCATAAATCATATAATCCTGTAGGGCAGAAAGTTCATTTGTGTACTGTCCTGCCTTGAGAAATTCCGAAAAACTCAGTGGATGGACTCTGATTTCATACCCTCGACCACGAAATTCTGTTTTTACATCACTGGACAACATTCGGCTATTGCTTCCTGTTACATATACGTCTGTATTTTTAATTTTCAGATAGCTGTTGAGTACATCTTCAAACTCAGGAACAAGTTGTATTTCATCCAATAGTATGTAATACATATCGTTATCTGTGATATGTCCATCGATGTGATCCAATAATCTGTCCGGCTCTCTGAGGTGTTTATTACGTCGGTCTTCCAAATCAACTTGAATAATGTGCTCTTCATTCACACCGTTTTCAAGTAATGATTGTTTGAATAATTCAAATAGAAGATAAGATTTTCCACAACGGCGTACACCGGTAATAATCTTAATCATTCCGTTGTGCATCACACTTCTTAGCTCTTGCAAATATTTATCCCTTGGTATAATCATGTTGCAAAAGTAGTGAAAATTATCAGTATTACGGTTATTTTATTGGAGAAAAATGGGTAAAAGACCAATTTTCTCCAATAGAAGGCGGATATAAGCGAATCCATGTTCATTATTTGCTCGCATTCATTAAAAATGAACATCTATAGATGAGTGAACAAAAACATTTTTTCATGTATTATCGTTCTGCAAGAGTAATCATTTTCTGATTACTTCTGCGAAATGATTGCAATTTTCTTGGGCTAAAGGTACATTTTTCCATATTCCTCTATAAAAATCCATCATAAGCCACGCTTCACTTGTCAAGTCCCTCCGAGTTGGAGAAACGTTCCGGGACTTAGCAAGCGAAGCGACCTACGACGCATAGGACAAAACCAAGATACAATCCGGCGGCGGTATTTTGCCGACACCTGATGTCCTAATGGATTATGCTGTCAACATCAACCGCACGTAAATTCTCATCCAGTCCTATGGAGTAACAGAAGGAAGCGGGGACTAAAGACAGCTCGCTCTCCACTCTGCATAATACAGTTTCTCTTTATCGGCTTCGTGTCGTTTGCGGCTTTTCCACCCTTTCCCATTTTCCCGTTCCGCCTTTTTTGTTTTTGGCTTTCCCTTCGCGTATTTCTCTCTCTTCTTTTATCGGACCCGGTACGTTTCTCACACTTTTATCCTTGATTCTTCCGTTTTTCCGCCTTGCGTTTTCTCCCTCTGCGGTGAAACGTGATGACATCCGATGAAACAGATAGTACAACGCATTGAGACATAGTGATTTATCAAATTTATGACTATATATTTGCGGTGACAACAACAGTTATAAACCCTAAAAATTACAGTTATGGCAAAGAAAAATGTAAGGGACGAACCCCCAAAAACGCAAGTCACCGAGAACGCCCAGCTGAGCGACATCGTGTTTATCCTCGACAAGATGGAACTGCTTCTACAGGCAATATCCGACATCGACAAGAACGGCAGGTACAAGACGGTTCCGGCAGACAAAAAACACCGGAACTCTTTCCTGAAAATTGACCGATATGCCAGCATGTTCGAGAATTTTCTGAAGAACTTTTGGAGCCAGTTGAAAGACCCGACTCGTTTCGGCATCCTTTCCGTCAAGGAGAATGCGCTGGACAACCCGGAAGTCAGACAGGCAATTGAGGATCTTGCCGCAGGCAGAAAATCAGACGCGGTGGAGGAATTTCTAAAGAAATACGAGATTGTTCCCCGCTCCAAAGAAAACCAAAGTATAAACCATCAAAATCAAGAAGAAATGGCAAAAAAAACTGAGACACAGCAACAGGCCGCTCCGGAAACCGCGCAGCAGCCGAAATACCGCTACAATGAATCCATGATCAACTGGGAGGAACTGAAGAAATACGGGCTGTCCCGCGAGTATCTTCAGGAACGCGGACTCCTTGACCAGATGCTCAGGGGCTACAAGACCAACCAGGTCGTGCCCATCAGCATGAATTTCGGTTCTGCCGTATTGCGTACCGACGCACGGCTGTCACTCCAGCAGTCCGTGGGAGGTCCCATCGTGCTGGGCATCCACGGTATCCGGCAGAAACCCGAACTCGACCGCCCGTACTTCGGGCATATCTTCTCCGAGGAGGACAAGAAGAACCTGCTTGAAACAGGCAATATGGGACGTGTCGTGGAACTGAAAGGACGGGGCGGTGAATACATCCCCTCTTTTGTCAGCATTGACAAGCTCACCAATGAGGTGGTCGCCATGCGTGCGGAAAATGTCTTCATCCCGAAGGAGATTAAAGGCGTAAAGCTTACCGAGCAGGAGCAGAACGACCTGCGCGAAGGCAAGAAGGTGTTCATCGAGGGTATGATTTCCAACAACGGAAAGGAGTTCGACGCCCACATCCAGATCAACGCCGAGCGCAGGGGCATCGAATATATCTTCGATAACGACAAGCTCTTCAACCGCCAGTCATTGGGTCCATCACAACAAAATACAATCTCTTCTGCTTCCATCGGCGTACAGATTGCTGTGGTAGACACTTGCTCCCCATCGTTAATAAATAATTCAATAGACTGTCTGTCCATAATAAAACGAAGTTTTAAAGGTTCTTTTTGTTCTGGAAGTTTCCACGCACGCTGACATACGATGTCCCTTGTCACACCGCAGTATGTTCGGTTCACTTCCATTATCTGTTTTTTTCTATAATAAGTATAACTGGTCGTATATTCTTGATTGTGTGCCAGTTCGATGCAAAATTCATCGAAGACTCCTTCGCAGATTTCCACTGTCAAATCCAAAATCCGCCCTTTCACTTCATCAAATTGCACCGTACCAGATACTTCCTGATTCTCCAAACGACAGGAATTTTTCCGGTAGTTTTTCAATTCTTCTACCGGTTTCTGATATAACTTTCCATTTACATAATGTAATTCTCTTGGAAGTGTCATCATTCCCTGCCATTTTTGTTCTTCCGGAATTACGCAGGCATCCCAGGATTTCATCCACGCAATCAGGATTCTTCTTCCATCCGGCAGTTCTGTCGTCTGCGGTGCATAAAAGTCTAATCCATAATCCAATGTTTTCGGCATCTCTTTTTGGAATGTATGTGTGTTTTCATCGTAATCTCCCACAAAATATACAGAATTATTTCCATTATGAAATTCGTATTTCTGTGCTTTCATATTCTGCGGCGAACAGATTAGAAAATATTTTTCATCCAATGCGAAGAAATCCGGACATTCCCACATGGTCCCCACTTTGCCGTCACTGTTTTCTGCCAGTACAGTTTCAAATTTCCACTCTTCTAAATTTTTACTGGAAAAAAGAACAACCTGTCCTTTTTGTTCTGCATTTTTATTCCCTACGATGAGGTAATAGGTATCCCCTTTTTTCCATACTTTAGGATCACGGAACCGTCGGTTGATTTGCAGGATGCATTTGGAATTTCCGCTTTGGAAAGTC
>ENA-OPRT01000985-OPRT01000985.1-human-gut-metagenome-genome-assembly--contig:-NODE-985-length-11940-cov-11.741439_pt1 | contig 11940 bp, 8 predicted proteins | sample MGYA00241895_ERZ501884 | MGnify/ENA primary metagenome ERZ501884 (study PRJEB25962, sample SAMEA2042225) | human gut metagenome | biome: human gut; feature: human-associated habitat; material: faeces...
GCATTTACAACCGAAGAACCCACGCCACGTCCGGGGGTGAGGGAACCGGAACCCAGGAGGATATCGACCAGGACATGGAGGAGCTCTACCAGGCGATGCAGGACTATGTCCAACAGGCTGGAATGGCCAATCAGGTGACACTGGGCGAAGGAAACGGCTACGTCTTTATCTCCTTTGACGACACCGTGTTTTTTAGTGGAGACAGCTACGAACTGCGGGATGAGGGCAAGGTTGTATTGGACGAAGTCTCCCAGATTATTTCAGAGGTCAGCAGCTCCATCGACGAGATCCGTGTCCTGGGTCATACCGCCCAGGCCGTGCCCGGCCAGGTGAACAACGTCACGGCGGACCGCTTCCTGGCCTCCAACCGTGCCACAGTGGTTACTATTTACCTACAGGAAAAAGACATAATTGACCCGGCCCGGCTGGTCAGCGTGGGCTATGGCGAGTGGCGTCCCGTGTCCAGCAACGACACCTCTGCGGGGCGTGCGGAAAACCGGCGTGTGGAACTGATTGTCACAGGGCTGGACCTGGACGACGAGGCCGGAGATAACATTACACAATATTATACCATGCGGGAAAGTACCGGTACTTCTGCCAATCCTTGAGTGTGCAGGGAGACGGGGGGAAGGCCCAAACTCTGCCGAGGAGGGATGAAGATGGCGGAAGTTTTATCTCAGAGCCAAATTGACGCTCTGCTGAACGCGGCCCGTAACGGCGAGATGGATTTGGCCGCGAAGGCAGAGAGCAGTTCCGAGAAAAAATACCGTAAATATGATTTCTACAGCCCAAGGAAGTTTACCAAAGACCGGCTTAAAATGCTCAGCGGAGTCTTTGAAAATTACACCAGGATCATTAACTCCAGAATCAACGGACTGCTGCATACCACCTGTGAGATAGAGGTGGAATCCGTGGAAGAGCAGCGCTATTACGAGTTTTCCAACGCGCTGTTGGAGGGGGACGTATTGGCCCTGGCAGATGTAGCGCTGGAGGGGCAGGTACAGCCGGACGAGACGCCGGTGCTGTTCCACTTTTCCACTACGCTGATGCTGAGCATGATGGACCGCCTGATGGGCGGCGACGGAGATGTGGACAGCCGACTCCCCGCCGGCTACAATTTCACCAATTTGGAGCTGAGGCTCTATGAAAGCATTGTAAAAGACCTGATTTCCGTTCTGGGCGGAAGCTGGGAGAATTATATCGCGTTGGATTTCAAGCTGCGCAGAGTGGAGACGAATCCGACTCTGGTACAGCTCATTGGCCTGGATGAGACGGTTGTTATTGTTGGGATCAATATCCGCTTTCCAAACTGCTCCGGCCGTGTTGATGTCTGCCTGCCCGGAATGATGCTGACCAATATTTTTTCCAGAATTGTGTCATTAAATCAGGCAGGACACGGGAGTGGGGAGGACAACTCGGATGAAATCATGGATATACTGCGGGATTCCACGCTGGAGATCACGGCCGAGCTGGGCCGTACCGAGGTAAAGCTGCAAGATGCCTATTTCCTCAATATAGGTGATGTCATTGACCTGGGACATCCGAAGGACGAGCCCATCTATCTGTATATTGGAGGAAAGCCATGGTTTGGTGGGAAGCTGGGTGTGCAGAACAACTCCATGGCAGTGAAGATTGGGGAAAACTACTATAACGAGGGAAGAAGGGACGAATAAGCGACATGGCGCAGAATATATTTAGCGCGATGGAATTGGACGCCATCGGCGAAATGATGAACATCAGTCTGGGCTCTTCTGCCACTGCGGTTTCCAACCTGCTGGATCACCGCGTTGATATTACGACGCCGAAGGTTACAGTGGTACCCATCAGTGAGTTTACCCTGGGTGAGCTGGAGCCCGCCATCGGCGTGGAAATCAAGTATGTCTCCGGTCTGGAAGGCAGCAATATTATGCTGCTGAAGCGGAGCGATGTGAAGGCAATTGTAGAGCTGCTGATGGGAACCGAGATCCCAGAGGAGGAGTTCGAGCTCAATGAGCTGACGATCAGTGCGGTGTGCGAGCTGATGAACCAGATGATGGGTGCGGCCTCCACTGCTCTGTCCGATTTTCTGGGGCGTCCGGTCAATATCTCAACGCCCCAGTCTTTCTCGCTGGATGATTTGGAGGAGATCAAAAGGGAGCGCTTCCACAGCGAAACCGGGATGCTGGTGGCGGTGCACTTTATCCTGGAAATAGAGGGCGTCCTCAAGAGTGAGTTTGTCAATATCATGTCCGTGGAGCTGGCCCGGGAGCTGCTGGCTGGCTTTGGGATGGGCATTCAGGACACCGGGGAAGCAGAGGCGGATGCCACCCCAGCCGCACAGCCCGCACAGCCGGAGCCCTCCTCCGGCGCAGGCGGGAAGCTGAGCCAGGAAGAAATTGAGCGTCTGATGGGCGGCGGTGTTTCCACACCGGCTCCAGAGCCTGCCGCGGCTCCGTCTTCCAGCGGAAAGATGAGTCAGCACATTACCTTTTGATAGTCCTAAAAATACGTCTGCACCTTTAATGGCTTCTTCCAGTGTATGTACATCGCGACGGTCAGTAGCAAAAAATTTCTTACTTTCTGTCAAGTTAGGACGGTCACTGGTTATCACGCCTTTGCTGTCTAGCATTAAAATGTTTTCTTTCCGTGCTCCTAATGCTACATACAGTTTTGTACAGGAAGTGGCGGAGGCTCCGGCACCGTTTACTACGATTCTTACATTTTCAATTTTCTTTCCGGCAACTTCCAATGCATTTAATAAGCCGGCGGATGAAATGATGGCTGTACCGTGTTGGTCGTCATGCATTACTGGGATATCCAGTTCTGCTTTCAGCCGGTTTTCTATCTCGAAACATTCGGGAGCCTTGATGTCTTCCAGGTTGATACCTCCGAAAGTGGGAGCGATGGCTTTTACTGCCTGAATAAATTTTTCGGGGTCTTTCTCATTCACTTCAATGTCAAAAACATCAATACCTGCATAGATTTTGAAAAGTAATCCTTTACCTTCCATGACAGGTTTTCCGCTCAATGCACCTATGTCGCCTAGTCCTAGAACGGCTGTACCATTGGAAATAACGGCTACTAAGTTGCCTTTCGCAGTATAGTCGTATGCAGTTTGCGGGTCTTTCTCTATTTCCAGACAAGGCTCAGCTACTCCGGGAGAGTAAGCCAGTGACAGGTCTGTTTGTGTGCTGTACGGTTTTGTTGGTACAACTTCAATTTTTCCGGGCTTGCCTTGCGAGTGGTATAGCAAAGCAGCTTCTTTGGTAATCTTGACCATAATCTTTTTCCTTATAATTAGATATCGTTTTAAATTGGTGGCAAAAATATAAATAAAATTATAATTTGAAGCCTAAATACTGTAAAATGATGTCGAATTGATGATTTTTTAAGTGTTGATTTTGACCAATGTGAAAATCAGATTTCATTCTTTCGTATTTTGCTGGACAAAGATAGCGAAAAAATAGTTTCATTCATGTCCGTATCATGTATGAGTTGTAATATGGTTTGCTTGTTTAGATCTGGAAACAGATTGAATATATATGGAATATATTTTACATAATTAATATCCTTCTATATGCGCACGTTATTTATAGTTAAAGCTAATGGGCTAAGCGAACAAATGCCGGAAAAATGACTAATTTTGCGGCAGTAAAAACTAATTGGGTTTAAAAAGTTTTCTATAAACATCTGTTAATTCGACAAATAAGTAAAGTTCAATAATATTAGTTATGAAAATGACAGTAAATAGTATGAAATGTATTTCATGGAGCCGCCTCGCGATATTTACGGCGGCAATGACCGTTTTAAGCAGTTGTGGAGGCGGTCAGAGCGGTATGAAGTTGGGTGATGACGAATTTACCGTCGTGGCTGTACAGTCTACAGCCAGCCAGCAGTCTACTTCTTATCCCGCAACTATCAAAGGTGTTCAGGATATCGAGGTGCGTCCTCAGGTTTCCGGCTTTATCGTAAAGCTTTGTGTGGACGAAGGTGCAACGGTAAAGAAAGGCCAGGCGCTCTTTCAGATCGATCCTACACAGTATGCGGCTGCCGAACGTCAGGCAAAAGCTGCTGTAGAGATGGCAAAATCGAATGTCAATACGCTATCTTTGAACGAACAACAGAAGAAAAATTTGTATGATAAGAAAATTATCAGCGATTTTGAGTATCAAAGCGCAGTAGACCAATTGCTTTCTGCAAAAGCCAGTTTGGCACAGGCTGAGGCTCAGTTGACCAGCGCTCGTCAGAATTTGGGCTTCTGTACAGTGACCAGCCCTTCAGATGGAGTGGTGGGTACATTCCCGTATCGTATTGGTAGTTTGGTGAGCCCTTCGGTAACACAACCGTTGACTACCGTGAGTGAAATCGGTGAAATGTATGTGTATTTCTCTATGACTGAAAAGCAGTTGTTGGGTTTGACAAGAGCCGGTGGCACACTGAAAGAACAACTGGAGAAGATGCCGGCTGTAAAATTGGAATTGGCTGACGGTACAATGTATACTGAAGAAGGTAAGATTGACGCTGTAAGTGGTGTTATTGACCAGACTACCGGTTCGGTAAGTATGCGTGCCGTTTTCCCGAACAAACAGCTTGTATTGCGTAGTGGTGGTATGGCTAATGTAATTTTCCCTTATACTATGGAGGATATTATTTTGATTCCTCAGTCGGCTACACAGGAAATTCAGGATAAAAAGTTTGTTTATGTGCTTCAGTCGGATAATACATTGAAGCATACTGAGATCAAAGTGTCGAATTTGAGTGACGGTAAGAATTATATTGTTACCAGTGGTTTGAAGCCCGGCGATAAAATTGTAGTTGAAGGTGTACAGACGTTGAAGGACGGACAGACAATTACTCCGATTACTCCGGAACAGAAAGAGGCGAAATATCAACAACACCTGAAAGACCAGAAGGAAGGGAATATTGCCACGGCCTTTAAATAATCAGTATAAAATAAACAGATTAACTTCGTTTATACAAATAAGGTATATAGAGAATGAAACTAGATAGATTTATTAACCGTCCGGTGCTATCAACGGTAATCTCCGTCTTGATAGTTATTCTGGGTATCATCGGACTTGCTACATTGCCGGTTACGCAATATCCGGATATTGCACCTCCTACGGTGCAGGTACGTGCCACCTATACCGGTGCGAACTCCACAGCTGTATTGAATTCGGTCATCGCGCCGTTGGAAGACCAGATAAACGGTGTGGAGAACATGATGTATATCCAGTCATCAGCATCCAATAACGGTGCTGCCGATATTAACGTTTACTTTAATCAGGGAACAGATCCGGATATGGCGGCTGTTAATGTGCAGAACCGTGTTTCTATGGCACAAGGATTGCTGCCTGCTGAAGTAACCAAGGTGGGTGTGACTACTCAGAAACGCCAGAACTCCATGTTGATGGTCTTTTCATTGTATGATGAAACCGACTCGTATAATATTGAGTTCATTGAAAACTATGCTAATATTAACTTGATTCCTGAAATCAAGCGTGTAAAGGGGGTAGGTGATGCTAATGTGTTGGGACAGGATTATTCTATGCGTATCTGGTTGAAACCGGATGTGATGGCGCAGTACAAACTGGTTCCTACTGATGTTTCGGCAGCATTGGCCGAACAGAATATTGAGGCGGCTCCGGGACAGTTCGGTGAACGTGGTAATCAGACTTTCCAATACACGATCCGTTATAAAGGACGTTTGCAGCAAACGACTGAATTTGAAGATATTGTTATCAAGGCCTTGCCGGATGGTAATGTACTTCGTTTGGGAGATGTGGCCGATATAGAATTAGGTCGTCTGGCTTATACATTCAATAATATGGTAAATGGTCACAAGGCTGTATCTTGTATCGTCTATCAGATGGCAGGTTCTAATGCTACCGAAACTATTTCCGATTTGGAGAAAGTGCTTGCAAAGGCACAGGAATCACTGCCGACAGGTTTGAATATCAATATCGCCCAAAATGCCAATGACTTCTTGTTCGCTTCTATCCATGAAGTAATCAAGACGTTGATAGAGGCATTTATCTTGGTGTTTATTGTGGTATATATCTTCTTGCAGGATATGCGTTCAACGCTGATTCCGGCTATTGCCATTCCGGTGGCGTTGGTGGCTACTTTCTTTGTACTGAAACTGATTGGCTTCAGTGTGAACCTGCTGACTCTTTCGGCGATGGTGCTTGCCATTGCGATTGTGGTCGATGATGCCATTGTCGTCGTCGAGGGGGTTCATGCCAAGTTGGATCAGGGATACAAGTCTTCCCGTGAGGCTTCTATTGATGCCATGAGTGAACTGGGTGGAGCTATCGTTTCTATTACGTTAGTCATGATGTCTGTGTTTATTCCGGTAAGTTTCATGGGAGGTACTGCCGGTACATTCTACCGTCAGTTTGGTATCACCATGGCGATCTCTATCGGTTTTTCAGCTTTGAATGCATTGACTTTGTCACCGGCACTGTGCGCAATTTTCTTGAAACCGCATGATGAGGGACATGGAGCAAAGAAGATGACCCGTGTAGAACGTTTCCATACAGCCTTTAATGCGGCTTATGATTCTATATTGAAGAAGTACAAGAAGCATGTAGTATTCTTTATCCATAAGAAATGGTTGTCATTCGGGCTGGTTGCCGCTTCTATCATTTTGTTGGTATTCTTTATGAAGGTTACTCCGACGGGTATGGTTCCCAATGAAGATACCGGTACCATTATGGGTGCGGTGACACTGCCTCCCGGTACTTCACAGGAACGTGCAATGGAAATCTTAAACCGTGTAGACAGCTTGGTGGCTGCCGAACCGGCTGTAGATTCCCGTACGGTGATTTCCGGTTTCGGCTTTATTGGTGGTCAGGGACCTTCTTACGGTTCTATCATTATTAAGCTGAAAGATTGGGAAGAACGCTCCATGATGCAGAATTCGGATATTGTGGTAGGTACGTTGTTTATGCGTGCGCAGAAGATCATCAAGGATGCGCAGGTATTGTTCTTTGCTCCCCCTATGATTCCGGGTTATTCGGCATCCAGTGATATCGAGTTGAATATGCAGGATAAGACCGGTGGAGACTTGAATCATTTTTATGATGTAGTTTTGGACTATATGGATGCGTTGAAGGCACGCCCTGAAATTAATTCGGCCCAGACTACCTTCAATCCGAGTTTCCCCCAATATATGTTGGATATTGATGCTGCTGCTTGTAAGAAGGCAGGAATCAGTCCTAGTGATATTCTGACTACCATGCAGGGATATTTCGGTGGTTTGTATGCTTCTAACTTCAACCGTTTCGGTAAGATGTATCGTGTTATGATTCAGGCGGAACCCGAAGCGACCAAGAATCTGGAATCCTTGAATAGTATCAAGATACGTAATGGGAATGAGATGGCTCCTATTTCCCAGTTCGTTTCTGTCAAGAAAGTATATGGACCGGATGTTATCGGCCGTTTCAACCTTTATACGTCTATCAAAGTGATGGTGGCTCCTGCCAGTGGCTATACTTCCGGACAGGCTTTGCAGGCTATTGCGGAAGTTGCTAAAGAGAATTTGCCTACCGGTTACGGTTATGAGTTGGGAGGTATGGCTCGTGAAGAGGCATCTACCAGTGGCAGTTCCACAGGTATCATCTTCATTCTGTGTTTTGTATTCGTTTATTTGTTGCTGAGTGCACAGTATGAAAGTTACATTCTGCCGTTGTCCGTATTGCTTTCAGTACCGTTCGGTCTGTTGGGTAGCTTCCTGTTTGTAAATGGATTTGCAGCATTGGGAAATATTCCGGCTTTGAAGATGATTTTAGGAACCATGTCAAATGATATTTATATGCAGATTGCATTGATCATGTTGATGGGATTGTTGGCGAAGAATGCCATTCTGATTGTAGAGTTTGCTTTGGATCGCCGTAAGCAGGGAATGAGTATTTCCTGGGCTGCGGTTTTGGGTGCGGCAGCCCGTTTGCGACCGATCTTAATGACCTCATTGGCCATGATTGTAGGTTTGATTCCGTTGATGTTGGCTATGGGAGTTGGTGCTCATGGTAACCGTACTTTGGGAGCTTCGGCTATTGGTGGTATGTTGATTGGTATGATCTTCCAGATCTTTATCGTACCCGTATTGTTTGTGGTATTCCAATGGTTACAAGAGAAATTCAAACCGATTGAATGGGAAAGTGTGGACAATACAGAGGTTGAACCCGAAATTGAACAATACACCCGTAAATGAACAGAAGAACAATGAAAAAGATAATAGGATTATGTTGCGCGACGTTTTTATTAAGCGGTTGCCACATCTATAAATCATACGATCGTCCCGAGTCGATAGATGCCACTGGCATCTATCGTGACCCGGTTGCCGCCAACGATACATTGGCTGCTAACGATACAACCAATATGGGTAACTTGTCATGGAAGGAAATTTTCCGTGATCCGAAATTGCAGATGCTGATTGAAGAGGGATTGGCAAACAATGTAGATATGCAGGCTGCTATCCTGCGTGTAAAGGAGGCCAAGGCGTTATTGACATCAGCTCGTTTGTCTTATCTCCCTTCTTTGGCCCTTGCTCCACAAGGTTCGTTGACTAGTGTGGACACTCCTGTAAAGAACTATACTTTACCTGCTTCTGCAAGCTGGGAAGTTGATTTGTTCGGCAAATTGCTGAATGCCCATCGTGGCCAGAAAGCTTCTTATTTGCAAAGTAAGGCCTATCAGCAGGCAGTGCGTTCACAGTTGATTGGTGGTATAGCCAATGCTTATTATTCTTTATTGATGCTAGACCGTCAAGTCAGTGTGACCGAACAGAATGTGGCGTTAATGAAAGAAACAGTGCGCACTATGGAAGCTATGAAGGAAGCCGGTATGACTACCGAAGCTGCTGTGGCACAGAGTAAAGGGGCTTATCACCAGACGGAGGCTTCATTGGCTGACTTGAAACGCCAGGTGCGTGAAACTGAGAATTCTATCTCCGTATTGTTGGCAAAGGCTCCTCAGAACATAGACCGTGGAACATTGGAGGAACAAGTGATGCCGGCTGATTTGGCGGTGGGAGTTCCTTTACAGTTGCTTGAGAACCGGCCCGATGTAAAAGCGGCAGAATTGGCATTAGCCGACGCTTATTATACTACCAATCAGGCGCGTTCCGCTTTTTATCCCAGTGTTAATATTACAGGTACTCTGGGATGGACTAATGGTTCCAATGGTACAGTGATTTCTAATCCTGCCGTTATGCTTTGGAATGCTATCGGCTCATTGACGCAACCCATTTTCCAGCGTGGAAAATTGATTGCCAACTTGAAAGTATCGAAAGCGGAAGAACAGATTGCCAAGATGAATTATCAGCAGACTATTCTGGAAGCTGGTAAGGAAGTAAGTGATGCTTTGTTCCTGTATGATACGGCAGACAAAAAGTTGAGCGAGCACCAGGCACAGGTTTCTGAAATGCAAAAAGCGGTGGAGATGAACAATGATTTGTTTCAGGCGGGAAAGGCCACTTATCTGGAAATCATTACTGCACAACAGTCATTGCTGAGTGCCCAGTTGAACGAAGTATCCGATACTTTCCAGCGTATGCAGGCTGTTATCAATCTGTACAGCGCATTGGGCGGTGGACGTGAATAATTAACCTTAAAAATAATATGAATATGATTAGTCCGTTAGCTTATGTAGACCCGTCTGCAAAAATCGGGAAAAACGTAACTATTCACCCGTTTGCCTACATTGATAAGAATGTGGAGATAGGTGATGATAATGTAATTATGCCCAACGCCAGCATTATGAGCGGCGCACGCATCGGTAACGGAAATACCATTTATAACGGAGCTGTAATTGCTGCTACTCCGCAAGATTTTAAATATACGGGTGATGATACCATCGCCCGTATAGGTAATAATAATACCATCCGTGAGAATGCGGTTATTATTCGTGCCACTTTCGCCGGAGATGAAACTGTGGTAGGAAGCGGTAACTTTATTATGCAGGGAGCACGTATCTCACATGATGTGACCATCGGTAATAACTGTATTATTGGTAACGGTTCGCAGGTGTCAGGTTGTTGTGTAGTCGAGGATTATGCTATTCTTACTTCCAATGTACTGATGCAGGGAAAGACTCGTTTGGGGACTTATGCCGCCGTACAGGGCGGGTGTCGTTTTACCAAGGATATTCCTCCTTATTGTGTGGCAGCCCATGAGCCTACGGCTTTTTACAGCATCAATACCACCGTGTTGCAACATGAAGGTTTTTCGGAAACGGTTATTAAACATATAGCGCATGCTTTCCGTATATTGTATAAAGTGAATACATCTACAGAGGATGCATTGCGTCGTATTGAAGAACAGGTTCCGTCTAGTCCTGAAATTGTACATCTGATAGAGTTTGTCAGAAGTTCTAAGTTGGGTATTATAAAATAAATGTATCTTTGTCTCCCTTTATGTTAAGAATGAATAGCGTCAGGAAAAAAAGAATGGATAAAACGGTAGTGAAGGAACACATTGTTTTGGCAGCAGCGAAATCATTTGCCCAGAAAGGTGTCAAAACAGTGAGAATGGATGATATTGCTGCCGGATTATCTATATCTAAACGTACGCTTTATGAATTGTTTCATGACAAAGAGGATTTATTACTTGATGTCATGAAGTTACATCGGGAGGAGATGCAGGAATATATGACTCAAGTGGCTTCCAAAGCAGAAAATGTTTTGGAAGTCCTCTTGAAGTTTTTTCAAAGAAGTGCCCAGGATTTTCAGAATACAAACAGGAAATTCTTTGAGGATATTGAGAAATATCCCAAGGTAATGCGTTACATTGACGAAAGCCGGAAGGAGAATTTGGATTCGGCTATGGAATTTTATCGCAAAGGAGTGGAACAAGGCATTTTTAGAAATGATGTAAATTATAATATTGTACGCGCTATGGTATGTGAGCAGATGGATTTGTTGTTGCATTCGGAAATATGCAAGTCCTATTCGCTTGGTGAAATTTATGAAACAGTTGTATTTATGCATATGCGTGGCATTTCCACTGAAAAGGGGTTGAAGATTGTGGATAATTTTTTATTGAATTTAAAAGGAAACGAACATAATAAGTATGGTTAGAAATTAAATAAGTCACTAAATAAAGAATAATAGTTAATGAAATTTTATTGCAAACCTACGTTAACCTTGTTTTTGCTGCTTTATGTAGCAATACAAAGTGCACAAGCACAAGACACATTGAGGATTACCTTACAGGACGCAGTCCGGATAGCATTGAGCGACAATCCCACCATTAAAGTCGCCGGTCAGGAAATCCTGTTAAAGAAAGAAGCCCGTCGGGAAGCTTATGCCGGTCTTTTCCCAGAAGCCAGTTTGGTGGGCAGTTATTCACGAGCCATAAAAAAGCAGTCATTCGCCATGATGGGCTGTCAGCGCCTGGTGGCGGACTACCAGGGCACGCAACGCGCGTTCAAGCGGGTGAGGCGCTTCCCAGGCTGCAGGGCGCTTCTGACGACAGAACTCTGCCAGCATGCGCGCATCCACGGTATCAGTCTTGTTACGCAGTCCTTCACTCTGAGCGAAAGCTTTACCCAGCGCAGGATTAATGACTGACACTATGTAGCCAGCATCGTAAAGGCACTCAGCGACAGGTTCCATATAGGTGCCGGTCGCTTCGATGCAGATATGCGCATGGTCAATCTTGTGACCTTTCAGCCAGCTCACCAGCTCATCGTGCCCTTTAGTGGTGTTAGCGAATTTTTTGGTGCGATGACGACCATCAGGACGCAACACATCGACATCCAGTTTCTCTTTAGCGGTGTCGATACCGATATAATGAAGTTCATGTTCCATAGTGAAACCAACCTTGCAAATACGGATTACCGGGAAAACCGGTCCATGATACTGTCCGGTTTATCACTTTGGGAGAAAGGCAGTCCGCTGCATAAATCTACGCAACAGGTTAGAACCCAACCGGCAAAGCATTCCGCAATCTGTTTCAT
>ENA-OPRT01000988-OPRT01000988.1-human-gut-metagenome-genome-assembly--contig:-NODE-988-length-11922-cov-5.809135_pt1 | contig 11922 bp, 10 predicted proteins | sample MGYA00241895_ERZ501884 | MGnify/ENA primary metagenome ERZ501884 (study PRJEB25962, sample SAMEA2042225) | human gut metagenome | biome: human gut; feature: human-associated habitat; material: faeces...
GAGGGTGGCAATGAAATGAAACTCCGCTTGTTCGTAGACAAGTCGAGCATTGAAGTCTTGATCAATAATTTTATCAATATAAGGCAAAGCTTCTGCAAGTAATTCCTTATTGATATTTATCACCTGATGACGGTCATCCTGTTCGTAAGCCATATTTAATATTGTCCTAGCAACCATAGCAGTAGCAGCATTACGGCTTACACGGCCTTTATCCATCTGATCCAAAGGCAATAATTCTTCAGCTTTCTTAAAATCATCAAGAATACGTTGCCATAAGTAGAGATCATTCCCTTTATCCAATTCACGGTTAGGCACTGCTTCAAAAGCATCTGACATACCTACTACATTCTCATCAATATAGGGTACATATTTCCAAAGTTTTTTCAAACGATACAACGTAAATGAACGGATAAAGAGCATCTCACCCATAAAACTATTCTTATTAGGTAACTCTTCTTCCGTAAAATTTGCCATTCTTTGAATTGCTGTATTACATCTTTGGATAACTTGATAAGAATTATACCAAGTACCATCCAATGCACCAGTATTAGGATTTACATAAGTAAAAAGCGATATGTTACCAAAAGAACCTACAGCATCAGCAACACCACCACCACCTTTGTAGCAGTCATCCGAACGCATAGAACCACTCCACCAATACATATAAGGAGAGGAATCCAATGACCCCATCTCACACATACGGGCATAGGCTGCTGTGACAAAACCTTCTATATCGCTAGGTTTGTTAAGTATATTTTGGTCCAGAACTTGTTTAGGATTGATATCCAAATATGAATCACAACTGCTGACTCCTAATATAGAGCATAGAGCAATTGATAAAGTTATATATTTGCTTTTCATAATAATTTATTAATTAAATTTAAAAAGAAACATTGATACCGAAATTGAAAGTAAATGGTGTCAGATAATGATAAGAAGGTCTTTCTGGATCGAAACTTGTATATTTGTCATCTCCCCAAAACTTCTTCAAAGTAAATACATTGTATGCAGCAGCATACAAACGCAGATTACTCATATGCATTTTTTTGATAAGCTTAGTCGGAAATGTATAACCCAATTCAATATTTCTTAACTTAATGTATGAACCATCTTCTATGAACCAAGAAGAGAATCTTTGTTCTTGATTGGCAGTATTATTCGAGATAGCCGGAATATCAGAATTCGGATTGTCAGGTGACCAACCGCCCAACATACGAGTTGCATGATTTTTCCATGCAGGATTGGTGAAAAGCCAAATATCACTCTCTTTCTTCCAGTCACTATTTACATCATTACCGAACATACCCTCAAAAAACAAGTTCAAATCAAAACCCTTATAAGCGAAATCAAAATTAAGACCTCCAAAGAAATCCGGGTCATAGCAACCTATCCAAGTTCTATCATATGTTTCATTGATTACACCATCACCATCCAAATCCTTGTAGCGAATACGTCCAACTGCTTTACCTGGCTGGTCTGCATGAGCATCAACTTCCTCTTGAGTTTTGAAAATACCATCAGCTACCAAACCATAAGCAGAATTTGGAGAACGTCCTAAAATCAAATCGTGTACACCATCACCAGCATACTTATTGATTACATTGGAAGGAAGGTCAGTCAATTCAGTTTTGTATGTTCCAATATTGGCACTAACAGCCCACTGGAATTCACTGGAGGGGTCACTCTTGAAAGATACTGTAAATTCTACACCTTGGTTATTCATACTAGCACCATTAACCCAAGGTTCACCACCTTCACCCATTGCTGCGATATATGGAGTCTGGACTAAGATATCATTTGTTTTCTTATAGTAATAGTCAAAAGAACCAGTCAAACGTTGATTGAAAAATCCAAAGTCAACGCCGAAGTCTGTTTGTTTGGTTGTTTCCCATTTCAAATCAGGGTTACCAATCCAAGTTCTTCTATAGCCAGACTGCAAAGCGCCGGTTGCTTGTCCCTTAATAGGATATGCAGTATCAAAATAATTAGTAGTAAATGGAGTAGTTGTGTAACCACGAGGTAATCCTTGTACACTACCATTCGTACCCCAACTGAAACGAATTTTCAGATCAGACAACCAGTCCGCATCTTCCATAAAAGCTTCATCCTTAATTCTCCAACCAGCAGAAAATGCAGGAAATACACCATAACGATTATTGACACCAAACAAAGAAGAACCATCACGACGTACAGTTGCAGACAACAAATATTTACCAGCATATGAATAATTGGCCTTAGCAAAAAGAGAGAAATAAGTATATTCATCAGCAGAACTACTTACATCAATTTCATCACCGGTAGCAACACTAAGACCGGCAAAATCACGATCTTCCAAATAAAGTCCTTCTCTACTTGCATAAAAACCTTCTTGTACATAACGGGTAAACTCACTACCAAATACAGCATCAATATGGTGTTTTCCAAAACTTTTATTATAGGACAAAGTATTAGTCCATACATAATTTAACGGATGGGACTGGTTATTTCTTACATAATTTTTATCATTGCCTCTAAAACCTGTCTCCACATAAGCCCCATCTACTGTTCTACTATAAGAGTTACCATAATTTATACCAAACTGAGTTCTAGCAGATATACCATTCCAAATATTCAGGTCTGCAAAAACATTACCAATAATTTTCACATAATTATTGATATTATCTTTACCCATAGTCATTTTACGTACTGGATTATCAAAATCATCAAGTCCTGCAGGTCCTGCCCAATTACCATTTACATCATAAACAGGAACCATAGGTGGCATAATCATAGCCAAAAAGGTTTCCCATTGACTTTTATACTGCAAATAAGAAATAGCTAAGTTTTCTCCTACTTTCAAACGATCTTTAATCAAACTATATTCCGTATTAGCACGTACAGAATATTGTTTGAAAAAAGAATGAATTTGTGTACCTTGGTTGTTAGTATACCCTAATGAAAACAAACTTTTAGCTTTATCCGAACCATTAGAAATAGTCAACTGATGATTTGTAGAAACTGCTGTACGGAAAATCTCATCCATCCAATTTGTATCAGTTGCTTTTACCAATTGATTATTATCCAAATATTCTTTCATTTTCATATTATCCAATACCAGCATTCCATTATCACCTCTATGATACTCATACTCAAAGCCATTGGGTAATAATAGGCCTGAACCATAAGCCCACTCATCATAAGCAGCAGCGCGGAAGGCAGCAGTACCCCATTCTGTGGCGTTCATCATTTCCGGTCTATTTATTATAGAACTTACAGAAACACTACCATTATAGTCAATGGTAGTCTTACCAGCTTTACCTTTTTTAGTTTGGACTAAAATCACACCACCAGAAGCACGTGCACCATAAATTGAGGCAGAAGCAGCATCTTTCAATACCTGAATAGATTCAATATCTCCTGAATTTATGTCACGTAGATTCAGACCTTCAGCTGGCATACCATCCAATACAATTAATGGAGTAACAGCTCCAGACAAAGAAGAAAGACCACGAATTTGAATGCCTATATCTTCTGCAGGATTACCGCCATTGTTGCTAATTTTCACACCGGCCATCTTACCCTGCATAGCTTTCATAACGTTAGCGGAAGTCTTCTTGATGTCTTTTGAATCCGCCAATGCAACCGATCCGGTTAAGTCAGCTTTTTTCTGAGTCATATAACCAGTGTATACAACGACTTCAGACAACATCGTAGCATCACTTTTCATAATAACATCCAAAGATTTCAAGCCTTTAACAGAATATTCTTCTGTTTTTTGACCAATATAAGAAAAGACTAACACAGCATTATCAGAAGGTATTCTTATCGAATATTTTCCCTCCACATCAGTAGTTGTACCTATAGTAGTTCCTTTAACGACAACATTTACCCCAATAAGAGGTTCATTAGTCCCTTCTTCCAGAACTGTTCCTTGTATTACTCTCGCTTGTTGAATCTCATTAGAAGTATCTACGCCATGCTCAGATACTTGAATAGATCCATTTGTCCCCGATGCAGCGGTTGCAAGGGGCAAATTATCCCCTGCATACACTGCAAATGATAGCATTGATGCCAATGCTATGAAACCATTCCTTTTAAAAGAAATCCTCATAATACTTTGATTTAATAGTTAATAAAAAAACAACGTAATTTTAAATATCGGGTATACCCAATTTTACCATCTTGGAATTTCCAAATCGTCCTTGCTCGGCAAAGCCGGGAATTTGGCATGCGGGCGGTAGGTGTACATTCCGAGCAGATCGTTCAGATTGTCAAGAAAATGGAGATGAATGCCCAGCTCACGGGCAATCTTCAAGGTATCTCTTGTTCCACAGCTTTTGACAATGCTGTTCGCCTTTTTGTATATTTCCTCGGAGCGAATTATCACGGGACCTTCACCCCTTTCATGTTGAAAACAGTCAAAGTAAATCCGTCAAGAAACCGAGACGCAGACAGTTATTCCTCTGCGTCCGTACCGGTCTTCTTGTATTTCTTCGGCGTGTATTTCTCAACATTCCGGGCTTTGGATTCCCAATATATATCCTGCAACGCCTTCATCACCGCATCCTTGTCCTGCTCAGACAGCGTACCGCCCGCAAACAAGCCGGACATCCCTTCAATCAGGTCCTTTGCCTGTTTCATGCCACGGGAGCCGTACTGCTCGGATGCCTGAACCACAAACTCTTCGTCCTCGGTCAGCAGATAGTTCACATCCACCTTGAAGTATTCCGCGATTTTTCTGTAAGCGTCCTTGGTACGGGGAAAGGAAATGCCGTTCTCGTACCGGGTAATCATACGCCTGTTGATCCCCAGTGCATCGGCTACTTCCTGCTGGGTCAGCTTCCGCTTCTCCCGTTCAGCCTTGAATTTCTCTCCAAACGTCATTTTGGTAATCACTCCTGTTCACAAAAAGTTTGCGACATCAAATTGCGCAAGTCTATTGACAAAGGCACTTGAAGTGCGTATAATAATGACTGAGCAATCCAACTACTCATAGTATATCTCGAATTGCTCATCCTGTCAAGGGGCATGAGTAGTTGTACACGAAAAAGTTACATCTTTTGAGCAGTTCAAATGGACAGGCATTTATGCTGCCGAAGATCATCCGTACCGGCATACACCGGTATGAGGGAACAGGAGTGAGAAAAACAGAAATGGCTACACAGTACAGAAAAGCATACGTCCCGGTTACGCTGGATGTGGACAAGGAGGGGGCAATCCTCCCTCGCCTTATCTGGTGGGACAACGGTGTAATCTTTCAAATCGACCAGATTCTATACAAATGCCGCGCCACATCCAAAAAGGTTGGGGGCGGAGGCATCCGTTACACAGTTCAGATTCGCGGAAAGGAGTCATTTCTTTTCCACGAAGGAGACAAGTGGTTCGTCGAAGCAAAGGAGGACAACTGCTCATGATTTTATCCCAGCGCCAACTTGAAGAAATTGCAGCCTCAACAACGAAGGACTTCAACCGGTTCTTTTTCGGGGATGAGGCGGACAAGCCCGACCGATCAGCTTTGCCAACACCCATTGATCAGTTTGCAAAGAATTATCTCGGTCTTCGCGTATCATTCGCCCGTCTCTCGCCGGACGGAAGCATCTGCGGTGTCACTGCCTACGCCGACACCGAATACAAGATCACGGAACTTGGCATTACGCGCACACTGGCTTTGAAGCGTAATCAGGTCATCTTGGACGAGAGCTTCATTCGATCCGGCAACGTGCAGCGGCTCTGCGCCAAGCGCAGATTTACCCTTGCCCACGAGTGCGCCCATCAGATACTTTTCCAACTGGAATCGGAAGAGGTAAAGACATCCTGCGAAATGAAATACTCTGCACGGACAGCCTATACGCCGCGCGAGCTGAAAACCCGTGAGGATTGGAACGAGTGGCAAGCAAATGTCTTGGGCGCGGCAATTCTTCTTCCTCAGAAGGAGGTTGACCTGGCAATGCGTCGGTTTGCAGAAACGCCGCTGATCAATTACGAGGGGAGGTATTCGTATGGTGATCACATAACGCTGCGCCTTTTCTGTCGGTTGTTCGGTGTCTCCAAGACAACGGCATCTATTCGCCTTCGTCAGCTCGGCTACATGGTAGATCGTCCATTCAGTGAGTATGTTGACCCATTGGAGGTGTGGTAATGAAGAGAGCATCCATTCGGGTTCAGGAACCGACGCCGGAGCTGATCGAAAAAATCCGCAGGGCAAGAGTTGCCATTTCCCAGCAGAAGCCCCGATACCTGAAATGTCCCTATTGTCAGCATAATGCCATTGCTGTCTACGAAGACACGAGAGGTCATGTAGAATCCAAGTGCAAGAAATGCGGGCGGATCACAGTCTTTGATGTGCTGAATATGAGAAGACTGCGACCGCGTACCAAGTAAGAACCGGAGGACAAGCCTCTGTTCTAAAATAAAATATATGTCATAGCTGAGCTGTGGAGCCGCCTGATAGGTGAAGTCATCCTAATGCCGCATGAGACAGAGTTTAATTGCTCTGTTTTATCGGCATGGGATTCAAACCTCACCATCATGCGGCTCTTTTTCTGTCTTCACCCTTCCCGCTGCTCCCGCGCAGCGGAAAGGATGAACAATGAAAATCCCTAAGACCCCTATCGCGTTCGATTACGACCTATGGACTACGGAGGACGGCAAGTGCATGGTGCGCGTGAAACGAACCGGCGAAGTTTCCGAGGTTGACCGCAAGGTTATGAGAATCCTTCGCGCAGAGGAAAAGCGGATCAGACGCTCGTATGGCTCTGACAACACCTCTGAGGATGAGGACGGCGCAGAGAAAATTTCTGATACCGTGCTGTCCCTTGACGCTATGCCGGAGGACGATGTGAAGTCCGCTGCATGGCTGGCAGACTCCCGCGACTGCATGGAGGAACTGATCACCGCCCTCAAAGAGAAGGAGCTTCTTTCCATTCTGACCGAGAAGCAGCGCGAATTGTATCTTGCGATGACCCGTGAAGGACTGACTCTTCGAGAGTTTGCCCGGAGTAAAGGCATTGGCATCAGAGCTGCATTTGACCTCAAAGCAGCGGTGCAGAAAAAATTTCAAAAATTTTTTTGAGCGGTACTCAACAAACGGCAAAAAGATGTCCGTTGTAAAGTGAAAGGGTCAATCAGACCACTTCACTGCTCCTTGAAAACTGAATAGTTCAGTGCTGCGGATCTTTCCGCTTCTGCGAAGCAACACAGCTTCCGACGCCAAGACCTCCCGAAAGGGAGTGAGCGACCTCCGGAGAGCTATAACAGTCGTGTGGTGCGGCTGCTTGCGACGATGCAGATGCCGGGTATAATGATACTTCCGTCTTTTCTTTGAATGGGCGGCTCGGAGCGATCCTCGGAGGGGTGAGAGTCCCATGATACCGATTGACCATTGGTAGTCCGCAGCATTCCCGGAACTGCAAAGTTCTTCTGGCAGGGGCGCGAGCTGCAAATATGCCGGACAATGAAACAAACCCAAAAGAAACTTACTATATAGTTTCAGGATGAAAACTATGTGGCAGGGTATCTTCACAAGATGCTCTGCCATATCCTTTTGTCCTGAATATTTCACGAAACAGGAGGTGCTTAGAATATGATGGGCATTGAAACAATGAAAAGCGTCAGTCCGAAAACGGTTGACCGTAGCACACTCGTTCAAAGAAGCAGCATCCGGCTTGATCCTGCGGCACCGCGAGAGGACAGGCTGAGGGAGTTCATCAAGCAGATCAGAAATCCCTATTGTTATCTGGACGGGAAAACTGTGGTGAAGATCAGCTTCGCCGCGACGGACACGACAATGGAAGATTGTCTGGAACACTATCTGAGAGGTCTTTGATTTATGAACAGTCTGAATCTTTTCACCCGGTTCTATGGACAAGCGATTGAGCCTGTGGTATAATGAAATCGGTCAAAAAAAGAAGAATACGGATTAAGCCGCTTGCCCTGATGGTCATGTGGCGTTTTCGTGTTCCTCTTCATAAGAGTTGAAGCAAGCCTTCGTCTTTCTGATTTGATGTACCACACCAAACAGAAAAACGGAGGTTATTTTTATGCCAGACAAGGTTTACCGCACGGCGATCTACTGCCGTCTGTCCCGTGAAGATGGAGACAAAGTAGAAAGCAACTCCATCGCCAGCCAGAGAGCCATCTGCGAGGACTATATCGCAAGGCATGAGGATTTGGAGCTTGTCTGTGAGCCGTTTGTGGATGACGGTTACAGCGGCGTTTCCTTCAATCGTCCTCAGTTCAAAAAGCTGGAAGAGGCAATCCGCAAGGGTGCGCTTGACTGCATTGTAGTCAAGGATCTCAGCCGCTTCTCAAGAAACTACATCGACGGCGGACGCTACATTGAAAAGATTTTCCCGCAGCTCGGCATACGCTTCATCGCAATCAATGATGCGTATGACAGTCTGACCGGTGATCCACAGTCCGACTCCTTTGTTATCCCGTTCAAAAACCTGATTAACGATTCTTACTGCAAGGACATCTCCATGAAAATCCGAAGCAGTTTGGAAGTCAAACAGAAAAGTGGTGAGTTCGTCGGCTCGTTCGCGCCTTACGGCTACATGAAATCGCCGGAGAACAAAAACCAGCTCATCGTGGATGAAGCGGTCAGCGAATATGTGCAGATGATCTTCTCCATGTACAAGGACGGGTTCTCCATTGGGCGCATTGCAAAGCGTCTGAACCAGATGGGCGTCCTGTCCCCGATGGAATACAAGCATTCCGCCGGTGTGAAGTTCGATACCGTCTTCAAAACCGGCGATACCGCAAAATGGACGTACAAAGCCGTCCAGCGTATTCTCACCAACGAGGTTTATATCGGCGTTCTGGCTCAAGGCAAGCGCGGCACTCCCAACTACAAAGTCCGCGTCGTGAAGAGCAAGGATGAATCCGAGTGGGTCAAGGTTGAGAACGCGCATGAAGCTCTTGTGTCCTACGAGGACTTCATGGCAGTCAAGGTCATGATGCAGCGGGATATGCGCTGCTCACCCGATCAAAACGAAGCACACCTGTTTTCCGGCTTCTTGTTCTGCGGAGACTGTCAGCAGCCAATGATCCGCAAGACCGTCCCGTCGAAGACGAAAAAGTATATCTACTACGTCTGCTCCACCAATAAGCACAGCCGGACGTGCAGCCCGCATAGCATCGCCGCAAAAGAGGTTGAAGAGAAGGTCTTCCGTGCCATTCATGACCAGATTGAGCTTGTCATCAATCTGGAACACGCGCTTGCGATGATAGAACGGCTTCCGTCTCAGAGCCGTAAGGCTTTCAATTACGAAGCTCAGATCGCCAAAATCGAGGAAGAGATTGAACGGTACCAAAAGCTCAAGCTGGGGCTTTACGAGAACTTCATCGGCGGCGTCATTGATAAATCGGAATACTTCGAGTTCCGCAACAGCTACACCAAAACCATTGAGGGCAAGCAGGACGCGCTTCTGCGGGTTAAAAAAGAAATGAAGCAGACGGTGACAACCGGCACGACTGAACGGAACTGGGTAACGCTTTTTAAGCAGTATGAAAACGTCGAAGAGCTGAACCGCCGTGTGCTGATGTCCCTTGTTGACCGCATTCTGATTCACGAAAACCATGCAATCGAAATCGTCTTCAAATACAAGGACGAATACCGGCAGACGCTTGAATACGTTCTCGGCTATGCCGACGAACTGGATATTGCCGTATAAAGGAGGGATGAGCAAATGGCAAGAAAAAGCAGAAAGCAAATTGCAGTCGAAGAGCCGGTTGTTGAATCTGTCTCTTCCGAGGTCTTCTCAACAGCCATCTATGCCCGTCTTTCCGTTGAAAACAGCGGCAAGTCTGAAAAGGTGGATGTCATCGCAAATCAGATTGAGATTTGCAAGTCCTACATTGCAGAGCGTCCCTACCTGAATCTGATAGATACCTATGTTGACAACGGGCGAACGGGTACGGTTTTTGATAGACCGGAGTTCAACCGTCTGATGAACGACATCCGCACCGGCAGGATCAAGTGCCTTGTGGTTCGTGATCTCAGCCGGTTCGGGCGTGACTACATCGAGGCAGGAACCTATCTGGAACGGGTCTTTCCGCAGATCGGGCTTCGGTTTATCGCTATCAAAGAGAACTACGACAACTTTGATACGGACGGCTCCGGCGAAAGCCTCATTATCCCTCTGCAAAACATGATCAACACGCTCTACTCGAAAGACATCTCCCGCAAGGTTTCCACTGCGCTCAAGGCACAGATGGAAAGTGGCGAGTTCAAGAAACGCAATCTCCCGTATGGTTATCGCTGGGATGAGGAACATAGCAATATGGTCTTCGATGAGAAAACCGCGCCGATTGTCCGGAAGATTTTCCAATGGAAGATTGAAGGGCTGTCCCTTCCTGCGATTGCAGACCGGCTTGATGCAATGAACGCGCCCAATCCGGAGTTTCAGAAGTATCAGGTCGGCGTCCGCACAGGCAATGCTACGGCAAAGAAGATTTGGAACAAATCTTCACTGACTACCATTCTGGATAATCCCCATTACGTCGGAGATACCGTTCTCGGACGGACGCTGAACGCCATCTACAAGGGCGTCAAGAATCAGCATATCGACCGCGAGGAATGGATTGTTTTTCCTAATACTCACGAGGCGATTATCTCTCGTGAGGACTTCCAGAAGGTACGAGAGCTGCGCGACGCTGCTGCAAGGACAAGGGTTGAGAAGATGGAGCGAACGGAGGAAATCCGCGCTACACTGATCAATCTCTTTGAAGACAAAATCGTCTGCGCAGACTGCGGCAGGAAGCTCTATTTCCATCGCAAGCGCGTTGACAAGCGCAAGGACGGCGCATGGTACGCCTTCTATGAGTGCAGTTCATCCGTCAAGCGCGGCAACCTCTGTACGCCGCACTATACGCGGCAGGATAAGCTCGAAGCCGATGTGCTTGCGGCGATCCAGCTTCAAGTCAAGGCGGCTCTCAATTACGACAAGCTGCTTGCCAAACTGAGAAACAGTGAAGGCGAACGCAGCATCCGCGATCAGCAGAATGCGCTCATCACAAGCCTGAATCTGAAACTCAGCGGCATCTCCAAGAAGCGTACTCGGCTCTATGAGGACTTCACAGAAGGCATTCTCGATGAAGAGGAATACGTCTTTGCCAAGAAAGCCTACGATGAGCAGTATGCTAACCTTTCCCGGCGGTTGGATGAAGCGGTTCAGCGGAAGGTAAAGTTTGCCGAGGCAATGTCCGAGGACAACAAGTGGCTCACGCTGATGAAATCCGTCAGCGGTGCAACGATGCTCTCTCAGGAGTTAGTTGACGAGTCCGTAGAGCTTGTGAAAGTCCATGAGGACGGCTCAATCGAGCTGGTCATGAAATACGGCGATATTTACGCTCTGACCGTTCAGAGTATCAAGGAAGTACAGGAGGCGATGTAAATGAGCAAGGAATACAACATCGGCATCTACATCCGCCTCTCAATGGCTGATGAAGATACCGGCTATGGCAGCAAGGCGGAAAGTGACAGCATCGGCAACCAGCGTATGCTCATCAATCGCTTTCTCGACAATCATCCGGAGTTGTCTCACTGTCAGCGGTCTGAGTTTGCGGATGACGGTTATACCGGCACGAACTTTCACCGTCCTCAGTTCACGCAGATGATGGAGAAGGTCAAGCGCGGCGAAATCGATCTGATCTGCGTCAAAGACTTTTCCCGCTTTTCTCGTGACTACATTGAAACGGGAAACTATCTGGAATGCACTTTTCCATTCATGGGCGTCCGCTTTATTTCCATCAACGACGGCTATGACAGTGACGATTACAAAGGCACAACGGGCGGTCTGGAAGTGGTTATGCGCAGCATCATCTACGCCGCATACAGCAAAGACCTTTCCGTAAAGACCACATCGGCAAAAATCCAGATGATGAAGCAGGGCAAGTATGTCGCATTCGAAATGGTACGTTTTGAAGCCAAACGCTACGGAG
>ENA-OPRT01000989-OPRT01000989.1-human-gut-metagenome-genome-assembly--contig:-NODE-989-length-11910-cov-3.674230_pt1 | contig 11910 bp, 9 predicted proteins | sample MGYA00241895_ERZ501884 | MGnify/ENA primary metagenome ERZ501884 (study PRJEB25962, sample SAMEA2042225) | human gut metagenome | biome: human gut; feature: human-associated habitat; material: faeces...
GGAGTAGCAAAACTTCCCGTAGCGAAAGCTTCCGGAACTATGCGGAAGGAGAAAAAACACGCAGGAATTCATAAGTCAGTTCGTAATCTCCGTCAGGGTAGGAGATATTCATAATCTTTGATTTATTGTGAAACTCAATATTTGTAGGTAACTTCACAGCGGTTCCTTAATAGTTGATTTGCGAATTTTAATATTAATTCGCATACCAAAATTGCCCATATCACGCACATTCAAAATAACTTTTCCTAGATAAGTAACTCAATGAAAGCCAGTGTAGGCAGATTGAAGACTTTCTGTACCATCGTTTATTAATCCAGGCTCAGTTCTCCAGCGCTCCTGAAAATACGAGTACAACTTCTTTGTCATTGGATTTTTGCCTTCCTGTGGTTTCCATACGCCCCAAACTACCGTCGGCTCCAATTTCCACTCCGGCAGAATCCTGATCAATTTTCCTGAGGCTAGTTCCTCTTTGATCGCCCACAGAGGAACACCGACTGCTACAGCATGTCCTAAAACTGCCGTATCAATCAAAGCATAAGAAGAGTTCACCAAAAATTGCGGACTGGTTTTGATACGCATTTTTTCGGTATTTGTACTCAGCAACTCTTCTTTTCCTTGTCTCATGGCCAAAGGAAACTCTAGAAGCTCTTCAGGAAATTTCGGAAGCCGTCGGTCCTTAAAGAGGTTCGGAGAGGCACAGATGCCTCTTTCTACTCCTCCCAATGTCCGCGCAATGATTCTTTCGTTGGGCAGTGTATCTTTGCAGATGAACAAATCGAAACTCCATAAATCGTAAGGTGAGTTTTCTACAAACTGGATAACTTCAATGGAGGCGGTCTCTCCCAACTCCTTTTCGAATTGTCCAATCCAATCCAAAAACAATCTTCCAATAGATACCGGAACTGCAACTCGCAAACTTGTTCTTTTTGCCGTCTTTTTTCGAAAGACTTCTTCAACCACACGAATGAGTTCTTTGGCTGCATTTAATCTCTTTTGACCGGCCCACGTTGGACGAACTCCTCGTTGGTTTCTTTCAAGCAGCGTCTCTCCCAAGGTCTCTTCTAATGCCTTGATCTGCTGACTAACTTCCGAAACCTCCATCTGGAGAACCTCTGAGGCCTTTAACATACTTCCGCAGCTTACGGCCTCTACAAAGCAACGCCACTGGATAATCGCTGTTCTTTTCTTAGTCATGTGTTAAATGAGGATGTGACTTCCATCTCTCCTCTATAAAATCCGCTAAAGTCCGTGAAGCCGAAGATAAGGTTTTGTTCTGGGGAAGCAGAAGAGACACCGGGCTCGGCTCTGGTTTCCACTCCGGAAGCACTTCACATAGTTGTCCTCTCCTAACATATTCCCAAGTATCGTATTGAAATGCATGTACTGAAATTCCTAATCCGCATATTGCGGCCGTACGAGCGGCCACATGATCTTTCAGCCTGAGCCTTGGGTAATACGGAACGGTAATCACCTCGTTTTTTGATCGCAAAACAAGTTTTGAATCTGCAATTAAGTCATTACCTCCTAGCAAATGATGTTGTTCTAAATCGAAAGGAGTTTTAGGCAGTCCTTTTTCAGAAAGATATTTTTCGGAAGCTACCATAGTTCGAAGCATGCAGCCTAGCGGCCTAGCAAGAACCCGTTCGCAAGGAAACAAACCGTGGTTAATTCGAATATCGCATTCCGGCGCAAGAATTCTTACCGGGCCAAGCGTCAGTGTTAAATCAATAATAATCTCCGGATAGATGTCCTGAAACTGTTTTATCCATCCAATTAAAAGGCCATTCCCAATTGCGCTAGGTGCCGAGATGTAAACAGTTCCTTTTGGACTTGCTGACGAGCTCTCTGTCTGTTCGTTGAGTAATTCGTATTTCTTCTTAATGCGCAGAGCGTCCCTTAGGAACTTTGTTCCATGTTCGGTCAATCCGATTGGAGTAGAGTCCCGGATGAAAATAACTTCTCCCAGCTCTTTTTCCAACATCGTCATCCTACGAGACAAAGTCGACTTCGACACATTCAGCTCTTCAGCAGCTGACTGAAAGTTTCTATGTTTTTCCAAACACAAAAATGAATAAAGAATTTCAATGAAATCAACTCGTTTCATACTCTGTTCCGTAATAGCAAAAACAATGTAGCATATTTTGGGCTTACCGAAATCCACGCAGGCGTCAAAAATTCAGCTTATAAAATCTTAAGGAGAAATCTATGTCAATCACTGCTTGGATTGGAATAGCTGTCGTCCTCGTTACTGTTTGGGCGTTAATCAAACGATATGAGACTAAGCTGGTATTAATAACAGCAGGTCTATTCTTGGCCTGTATCTCTTTACAGCCTATGGGCGCGCTAGACGCATTTGCAAAGTCGATGACCAATAATGGTCTTATTCTTGCTATCTGCTCCTCAATGGGCTTTGCCATGGTCATTCAGATGACAGAGTGTGATGTCCATTTAGTTAAGCTTTTATCTGCACCTCTTTCAAAATTTGGCTTCCTTCTCGTCCCCGCCACCACTGCCCTTACGTACTTCATCTGCATTGCAATTCCTTCTGCTGCAGGGTGTGCAGCTGCGGTTGGTCCTACTCTAATTCCGCTTCTCCTGAGAGCAAAAGTCTCTCCTCAGGCCGCTGGTGCAGCAATCTTAGCGGGAACCTTTGGTTCAATGCTCTCACCCGGACTCTCTCACAATGCTTATGTTGCGAAGATCTCAGGATTAAGCGTCATGCAGACCATAGGCGTCCACATGAATTACACGCTAGTGTGTGGCGCAATTGCTGTCATCGGTGTGACTGTCATGTGTTGGATTATGAAAGATTATGGAACTAACAGCACACAAGAACAAAAGTTGGTTGAAGAAGGAACTTCGATTCAAGAAATAAGTCTCTTTAAAGCGCTGGCTCCTTTAATTCCAGTTGCTATTCTGGTCATCGGCAACTTATGGGTCCCAGCACTGAAAACTGGTGTTGCCCAAGCCATGGTTATCGGCGCCATCTACACTCTGATAGTTTCTAGAGTCAATCCTCAAACCTTTTCAAAGAATTTCTTCGCAGGAATGGGAAAAGGCTATGGTCAAGTTTTGGGCATCATCATTTCCGCAGGCGTTTTTGCGGCGGGCCTAAAGACATGCGGTCTTATCGATGCTTTCATCAATGTACTTAAACAATCTAATGAAATTGCTCGCTGGGGCGGATCGATCGGTCCATTTGTAATGGGCGTCATCACAGGTTCCGGAGACGCTGCCGCATTTGCTTTCAATGAAGCAGTAACACCGCACGCAAAAGAATTCGGAATGGAAATTCCAACGCTTGGAATGATGGCGGCTCTTTCAGGCGCCTTAGGCAGAACGATGAGTCCTATCTCAGGCGTTGCTATCGTTATTTGCGGATTAGCTTCAATTAATCCTATTGATTTAACGAAACGGCTTTGGCTCCCGATGCTCATAGCTGTCATCTTTGTAGCCTTGACTATGGTTTAGAGGAGAACTTCAATGAACTATCAAGAAAATTTGGTTCGAATTCGTCGCGAGCTCCACAAAATTCCGGAAATGGGATGGGGAGAGTTCAAAACAACGGCAAAAATTATCGAAACACTCGATCCTTTAGGATGGACTCTTCATACAGGAATCCAACAAGTTGGCTTAGATCAAGTGATGGGCCGAGATCCCGTTTTCGTAGAAAAAAGCATTCAAAGAGCCCGCGACTCAGGAGTAAGTGAAGAAACCTTAGATAGAATGCAAGGATACACAGGCTGCATAGCAGAATTTGACACCGGCAGAGCCGGCCCTGTCACGGCTTTACGCTTTGATATTGACTGTGTAGGGGTTGAAGAGACCGACAAGGAAGAGCATTTGCCAAATAAGGAAAAATTCCGTTCTTGTCATCCGGGAGAGATGCATTCGTGCGGTCACGACGGCCATACATCTATTGGCTTAAATCTCGCCCACTGGATAATAGAAAACAAAGACAAGCTAACCGGTAGAATTAAACTTATTTTCCAACCTGCAGAAGAGGGGGTGAGAGGCGGCGCAGCACAATCGGCCAGCGGACTGCTTGATGACGTCCAGTATCTATTAGGAGCTCATCTCGCAATGATGTGTCCGACGGGCGAAGTTTGCGTTTATCCCACCGGCCTGCTTTCGACGACCAAGCTCGACATTCATCTCAAAGGGGCCCCAGCCCATCCAACAATGAGTCCCCACCTCGGTCGTAATGCTCTTGCCTGCGCATGCACCACTGTAAGTGAACTTTTAGGAATGGCCCGTCATGGCAAAGGACTAGGCTGCATTAATGTCGGTTTAATGAAGGCTGGAGAATGCAGAAACGTCATCCCGGTTCATGCGACTATTCAAATGGAAGTCCGCGGAGAAAGCGATGAAATCAATAATTTCATGGTTGATCAGGCATGCAGGATCGTCAAAGGCACTGCGCTTGCTTACGATGTTCAATACGAAATTGAAAAAGTAGGTGAGGGCGGAGAACTCAGAAATGATGATGAGTTAGCTTCGCTCGTGGCGGAAGTTGCAAAATCAGTGCCATCTTGTCATAAAGTCGTTGAACGAAAGAAGATTGGATGCTCAGAAGACTTCACCCTTCTCGCCTCTCGAGTACGCGCTAGAGGCGGAAAAACAGAGTTCTTTGTTGTCGGTGCAGACAGAACTGCAGCCCATCACCAGAGAGAATTTGATTTTGATGAAAAAGGCATGGAAACCGCATTCGATATCTTTAAAGGCTGCCTTCTGAAGCTTAACGGCACTGAATAGGCAATAATCAAACACCACAAAACTCAAAAGGCTGCTTATAAACCGTTCCAGCAGCCTTTTCTTCCTTTCTCAAAGAGGAGCAAGCCGCCTCTTTGTTTTTTTCTTTTTTCAGTTTTTGGCGAAATCCGTCGTAGCCAAGTGACCGAAAGGAAATGCCTTACCAAATGCATTTCCGGTCGTATAAACGGCACCATGAATGCCTCGGGTCGCTTCTCCACAGGCTAAATGTCGGAAATCGGTCAGGTTCTCATCTCGCAAAAAGTTTAAAGAAGAAGTTCAATCTACTTCCGACAAGCAAGTCAAGTAGAAATTTGTGTTGGCTCTGTTTAAAGACACAAAAGTTGCCAAGCATTTGTCAACACCCTTTGACTCCAAAAGTTTTAACGAAGAGGTTATTCTTTTAAAGCGCTGTAAATTAGACCGCCTCCGAATACTCCAAATATTGCGCCACACGCACCGTCAATCCATTTTCCGGCACTCCTATAAATCCGCTTAGGTTTAGGCAGTCCTATTAACAGACCTACGAAAGAAAACCATAAAAAGGTCTCAGTAATTACTAAAAGAAAAATTGGAAGACTCTGAGTCCATTCCATATCTGGCCTAATAAATAAAGCAAACACTGAACTAAAGTAGACAAGAGCCTTCGCGTTCGCAAGATTAGTGAACAATCCCGTCAAAAATGGCTTTGACTTAGCCTCTTGAGTACCAAGTGAGGAGTCTGCAGTTGCTGAAGTTGAGGCCTTTAATGAACTCTTCATAATCTTAAAGCCCATCCAGCCTAAGTAAATGCCGCCCATTAACATAATAGTCTTATGAAGCCACGCAAACTGATCAAAAAGCCACTGCAGTCCCAACAAGGACACAGCAGCCCAAGCCGCAACTCCAACAGTAATTCCCACAACACACATCATGGCTTCTTTTCTAGACTTACTTGCAGCAGTTTGCATGACAATAAAGGTATCGGGACCAGGGGAAGCAAGTGCAATAATGTGCACTCCCGCGATAGTAACTAAAGTTGAGAACATAACTTCGTCAGATCCTTCTTATATAAAAAATCCAAACTTCCGAGAGTAGTTAACCGGCAAATTATAAAAAAAGCGTGCAAAATTCTCGCTTAATTCCTTCGGACACACTCTAGGAAACCAGTGTTGAAATACCTGGCATTTTCTAAGGCAACGGCCAACTAAATGAAGACTGTTACTCAAATTTCTTTCAGGAAACAAGACTATTCGATACCCAGTGTGTCCAGTTCCGAGGTTTTATGTTTTTTCAGGAGAAGCTCCGCTAGACAAGAATATGTACTAGATAGGAACTTGGTATAAAGATTACAGAATCTCAGACCCACTAAGATGCCACCTCGGAGGAGGTTAGATAAAAGAAAACTTCAAAAACTACACAAAGGGGAAAAGAAATGGCGCACCTGGCGGGAATCGAACCCACTACCCCTGCCTTCGGAGGGCAGTACTCTATCCAAGTGAGCTACAGGTGCGAGAAAGTGTAATTCTAATTGCCTGAGGAGGCTTTCGCAAACTTCTATCTATAAATCTTTCTCCTTTCAAGCTAGAGAACCGGCTTGAAATACGAATTTTTAACCCTCAATCTAAAAAGAAATAGCAAGTATTCACTTACTCTATGAGTATTAAGCTTGTAAAGATAAAAAAACAGCCGTTCACTTCCTAACAAGAATAAGCGCTAAGAACAGCCGTTTTTTATAATCCTACAAAGCGTTAGTCTTACTTCAAAACATTGTCGAGCTCAACACTGCGGACAACATAAAGCTTGTCATTCTCCCTGATTTTCTCAGGAACCTTGCATGTGAAATGCTGACCTTTGATGACTTCATCCACTTGTTTCTGATCAACCCAAGGCTCATCCAAATTGAAATAAACAGCACCGGTTGTCGGACCCGTGATCAGCATTTTCTCGCCTTTCTTGATGTTTTCAGCCTGTACTAAAAACTCTGCAATACCGGGTTTAGCAAAATGTTTGATTCCCTTGCCAACGTAAACCTTACGTTCCGTGGCTTGAGAACCGTAACGGTTGCTCCACTCCCCTAGAGTCTGACCAAGATAATAGCCGTTCCAGAAGCCACGGTTGTAAACCGTCTTGAGTCGGTCATCCCAAGATTTGCTCAGTTCCTCATTCCATTTACCTTGCAGAATGCTTTCTAAAGCTTCGTTGTAGCACTCAACAACTGTTCTGACGTATTCGGGACCTCGGGCGCGACCTTCAATCTTGAAAACTCGAACACCTGCCTTAACCATCTGATCCAAGAATCCAATGGTCTTCAAATCCTTCGGGGACATGATGTATTGATTATCGATTTCGAGCTCAACATCTCTTTCTTTATCTTTGACGATATAAGCTCTGCGGCAGGTCTGCATGCATCCGCCTCTGTTGGCACTTCTGCCGACCGTATTCAAACTCAAATAGCACTTGCCGCTGACAGCCATGCAGAGTGCACCGTGACAGAACATCTCAATCCTGACTTTCTCTCCGTTTGGACCACAGATATTTTCAGATTGAATGCCCTCATAAATATGTCTAACTTGTTTTACGTTCAGCTCTCTCGCTAAAACTACTACTTCAGCAAACTGCGCATAAAACTTCAAAGCTTCCAAATTAGAAATGTTCAGCTGAGTTGAAAGGTGGACGGGAATTCCAATCTGATTGCAGTAATTCATAACCGCAACGTCGGAGGCAATAATGGCTGAAATATCTGCTTCTTTTGCCGTATCGATGTATTGACGCATCAGCTTCAAATCATCATCGTACATGATGGTATTAACCGTCAGATATGACTTCACGCCGGCGTCTTTGCAGACTCTGGCAATTTCCTTCAAATCATCAGGAGAGAACTGATTAGAAGAAGCCGAACGCATATTTAATGCACCGGCTCCGAAATAAACAGAATCAGCTCCGCCCTGAATGGCAGCAGACAAAGACTCCCATGATCCTACGGGAGCCATAATTTCAAAATCTTCTCGCTTCAATTTTTTCTCAACAGTTAAGCGGATCAACGTCGATATAAACGTTGAACCTATTCATTTTTTCAAACAATATAGGAGCAAACACAGCTAAAAACTCCTGCATGACTTTCTTACTATCAGCCTCAAGTAGAAGTTGCCCTCTTTCAATATCCTGAATCCTCATAATCGACTGTGGAATCGGAGAATAAATGTGAATTCCCGGATATTGGAGAGAAAGCGCCGCTTGTTTTACCTCATCAAGGTACTTGAGTACCTCGTTAATCTTTTTTCCTTCCGCAATAACCAAAGCCTGTGCGGTAAACGGAGGCAGTCTCGTCTTCTCCCTTGAATTGAGTTCCTCCGTCGCAAAGTCACTGTAGTTCTGCCGGCTTAAATGGTGGAAAAGAGGATCTTGCGTGTACTGCGTCTGCAATAAAACCTTTCCAGGTATCTCTCCCCTTCCGGCTCTGCCGGAAACTTGCATCAGTACGGAAAAAAGTCTTTCTCTTGCCCTAAAGTCCGGCGACAATAACACCGGATCGGAATTAAGAATGACAACCAAAGAAACCTTCTTAAAATCGTGTCCTTTGGCCACAATCTGAGTTCCGAGAAGTATATCGACTTTTCCTTGGTGGACGCTTTCCAGTACTTCCTGAGCGCTTCCTTTGCGTCTTGTGCTGTCTTGGTCTAAGCGCATCACGTTTGCGTCAGGCCAAAGCTCTTTAATCTCTTCTTCGACTCTCTGCGTTCCGCGGCCTAGCGGCACAATTTCAACGGACCCACATTTAGGACAGTGCCTCGGAAGAGGCGTAGTCCATCCGCAGTAGTGACAGGTCAAGTTTCCGGTTGTCTTGTGATAAACCGCAAACGTTGAACAGTGAGGACAAGTTGAAACCCATCCGCAGCTGTTGCATGTCACCACCGGTGCATAACCTCTGCGGTTGAGGAAAATCAAAACCTGCTCTTTCTTTTCAAGGGTTTTAGTAATCTCATCTCTTACCTGAGCACCTAGAGCCGCACCTTTTACTCTGTCTTTGGAGATGTCGATAAGTTCCAATTCCGGAAGATGAGCATCCTGAACGGCTCTCTTAGTCATTTTGAAGAGCTGATAATCGCCGCTAAGAGCTCTTTGGAACGATTCAAAAGATGGGGTAGCAGAACCTAAGAGAATCGGAATGTTCTCGATCTGTGCCCTTTTAATGGCCAAATCTCGGGAAGAATAACGAACCCCTTCGAGTGCCTTATAAGAGCTGTCATGCTCCTCATCAATGAGAATCATGGAAAGCTTAGGCAGACTGGCAAAAACGGAAAGACGAGTACCAACCAAAATATTCAGTCGGCCTTCATGAGCTGCAAGCCAAGTAGCTGCCTTTTCTCCTTCCGACATTTTAGAGTTCCAGCTGCCGACAGCATGGTTTGGAAATCTTTTGGCTACTCTCTCCACAAGTTGTGGCGTTAAATTGATTTCCGGCACCATCAGCAGAATCTGTGCTTCCGGATCTTTATCAAAAACTTTTTGGATAAGCCGAAGATAGACTTCCGTCTTACCGCTCCCGGTAATACCGTAAAGCAAACTTACCCCGAACTTGCTTTGAACAAAATTATCCAGAACATACTTTTGCTCTTCATTCAGAACCGGAAGTTCTTGATCCGGTGCGCTAAGTACAAAGTTGGTTTTTCTAAGTCTGTTCAAGGAAGAATCATGCCGCTGACCGGGAGGTCTTCGAAAAAACTTCGGCAATGAGGGAACCGCAGTTTCTCCCCACGGAGAAAGATAATATTTCGAGGCAAATTTAGTAAACCGAAGCCAGTTAGAGCTAAGAGGAGACAGACGGTCAATTCGTCCGATAATCTTTTTCAGCCGTTCTTGCGGAAAACTGCTGGTTTGAGAAAAGCCAACGACAATACCCACACAAGTTCGTCTCCCAACGGGAACAAGACATCTCTCGCCGACTTTTAGATTCTCAACAGGCACATTCAAATAATCGAGAGGCTCCCATAAAGGAGTATCGACGATTACTTTGATTATCTTCTGATCCATTGCTTCCGTTAGAACTAACTACCTGACATTTCAAGAATTATAGGAAAAAAGGAGCGCCTCATAAGGCTTGCAATAGTTACCTTGTATGTCCTACAAATCTTTTTTGGGTTTCCGCAGAAACCTCTCTTCCAATAACTAAAAATTATTATCCGTGCCAATTACTATTTAAAAATTTGAAAGAATTATCTAATTTTTTGTAAGTATTAATACCTATATACCTATATTAGGTAGAACTTATCTGTTAAATTTTGAAAAAATAAGTGATTATTAGGCCTCTTATTGGAGGAAACCATGATATATCTTGAAATTGCTATATTATTCGGCTGCATTATATATGCTGCAAAACTCGGAGGCAAGTTTGACAAGCGTTTTTTCAAGGGTAAGAAATGCCTTGTATTCGATGATATACTGACGCAGGGGCATAGTTACGCACGGTTTGCGTGTGCACTTGAAACGCTTGGGGCAGAGGTTTTGGGAGGCTATTTCTTAGGCAAGACAATTCTTTTATAACAATTTAATCCATACAATTATGAATACTCTTTTTGATAACGATTGCCGCTACATGAGCGACAGCGAACTGATTTACGAAATCAGCAACAACAGACAGATTGTTTCGGACATCGAACGCAGCAACGAAGTGATAGACCTTGAAAAATTGTTTTCCTCTTTGACTCCTGGACGCAGGAGGGTAGCCGTGGCAGCCGTGGAGATGTACAAGAGACAACTGTCGCAGCAGGTGGAACGTAGGCAAATAAGGATGAGCAAAGACGTATACGAACTGATGGAGCCGTTGATAGGAGATTTGCCGAATGAGGAATTTTGGTCCAGACGCTCCTTCCGCTCGGCAATCTGGGCGCCGATGGAGTCGGCCCGCCCCTCCTGCTGCTCCAGCTCCCGCTGGATGCGGTCCCGGTTCTCCAGGTTGTTCTGGATGTTGGCCCGGAGTACCGCCACGGCGTTTTCCAGTCCGTTGGCGTCGGCCTCCCGCTGCATCATCTGGAAGCGGACGCCCTCGGCCTCCACGTCCTTGTCCCGCATCTGGGCGGCGTGCTCCTCGGCGGCGGCGTAGAGGGCCTCCACCGCCCCCTGGGCCTCCTCCTTCTGGCGGACGGCGTTCTCGTAGTCGGACAGGGTCTTGATGGCCCCCGCCCGTATTTTCTCCAACTGCTCCAGCCACAGGGAGATCTCCAGCCCCCGCAGCTCGTCCCGCAGCACCAGGAATTTCCGGGCCTTCTCGCTCTGGGCGCGGAGGGGCTCCACCTGGAGCTCCAGCTCGTCGATCTTGTCGGTGATGCGCACCAGATTCTCCTGAGTACGCTCCAGCTTGCGCTCGGCCTCCTCCTTCCGGTGGCGGAAGCGGGAGATACCGGCGGCCTCCTCAAAGACCTCCCGGCGGTCGGCGCTCTTGACGGACAAAATCTCGTCAATGCGGCCCTGCCCGATGATGGAGTAGCCCTCCCGGCCCAGTCCGGTGTCCATGAACAGCTCGTTCACGTCCTTCAGGCGGACGGAACGGCGGTTGATGTAGTACTCGCTCTCCCCCGAGCGGTAATACCGCCGGGTGACCATCACCTCGCTCTCCTCCATCGGGAAGATGTGGTCGGTATTGTCCAGCACCAGGGAGACCTCCGCGAAGCCCTGCTGTCTGCGCACCGCCGTGCCGCCGAAGATTACGTCCTCCATCTTGCCGCCCCGCAGGGCCTTGGAGGACTGCTCCCCCATGACCCAGCGGATGGCGTCGGAGATATTCGATTTCCCGCTTCCGTTGGGGCCCACAATGGCGGTCATGTCCTCCCCGAAGGAGAGCACCGTCTTGTCCGGAAAGGATTTGAACCCCTGGATTTCCAGCGCTTTTAAATACAAGGTCTGCACCTCGCCATGTTATCATTCTGAATAAATTATTATACCAAGGAACGGCGTCCTTTGCAAACCCTTTTCCACAAAAACGCGGAGCGCCTGAGCGCTCCGCGTCTGGTTTGGTGGTACACGGCGGGCAAACCATTTCGCAGGGACGGATACCTACATCCGCCCGCCGTACACCAGGTTTTGCACCGCCCCAGGCCCTGTGAAGGCCTGACAGGACGGGCGGCCATAAAGGCCGCCCCTACAAAGGAGCCGGACAGCCCCTGCACGTAGGGGCGACCC